>Ga0307512_10003431_pt1 | contig 18469 bp, 12 predicted proteins | sample 14_EM_MG_FD_200267 | JGI IMG/M metagenome (GOLD analysis project Ga0307512, IMG submission 200267) | Populus trichocarpa ectomycorrhiza microbial communities from riparian zone in the Pacific Northwest, United States - 14_EM | ecosystem: Host-associated > Plants > Roots > Unclassified | place... | reverse complement strand
CGCTCAGGGTGGTCCACCTTAACGACGATCTCGTTGTCCGCCAAGGAGGAATCTTCGATGATCTCTTTGGTTGACAGAATCGGGCCACAGGGAATGTTGTGCTCGTTGAGCATCGCGAGCACTTCCCATTTGCCATGTGCGGCCGACCAGTCCTCGATGAGCTGGAACATCTTGTCCAGCTTGTGAAGGCGGACCTCCGGGGTGGCCCATTCCGGGTCGTTCGCGAGCTCCGGCCTGCCGATCAGCTGGGTGATCGGGGCCCAGCCCACCGGCTGGACGATCACGTAGATGTAGTCGTTCGGCCCGCCTGGCGCGCACTTGATCGCCCAGCCAGGCTGACCGCCGCCGGACGCGTTGGCCGACCGCGGCACCTCGTCGCCGAACTCCTCGTTCGGGTACTCGTTGAGCGGACCGTGCGCGAGCCGCTGCTGGTCACGCAGCTTGACCCGGCACAGGTTGAGCACCGCATGCTGCATGGCGACCGTGACCCGCTGACCCTCACCGGTGTGCTCACGCTGGTACAGCGCGGCGAGAATGCCGGCCACCGCGTGCATGCCAGTGCCGGAGTCACCGATCTGCGCACCGGTCGCGAGCGGTGGGCCGTCCTCGAAGCCGGTCGTGGACATCGAGCCGCCCATGGCCTGCGCGACCACCTCGTAGGCCTTGTAGTACTTGTACGGGCCGTCGCCGAAACCCTTGATCGACGCGTAGATGAGCTTGGGATTGATCTCGTGCAGCTTCTCCCAGGGGAAACCCATCCGGTCGACGGCGCCAGGGCCGAAGTTCTCCGCGATGATGTCGAACTTCTTCACCAGCTCGGTGAAGATCTCCTTGCCCTTCGGCGACTTCATGTTGAGCGTGATGCTGCGCTTGTTGCAGTTCAGCATCGTGAAGTAGAGGCTGTCGACATCCGGCAGGTCACGCAGCTGCTTGCGCGTGATGTCGCCGGTGACCGCCTCGATCTTCACCACGTCCGCACCGAGCCACGCCAGTATCTGCGTGGCCGACGGTCCACTTTGGACGTGGGTCATGTCGAGGACCCGCACACCCTCCAAAGCCTTGCGCATGCCAAGCCCCTTTACTTGTACATGGTCTGGTTCATCGTCCCCGGCGCGTAGACCTCGGGGTCGACCCAGACGTTGATCAGCGACGGGAGACCGCTCTCCCGCGCGCGTTCGAGCGCCGGCCGGATGTCCTTGGGGTCACGGACCTCCTCGCCGTAACCGCCGAGCAGCCTGGCGAACTCGTCGTACCGCACGTCGCCGAGCGTGTTGCCGACCCGGCCGCGGTCCGCGCCGTACTTCTGGATCTGGCCGTAACGGATCTGGTTCATCGACGAGTTGTTGCCGACGATGCCGACGAACGGGAGGTTGAACCGCACCAGCGTCTCGAAGTCGAAGCCGGTCAACGAGAACGCGCCGTCACCGAACAACGCCACGACTTCCTTGTCCGGGCGGGCGTACTTGGCCGCCATCACGAACGGCACACCGACGCCGAGCGTCCCGAGTGGACCCGGGTCCATCCAGTGCCCAGGCGACTTCGGCTGCACGACCTGGCCGGAGAAGGTGACGATGTCGCCGCCGTCGCCGATGTAGATCGAGTCCTCGGTGAGGAACTCGTTGATCTCGTGCACCAGGCGGTACGGGTCGATCGGCGAGGCGTCGGAGTGCTGGCGCGGCAGGCGCTTCTCGAAAGCCTGCGTCTCGACCGCCCGCAGCTCCTCGAGCCACGCTTTCCGTGCTACCGCGCCGTTGTCGACGCGGCCGGACGCGGCCTGGGTGACCGCGGCGAGCACCGCACCGGCGTCGCCGACGATGCCGAGGTCGATGTCGCGGTTCTTGCCGACAGTGCGGTAGTCCAGGTCGACCTGCACGACCGTGGCGCTCTGCGACAAGCGCTTGCCATAGCCCATGCGGAAGTCGAACGGCGTGCCGACGATGATGATCAGGTCGGCGTTCTGGAACGCATAGCGCCTGGCGAGCTGCAGGTGGTGCGGGTCGCCTGGGGGCAACGTGCCACGGCCGGAGCCGTTCATGAACGCCGGGACGTTGAGCGTGCGCACGAACTCGGTCGCCGCGTCCGTGCCGCGGGTGGTCCAGACCTGGCTGCCGAGCAGCACACACGGCTTCTCCGCGCCGACGACGAGGTCGGCGAGCCGTTCGATGGCCGCCGGGTCACCGGCCGACCTGGTCGAGGCCCGGTAGGCGCCCGCCTTGGGAATCCGCGCCTTCTCCACCGGGACCTTCGCGTCGAGCACGTCGCGCGGAATCTCGAGGAAGGAAGGCCCTGGGGCACCGTGGAAGCACTCGCGAAAGGCCATCGACACCAGGTCGGCGGCCCGCTCCGTGCTGGGCACGGTCGCGGCGAACTTGGTGATGGGGCTCATCATGTCGACGTGTGGCAGGTCCTGCAGGGACCCCATCTTGTGCTGGGTGAGCGCGCCCTGGCCGCCGATCAGCAGCATGGGGCTCTCCGCACGCAGCGCGTTCGCCACGCCGGTGACCGCGTCCGTGGTGCCGGGACCCGCGGTGACGACGGCGACGCCGGGCTTGCCGGTGATCCGTGCGTACCCGTCGGCGGCGTGGGCGGCTACCTGCTCGTGGCGCACGTCGATGACGTCGATGCCCTCGTCGACACAACCGTCGTAGATGTCGATGATATGGCCGCCGCAGAGCGTGAAGATCACGTCCACGCCCTCGGCCTTGAGCGCCTTGGCCACCAGATGTCCGCCGGAGATCATCTCCGGGCTGTCCTCCGGCGTCTGTGCCTGTGAAGCCATCTGTGTCGTCATCTCCTTATCGGGGGGCTAGGCGCATACTGCATACCGTATGACTCTAGTGAGGACCGTCCTCCAGGTCCAGGTTTCAGTCACGCCAGTCGCAGGTGGTGCCTGACCAGGCATTGGTCAGATCAGCGAGCTGCGCGGCCGCCTCACGTGGGTCCGCGCCACGACCGACCGCGACACCCACCAGGTACACGGCCACGATCGCGGCAGGGTTGGTCACGGCATGCCGCACGCCTCTCGCGAGCTCCAGGATCTCCGCGATATCGGCCTCCGAGGTGTCGATTCCCAGCTTGACGCTGGCTGACGAGGTCCAATCCGCGAGTCGGTCCATGCTCACCACTTCTCGTTTTGCCGAACATCTCATACTGTATGCTGCATACCATTTGAAGACAAGAACGGAGCTTGCGGTGAAAGTTGCTGTTCTTGGGGCCGGCGCCATCGGCGCGTATGTCGGTGCGGCACTGCATCGAGCTGGAGTCGAGGTTCATCTCATCGCCAGAGGCCCCCACCTGGAGAAGATCCGCAAGGCTGGCGTTCGCGTCGTCAGCCCCCGAGGAGACTTCGAAGCCCGCCCGAACGCAACCGACGACCCCACCGACGTGGGCCCGGTAGACCATGTCTTCCTGGGCCTCAAGGCAAACCGCTACGCGGACGCCGGACCGATGATCAAGCCACTGCTCCACGACGAGACCACCATCATCGCGGCACAGAACGGCATCCCGTGGTGGTACTTCCACGGGCTCTTCGACAGTAAGTACCGCGGCTATCGCATCAACAGTGTCGATCCTGGCGGGGCAGTGAGTGCGGCGCTACCCGTCGATCGGGCGATAGGTTGTGTCGTCTACGCGGCCACCGAGATCGCCTCGCCCGGCGTCATCAAACACCTGGAAGGCACCCGTTTCTCCATCGGCGAGCCAACGGGCGAGATCTCCTCACGCTGCGTGTCGTTCTCCCAGGCCATGATCGCCGGCGGCCTGAAGTGCCCGGTGGAGCCCGACCTGCGCAAGGACATCTGGCTCAAGCTGATGGGCAACATCGCGTTCAACCCGATCTCAGCGTTGACCAGGGCCACGATGGCCGGCATCTGCCGCCACCTGGACACCCGCGAGGTGGTGATCCAGATGATGCGGGAGACCCTCGACGTAGCCGCCCGCCTCGGCTCCCACCCAGAAATCTCGATCGAACGCCGTCTGGCCGGCGCCGAACGCGCCGGCGAGCACAAGACGTCCACCCTCCAGGACCTGGAGAAGGGCAAGCCGATGGAGCTCGACGTCATCCTGAAGGCAGTCGTGGAGCTGGCGGACTTGACAGCTGTAGAGGCACCGACCCTCCGAGTGGTCGCCGCCCTGGCCGACCTGCTGAACACCCAGGCGACCGCCGCCTGAAACTCCCCGCGAGGCGCCCCGCTAGATCTGATCTAGCGGGGCTTCTCGCGTCTATGGGGTGTGAACATCGCAGTGATCGTCGGCAGTACCCGGGAAGGGCGGGTCGGCGATGGTGTGGCCTCCTGGTTCGTTGGGGTTGCCCGGCGGCGGGAGGACGTCGTGGTCGAGTTGGTCGATCTCGCTGACTTCGACTTTCCCGTCCGTCTGCCGCAGCGGGCCACGGCGGAGATGTGCCGGTTCGCGGCGGTGGTCGGGCAGGCGGACGGGTTCGTGGTCGTCACGCCTGAGTACAACCGCAGCTTTCCGGCGTCACTCAAGCAGGCGATCGACTTCGCCTACGACGAGTGGCATGCCAAGCCCGTCGGGTTCGTTTCCTACGGGCACGGGTCGCGCGGCCATCATGCGATCGCCGCGCTGCGGGTGGTCTTCACCGAGCTGCACACCGTCACGGTGCGCGACGAGGTGGCGATCGACCTGATGGAGGCGCGGCCGGGGCCGGCTACGGAGTCCGCTGCCGCGATGTTGCTCGACGAGCTGGTCTGGTGGGGCGAAGCACTCCGCAGGGCCCGAGCCGACAAACCTTATGTCTCATAGCAAAAGGGGAGAAAGATGAGTGAGCTGGCGATCGAGACAGCCGGCCTGGTGAAGGTGTTCGGCGACAACCGCGCCGTCGACGGCATCGACCTCGCGGTGCCCGCCGGCACCGTCTACGGGGTGCTCGGGCCGAACGGCGCGGGCAAGACGACCGCGGTGCGCATGCTCGCCACGCTGCTGCGACCGGACGGTGGCGAGGCGCGAGTGTTCGGCCATGACGTGTTGCGTGAGCCGGATGCCGTGCGGCAGCGGGTCAGTCTCACCGGCCAGTACGCCTCCGTCGACGAGGACCTGACCGGGACCGAGAACCTCGTGCTGCTGGGCCGGTTGATCGGGCACCGCAAGGCGACGGCGCGGGAGCGGTCGGCACAGTTGCTGGCCGCGTTCGGGTTGAGCGACGCCGCGGACAAGCAGGTCAAGAACTACTCCGGTGGCATGCGGCGGCGGATCGACATCGCCGCGAGCATCCTGCGCACGCCGGACGTGTTGTTCCTCGACGAGCCCACGACCGGCCTGGATCCGCGTAGCCGCAACCAGGTCTGGGACATCGTGCGGATCATCGTCGCGCAGGGGACGACGGTGTTACTGACCACGCAGTACCTCGACGAGGCCGACCAGCTCGCCTCGCGCATCGCGGTGATCGACCACGGTCGGGTGATCGCCGAGGGCACGCCCGGTGAGCTGAAGGCGTCCGTCGGCGCCGGCGCGGTTCACGTGCGGCTGCGGGACGCCGGGCAGCGGCCGGCCGCGCTGTCGTTGCTGCGCACCGTGTTGGGCGGCGGCGTGCAACCCGATCCCGACCCGGTGGCGCTGACCGCCCAACTGTCCGGAGAGGACAGTGACCGCGAGGCCGCCGAGCAGGCGTCCCGCGCGCTGGCGGAGCTCGCCGCCGCCGGCATCACCGTCGACAACTTCGCACTCGGCCAGCCCACGCTCGACGAGGTGTTCCTCGCATTGACCGACAAAGGGGCGGCATGACGCTTCTTGTGCCAACCCTCGTGGCTCGCAACCGCACCTCAGGGGAACGTGACGCAACCCAGCCACGAGTACGTGACCAAACAGCACCTTCCCTGCCCAACGCAACCAACACATTTAATTCCGGGGAGGCGGAACAGTCATGACCGCAACAACGACCGAACAGACCACGTACACGCCGGCGGCCGAAAGCCTGACCATGGTCCTGGCCGCGGGCGAGCAGCCGCGACGGCCCAGCGCGTGGTCGGCGTCCGTGACGTTCGGCTGGCGGGCGCTGCTGAAGATCAAGCACGTGCCGGAGCAGCTGTTCGACGTCACCGCGTTCCCGATCATGATGACGCTGATGTTCACGTACCTGTTCGGCGGCGCGCTGGCCGGCTCCGTGACGGAGTACCTGCAGTTCCTGCTGCCGGGCATCATGGTGACGAGCGTCGTGATGATCACCATGTACACCGGCGTCGGCATCAACACCGACATCGCGAAGGGCGTGTTCGACCGGTTCCGCACGCTGCCGATCTGGCGCCCCGCCGCGATTGTCGGCGCGCTGTTCGGCGACCTGCTGCGCTACGTCATGGCCGCCGTCGTGATCCTGACCGTCGGCCTGATCCTCGGCTTCCGCCCCGGCGGCGGGGCTGGCGGCGTGCTGCTGGCGATCGCGCTGCTGATCGTGTTCTCGTTCGCGTTCTCCTGGATCTGGACGATGTTCGGCCTGCTGCTGCGCACGGAGAAGTCGGTGATGGGCGTCAGCATGATGGTGCTGTTCCCGCTGACGTTCCTGTCCAACGTGTTCGTCGAGCCGGACACCATGCCGGGTTGGCTCCGCGTGTTCACCGAGGTCAACCCGATCACGCACCTGGTGGCGGCGTGCCGAGGCCTCATGTGGGGCACCCCGGACGCCGGTGAGATCACGTGGGTGCTGGTCTCCTCGGCGGTGCTGGTCGCGGTCTTCGGCACGCTGACGATGCGCCTCTACAACCGCAAGTGAACCCAGTGGGGGCCGACGCTCCAGCCGAGGAAGCGTCGGCCTCCGCTGGTGCCGGCGACCGCGGCGGCAAGGCCGTCGACGGCTGGGCCGAACCGCTCGTGCAGGCCCGCCTCGGCGACGAGCGCCCGGACCCGCTCGACAGCCACCGACTGCGTGGCCCGGTCGCAGTAGCTCAGGTAGAACACCGCCTGCCGCCAGGCGTAGGCGCAGTTCTTGACCGCCTGCAGTGCGGCGTACTGGTTGTCCGTCCGCACGGCCAGCCTGCGCACCACCCACGCCAACGTCCGGTCGGCGAGGTCCGGCGCGAGGGCCGTCATCCGCTCCCCCAGCCCGAGCGCGTCGACCAGCACGACCAGGTTGTGCGTGGTGAGGATCTGGCTCTGTTCGATCACCGCGCCCTCGGTGGCGACCCAGCTGCCGTTGCTCCACCGGGCCTCCTTCGACCGCGTGTCGCACAGCTTCGCGAAGTCGTCGGCGGTCGGCTTGCCCCACCGCCGCTTCACGGCCGGCGCCGGCCACTCCGGTGGCAGGTCGTAGTACCGGGCGTAGAGCGTGCCGGCGAGCACTCGGCTGGCGATCTGCGCGGCGGTCCGCCACTTCATGGTGAACGTGCCAGCGAAGATGTCCGCCGCGATCTCCTCGACCAGCGGCATCGGCACGCCGGCCTGCTTGGCCAGCGCACCCAGCTCACGGACCAGCGGGTTCGGCAGGATCGCCTGTGGGAACGCGCTCAGCGCGAGCAGCACGGTCTGCTCCAGCGTGCGCCGCGCGGCCACAGCGGCGTCCTTGCGCTGGTGTGAACGCAGCGGCTCCAGCGCACCGACCCACGGCAGCTCGTCGAACCGGACCTGGTGTTCGAGGTTGAGCAGCAGCAAGCCACGCCGACGACGGAACGCGGCGTAGGTCTGGGCGTACAGCGTGGCCAGGTCGGGGTCGGCGATGTTGGCCGCCATCAACGACGACGTCATCTGCGGCAGCACCGTCGCGAGCACGTCGCCGGAGGTGATCACGCCGCGTTCGACCAGCTCCTCGACCGGCGCCTCCAGCGCGCGGGTCACCTTGGTGACCAGATGTGGCGGCATGCCCTCCGCCAACGGATCCACCGACGGAAGGCCGCCGTCCGGCGGAAAGCTGTCGAGCCGGTCGGCCAGCGTCGAGGCCAGCGCGGCGTACGTCGGCCGCGCGGCCACCGCCAGCTGGGTGGCACGCAGCGCGGCGCGTGGCTCCGAGCCGGGCGCGCCGTGCCTGGTCACGGTGTTGGCCAGGGCGCGCCGGATCCAGCCGACGTCCCGGCCGGACAGCGCGGTGCTGTCCCGCTCGCACACCAGCAGCGCGGCGTGCAGCCGGGCGAAGTTGCTCCTGGGGTGGCGCTCCCCGGCCGCCGCGTCGTAGTCGGCCAGCCACCTGGCGCGCCGATCGGTCCAGTCCGCTGGCCACACCCGGCACGGCCACCCACCCGCGACCCTGTTGTCGGACAGGTGCGGCAGGTCGCCGTCGACGGTGTCGCACCACAGCTCGACCAGCCTGTCGTACAACGGGTTCCACACCCGGATGGTGTCCAGCATCGCGCTGATCTGCTGGGGGACCGTGACTCCGCGCAGCGACGTCTTCACCTCGCTGACCGGCGCGAGACGCACCGAGGTGCCCTGCGGCACCGCCGCGGTCACGAAGCGAGGCGTCATGCGCAGCCGGTGCATGAGCGGCCGCAGCCGAGCGACGATGTCCAGCGCCGGCGCGGCATGGTCGTGTGCCAGGAGCCAGGCGACGGTCATCAGCGCGGCGTCCTCGGGCACGTCGATCCGGTACGTGCCGGCGGACAGCGCGGCGAGCAGCTCGGCCTGGCCGGCATCCGTGAGGTACCAGAGGTTCAGCCGCTCCCTCGGGGTCGTGCCAGGCACGTCGGGTGGCAGCGCCGCGATCTCGTCGTCGCGCGGCTCGGTCTCGGCGAGGTACCGACCGGTGGCGAACCCGCCGCGCACGACCTCCAGCGTGACCCACGCCGGGGTGTCGGCCACGGGCGTGCGCGAGCCGACGGCCAGCGTGCCGTCGGCCATGCCGGCCAGCACCGTCCGCCACCGCTCCACCTTGGCCGGGTTGCCATCGGCGCTCCGCAGCGCACGCTCGAGCTGCCCGAACGCGTACCCAGGCGACACGGTGACGTGCTTGTCGGACATGCGGATCTCTCCCAGGCTTGGACATGGAGGCGGGACTCGAACCCGCGCCCTCCCGGTAAGCAGCCGGGCGATCTGCCGCTGATCTACTCCATGGTCGCCCCAGAACCTAGCCGCGCCGGCGAGACGACGCACGCGATTTCTACAACTGCCAGGCAAGTTGCTCGTTCGGCCGGTAGCTGCATGTCGAGCCTGTCGCCACGGATGAGCGCAGGTGCGCGGCGAGCGGTGGGTGGCTGGTGTCGAGCTTGCGCAGTGTGTCGCGGATGCGGGCGGTCACGGCCTTGCGGGCGCGTTCGGCCTCGTCGCCCAGCCTGCGGGTGCGGCCGCCGAGTCCGGTGGCCGAGCGTAGTTCCGTCAGCAGTGCCTCGCGTTCCCGGTCGTACGCCGCCGCTCGGCGGTCGTCGCCGCGGGACGTCGCCTCCTCGATCTGTTCGTCCAATGTGGACAGTCGAGTCCGGTAGCTGGCCTTGGCCTCATCGTCCAGCACCGCGTCGCCGCCGAGGCTCGCCGCGGCCGTCACCGTGTCACCGCCAGCCGGGTTCAGGAGCCGGGTGGCCGGAATCTCCTTGCCAGGGGCGCGAAGCAGCACGTGCAGGTCGCGTAGGCCCTTGCTGTCCGGCACATGCACGGTCCTGCCGGCCATCGACAGCGCCCACGTCTCCCCCGTGAGGCGGAACTCGTTGCGCGGCAGCTCCTCGACCGACGCACCGGACGCGTCAGCGAGCCCCGCCTTGGCCAGCGCCGCCCACGGACGCGCGCCCAACCGGTCCGCCTCGTCCCGCGCGGCCTCGAAGTACGACACCGCCGCGGCGACATCGCCCTGCGCCAACGCGAGCTGCCCGAGCCACAGCGTGACCGGCCCGCTGATATCGCACCCGTACAGCGACACCAGCCACGTCCCGGCGTGCCGGGCCAGCTCCTCCCGCAACGACGCGCACCGCGCCACGTCGCCCGTCACCACCGCCACCTGCACCCGCAGCCGCACCATCAGCGACTCGTACGCGCTGGACACCCGCTCTCGCAACGACTCCAGCTCCGTGAGGCAGCGCTGCGCCTCGGCCGCGTCCCCGCGCGACGCGGCCGTGATGCCCGCCAGCAACGCGGGGAACGGGTACTTGACGGCGACGGACCGTGCCCGCACGTCGCCCAGCTCGTCGTAGGCTCCCTGTAGCTGCCACATGGCCCAGCGGAGGTGGTGGTCCATGTACTCGAACTGGCCGTCCGAGTTCGGCATGTGCTGGTAGCCGTCGAGGTGCCCGACCGCCTCCTCGAACCGGCCCTGGAACGTCGCGATGATGTTCTTGTCGATGTAGGAGACCGGCGCCACCGACGTCTCGGGATGCTCGGCCACGGTCGCGAGGAACCGGTGGAACCGGTCGTAGTAACCGGGATCGCCCATCTCGAGCTTCGCGACCCACCCCAGCGACACGGCGTACTGCTCCATGTCGTGGTCGCCGGTGCGCCGCGCGATGGTCGCGAGCTCGTCGGTGAGCGCCAGCCGCTGCGCCGCGTGGCCCAGGCCCCACAGCCGGTCGTGCTGTGTCCACAGGCTGAAGCCGAGCACCTCGTCGTCACCGTCGTCCCGCGCGATCGCGATCAGCCGCACGATCACCTCCTGCGCGAGGTGGTCGAGCGAACCGTCCGGCGAGTCGGCGCCGGGCACCAGCCGCTCGTAGGCCGCACGCAACAGGTCGGCCTTGAGCTTCGGGTGATCGTCCTGGCCCGGCAACCCGTAGAGCGTCAGCGCGCACCGGGTCAGCATCTCCAGGTCGCCACCGGACAGCGCGGTCCCGGCCACGTCCGCCAGCACCCGCCACGCCTCATCACGCTCGCCGACGTGGTACAGCTGCACGCCGAGCTCCAGCCCGACCCGGACCCGCCGAGGCGCGGCCGGCCCCAGGATCTCCATCGCACGCCGGTAGTGGTTGGCCGACTCCTCCTGCGCGAACCGCCGGTGGGCCTCCTTGCCGGCCGCCATCAGCAGGTCGACCACGTGGGTCCGGTCCAGCGACGCGTGCCCGAGGTACGCGTGCCTGGCCTGGTCGGCGAGGAGGATCCGCTGTGCCAGCGCGGGCGAGCGGTCGAGCGCACGCACCATCGCCGCGTGCCGCTCCCCCGCGTCGGCGAGCCCCGAGTACAGCGTCTCCCGAACCAGGTCGTGGGCGAACGCGAACCGCCCGTCGCCCAGCGCGGTCACCAGCCTGGCCGTCACCGCCTGGCCCAGCTGCCGGTCCACCTCCGCGACCGGGGCGCCGACCGACGCGGCCAGCAGCTGCCGGTGGAACTCGCGGCCCAGCACGGCGGCGGCGCTCAGCAGGGCCGAAACGGCCTCGGGTAACAGGGAAAGCCTGCGTCGCAGCGCATCCCGCACACCGGGGGCCACCGCGGTCACCGACCCGCCGCTGTGCCACAGCCGGACGGTCTGCTCGACGAAGAACGGGTTGCCGCCCGTCCGCAGGTGCACTTCGGTGACGAGGTCGGGCTCGGGTTCGAGGCCGACCGTGCGGGTCATGAGCGCGGCGACCTCGTCCCGGTCGAGACCGGTGAGCGTGACCGTCGTGGCCTTGGCCAGGAGCGGCAGCAGCAGCGGCGCGAGCGGATGACCCGTCACGTCGACCTCGACGTCGCGGTACGTGCCGACCAGCAGCAATCGCTCGAACCAGGTGTGCTGCGCGACGAACTCCAGCAGCCGCACCGACGACGGGTCGGCCCAGTGCAGGTCGTCCACCACCACGAGCACCGGCCGCCGCTGCGACACCGCGACGAGCGCGGACGTCACCCCGTCGTACATCCCGAAACCCTCGGTGGGCTCGCCGGGCTCGCCGAGGAGTACCGCCAGCCGCCCGCCTGCCGCCTGTTCGGCCGCCGCCCACTCGGCAGGGGTCGCCTGCCGGCGCAGCGCACGGATCACCTGGACCCAGGGCCAGAACCCTGGGGCGGCCGAGGAGTCCCAGCACGAGCCGGACAGCACCAGCGCGCCCAGCCCACGCGCCACGTCCATGGCGTCGGTGACCAGGGTCGTCTTACCGATCCCCGCCTCGCCGGTGACCAGCACCAACCCACCGTGGCTGGCGGTGGCACGCGTGATCTCGGCGCGTAATACGCCGGCGGGATGGTCCCGCCCGATGAGCTCGAGTGCCATGGCGGCGATACTAGAAGAGGGGTACGACAAACCGGGCAGATCCGGCCGCGCTGTTGTGAAAGATCAGGCGCTGACGCGCACCGGGATGTGCAACACACAGGGAATGCCGTCGTCGGCGAGGGACAACAGCTTCGCCAGGACCACTGACGCGGGCCCCTGCTCCCGCCAGTAGATCAGCCGCGGGTCCAGGGCGTCCTGGTCGTGCGGCATCCGCGTAGCGACGGCGTCATCCTCGCCGTGCAGCTCGACGACGTCGACCACGTCGTCGTGGGCGCGGACACCCACGACGGCGAGGACGTCACCGTGCTCATCCCGAGGATCGATGAAGCGAAATCCTCGGTCGACCAGGGCACGCAACTGGACATCGACGCTCGCGGCGGCGGTGCCAGTGGAAGACATGAAGCCCTCCGTTACCTTGAGTTCTTCACAAAGGACACGAGCACACCGCTCGGGACCACCAACACGGGCCCATGAGGGTCGCGCGAGTTGCGCACTCCCCCCTGCCCGCCGAACCAGGTCAGCTCCACACAGTTGCCAACCGCACCGCTGTGGCTGCTCTTGCGCCACGCGGTACCAGGAAGCTCATCCGCCGACATGCCGTTCCGAATCTCGGTCATGACCCCGCCTCCGAGTTCAAACAGTGGATGCATCTGCACGTGCATTAGCCTCTTGCACGATAACACCGGCCCATGCAGTGGTAAATGCACGTGCATTCGTACGGGCGAGTACGAGTTGGACGATATCCACTACTCAGGGTGGCCCCCAGAAGTGGGAGGAGCCCCACGTTAGTCACTGTCGGCCACACGTTGCCGCAGCTTGAGATACCGACCGAGTGAAGGCACTACGGCACAGGTAGTCACGCGGGTATGCGTTGGGGGACAAGGTAACGATTCGCCACCCAGGCAAATGTCACCCGATTGCAGGAAGCCTTTGTAGACGAAAGACTCTCAGATGTCCTGGCGGAACTTCGAAAGAAGTTGACGGCTGCGGTCCGGCGTCTCGGCGTCGACAGCCAGCCGGTCGATCACGCGACCGTACACTTCGAGCTCTTCCACACGGTCCAGATACAAAGCACCGCTCAAGTGCTCGATGTAGACAATATCCGGCAGCGTCGGCTCCGCGAACCGCAGTATCGAGAACGCGCCTTCCGCGGCATACCCACTCTGGTTGTACGGCAGGATCTGCAGCGTCACGTTCGGCTGGCGCGTCAGGTCCAGCAAGTGCTCGACCTGCTCGCGCAGCACCCGGTGCCCGCCGATGGGACGGTGCAGAACGGACTCGTCGACGACGACCCACAGCCGTGGCGCGCCAGGTCGGGTCAGCACCTTCTGGCGCTGCAGTCGCAATGCGACGCGCCGCTCGCCCTCCTGGTCCAGCAGCTCCGGCCGGCCGTGGCTGACGACCGCGCGGGCGTAGTCCTCGGTCTGCATGAGACCGGGCACGAACTGCTGCTCATGGGACTGGATCAGCGACGCGGACTCCTCGAGCCCGACGAAGTCCTGGAACCAGTTGGGCATCGTGCCGGAGTACCGGTGCCACCAGCCGCGCTCGTTGGACTTGCGAACCATGTCGAGAAAGACGGAACGCTCGTTCTCGTCGTTCACGCCGTACATCGACAGCAGGTCGGCGACGTCGCGTTCCTTGAACCCGACGCGGCCGAGCTCCATGCGGCTGATCTTCGAGTCGGAGCCGCGGATGTAGTAGCCGGCGTCGGCACGAGAGATGTCAGCGGCCTCCCGGAGACGGCGCAGTTGGGCGCCCAGCACGATCCGCCGCGCCGTGGGCGCGCCAGACGTGTCTCCGCCACCGCCGAACCTGGGAGACTCCTCGAAGCGAGGGTCTTCCGCGGCCATCAGGCCCTCCTCGTTCGCACACAGATCATCGCCAGCCCACCCAGGGTACGCGGTCAGGGCGAGATTGAGGAGCCCGACCGTCGGATTCAACCAGGGTAGTGCCCCTATGGTGTCTGCTGTGACCAGTACCGCGCACGACATCACCACGCCCGGCCGGCCTCGGGTCGAGGAGGTCAGCGACGGGATTCACGCCTACATCCAGCCGGACGGCACCTGGTGGATCAACAACACCGGGTTCCTGGTGGGCACCAGAGGGGTGATCAGCGTGGACGCGTGCTCTACGGAGCGTCGCACCCGCGCCTACCTGGCCGCGATCGGCGAGGTCACGCCCCAGCCGGTGCGCACCGTGGTCAACACGCACCACCACGGCGACCACACGTTCGGCAACTACCTGTTCGCCGGCGCGACGATCGTCGGTCACGAGGCCACCCGCGAGGGCGTCCTGCAGTGGGGCATGCCGTTCGACGCCCCGGTCTGGACGCCCGTCGAGTGGGGCGAGATCGAGCTGGCGCCGCCGTTCCTCACCTACCGGGACGGTGTGACCGTGTGGGTTGACGATCTGCGATGCGAAGTCACCCATGTGGGCACCGCGGCGCACACCACGAATGACTCGATCGTGTGGATCCCCGAACGCAGCGTGTTGTTCAGCGGTGACCTGTTGTTCAAAGGTGGCACTCCATTTCTTCTCCAGGGCTCGATCGCGGGCGCGATCACGGTGCTGGAAGAGGTCGTGAAGCCGCTCGGCGCGGAGACCATCGTGCCTGGCCACGGCCCGGTGAGCGGACCCGAGTTGATCGACGAGGTGTTGTCGTACCTGCGTTTCGTGCAGAACACGGCGCGCGAGGCCAAGGCCGCGGGACTGGCCCCGCTGGAGGCCGCGCGTGACACAAACCTGGGTGAGTTCGCCGAACTGAAGGACAAGGAACGTCTTGCCGGAAACCTGCACCGCGCGTACGCGGAGCTGGACGGTGCGGCACCGGGCGCACAGATCGACGTGATGGCGGCGATCGGCGACATGATCGCGTTCAACGGAGGGCAGCCGCTGAGCTGTCACGCCTGAACTCACGGCGCCCTGTACCGTGGAATGTGCCACAGGGAGGACGGGGTGAATGAGGCGATCGAGACCGACCCCTTAGTAGGGCGTGCTGTTCGCCTGTTCGAGTTTCTCGGGCGGGCCCAACAGCTGAAGAACCAGCCGCCGCGCACGGTCGACGGGTACCGCTCCGTGCTGTGGCTCGACAGTGTGCCCGACCACCCCGCCGTCAGCACGGCGCATCGCGGGGATCCCGAGGCAGAGGCCGACATCCTCACCATCGAGCGGGTCACCAGGCATGACCCGCCGCCACCCGACGAGCTGGAACGCTGGCTCGCGGACTGGCACGACACGTCGACCACCCCGGCACTCGCCGACGACGCCCCGCCCGAGCTGACCGAGCAGTACGTCTCGTGGCTCGTCGCCTGGCGTGCGTGGGCCGAACGCGAGCGCCTCGACCGGCCCGTCCGCGCCTGCTACGCCCAGCTCTTCGCCGCGTACGTGGCCGCCACCAGCAACCCCGAGGAGCTGGAGCTCGTCCTGGGTGTCGGCTGCCTCGCCTGGGCCGGGCCGAAGGTCCAGCGGCACCTGCTGACCGCGCCGGTCGGCATCCGGTTCGACGACGACGCGGGGCGCCTGACCGTCCACCGCGTCGAGTCGGTCGCCGCCGCGGACGTCGAGCTGGACATGCTCGACCCAGGCCTCGTGCCGAACCCCAAGCACGTCAACGACATCCGCGCCGCGGCCCGCGAGCTCGAGACGCATCCGCTGCACCGCAAGGAAACCGGCGCGCTCGTGCGGCGACTGGTGCACGCGCTCGACCCGAACGGCGAGTACCGCGACGACGACGCGCCTCCTCCCCCACAACCGAACGCGGTCGCGGCCTACGCCCCCGCGGTGATCCTGCGCAGACGGTCCCAGCAGGGCATCGTCGAGATCTTCACGACGGTCGTCGACCAGCTCACCGAGGACGGTGTCGTGCCGGACGGGCTGAGCCCGCTCGTCGACCCCGACCACCGGCCGCGCCCCGACACCAGGGATCCCGACGACGGCGCACTGGTCGAAGTGGACGGTCACGTCTTCCTTCCGTTGCCGGTCAACGACACCCAGCTCCGCATCGTCCGGCAGGTCGACACCCAGGCCCAGACGCTCGTGCAGGGACCGCCGGGCACCGGCAAGACCCACACGGCGGCCGCGCTGCTGTCGCACCTGCTCGCACAGGGCAAGCGGGTGCTCGTCACCGCGCACACCGACCGCGCGCTGCGCGAGGTCCGCGACAAGCTGCCGACCGAGATCAAGCCGCTGTCGGTCGCCGTGGTCGGCTCGTCCCGCGAGGACATGTCGGACCTGAAGGTCGCGGTCGAGCGCATCGCCGCCACCGCGACCGACCACGACGAGGACGCGGCGGCCGACACGATCCGGCGCTGCCTCGCCACCATCGAACGTCTCGGCCTGCGCCGCGCGGAGCTCCACGACGAGCTGGTCGCCGCCCGCCGCGACGAGGTGCGCGAGCACGAACACGCCGGCTACCAGGGCACGCTGGCCGCGATCGCGTTGCGTCTCGCCGCGCAGGAGCCGCGTTTCGGCTGGCTCCGCGACCACGCCGACGTCGCCCCCGACAGCCGGCCACCGCTCACCACGGCGGAGATCGTGGAGTGGCAGCGACTCCTCACCGACACCGCGCTGCTCGCCGACGAAAGCGAGGCGGGACAACGGCTCGTCGAGCTCGGCACGGCGCCCGCACCGCAGGTGTTCACCGAGTTCGTCGACGTCGAACGCGTCGCGGCCGAGACCGAGGCGAGGCACGCGGACCTCAAGCAGCACCCGGCTTTCGAGGCTGTGCGCGGCATCGAACCCGGCGCCAGGGCCCAGTTGCGTCGCCGGCTGTCGGAGCTGGCCGACGAGGCCGATGATCTGGCCCGCCGCCGCGAGACCTGGATGGCCGAGGCACTCGCGGACATCCGCACCGGCCGCGCCCGCCTCTGGCACGGCCGCGCCCAGCAGATCCAGCAGTTGGTCGCCCAGGCCGGCGCGCTCGTTGGACAGCTCGGCCCGGTCACCGAGGTCGAGGTGTCCGGCAACCCCAACTCGTTGGTGCCGCTGGCAAAGCAGCTGCACGCCCACCTCGCCGGCGGCACGCTGAAGACCGGCCCGAACGGCCAGCCGAAGATCGGCGCGCTCGCCCCCAAGCCGGTCAAGCAGGCACAGCCGCTGTTCGAGCAGGTGCTGGTCGACGGTCTGCCACCCACGTCGGCGGCTCAGGTCGGCGCGTTCCTCGTGTGGGCGGAGGCCAGCCGGGTGCTGGCCGCGTTGGACAAGGCGTGGCCTGGCGGCTCGCGGCTGCTGCCGAGCGACCCGCCGCACGAGCGCCTGCAGTGGCATGGCACGGAACTCGACCAGCTGCAACGGGTGCTGCGGCTCGGTGAGGCCCTCGAACTGGAGCAGCGCCGGTTCGCCGAGGCCGGGCTGCCCCGCGCGGACTGGACGGACGTGGACGCGGTTCGTCGCTACGCCAACCTGGTCGACGTCGCCGCCTCCGTCGACGCGCACACGACGGCTACGCTTCCGTTGCGCCGACTGGAGTCCGCCGTGTCCACAGTGGCCGGTCGAGCGGACGCCGCGCCCTGTGTGCCCGCGTTGCTGGCGGCCGTACGGGACCGTGACCCGTCCGCGTACGCCACGGCCTACCACCGGTTGACCCGGCTGGTCACGGTCCGCGCCGAGCTGGCCCGCCGGGACGTGCTGGCCGGCCTGGTCCCGTCCCGGCTGCGTGCCGCGGTGCAGGCGAACCCGGCTGTCTGGGGCGAAAAACTCGCCTCGTTCGGCGATGCGTGGACATGGGCGGCGGCCGGCGCGTGGGTGGAGGCACGCGGCACGGCAGACATCAACGCCGTGCAGGCGGAGATCACCCTGACCGAGGAACGCATCCGCCGCGAGGTGGAAACCCTTGCGGCGACACGGGCCTGGCGCCACGCCGTGTCCCCGGACCGGCTCACCGGGCAGGCGCGGGCGAACCTGGAGCACTACGCGTACCTGGTGCGCCGGCTCGGGAAGGGCACCGGCAAGTACGCGGCGCAACGGCGTGCCGAGGTGCGTCAGGCCATGGACCGCTGCCGGTCCGCGGTGCCGGTGTGGATCATGCCGGTGTACCGGATCGCGGAGCAGCTGCAGATCCGGCGCGACATGTTCGACGTGGTGATCGTCGACGAGGCGTCGCAGGCCGGCCTGGAGGCCACGTTCCTGCAGTACCTGGCGCCGAAGATGGTCGTGATCGGCGACGACAAGCAGGTGTCGCCGACCGCCGTGGGCGTCGACCAGCAACAGCTGCGGGATCTGGCCAACCAGTACCTGGCCGACGACCCGTACCGTTCGGCCTGGCAGGACCCGCAACGCAGCCTGTTCGACGAGGCGAAGATTCGCTACCGCGGCCTGCTCACGCTGACCGAACACCGCCGCTGCGTGCCGGAGATCATCGGCTTCTCCAACCGGGTGGCGTACGAACCAGACGGGATCCGCCTGCTGCCCGTGCGCCAGTACGGCGCG
>Ga0307512_10003430_pt1 | contig 18470 bp, 31 predicted proteins | sample 14_EM_MG_FD_200267 | JGI IMG/M metagenome (GOLD analysis project Ga0307512, IMG submission 200267) | Populus trichocarpa ectomycorrhiza microbial communities from riparian zone in the Pacific Northwest, United States - 14_EM | ecosystem: Host-associated > Plants > Roots > Unclassified | place... | reverse complement strand
GGATTCTTGGCTTTTACCAAGCATCCAACGTGGATGGACCCTCTGTTTGGTTTAATTCTTTATATTGGTATGTCTTACCCACGGAAGTCTGTTTGAATGCTCATGTTGAGGGTTTTTTCGTAGCGCTCAACCCGAAGAACATCCAAGAAAAGGCTTCGCTCACGAAAGGAACAACCGGGGACCTCCTCAGGTCGTACTTGAAAACTATCCTCGCGAATCCAGAGTCACGAAAGATATTCTATTTCTTGATTTTGAATATGTGGTTTATGGTCGTTCAGATGTTGTATGGTGTCTGGACGAACAGTCTTGGATTGATTTCAGATGGTATGGGGCCCTTTTTTATAGCATTTTCGATCGCTGACGGGAGGATGACTAGCGATACATATGGCGTTTGATTGCATGGCCATTGGTGTCGGACTGATAGCGTCGGTGATGGCAACTTGGCCCGCCAATGAGCGGTTCACCTACGGATACGGGAGGATCGAAACGCTGTCTGGGTTCGCTAACGGAATCTTCCTCATCTTGATTTCGATATTTATTGTGTTCGAGGCGATCCAACGAATGTGTGTGACACTCTTTCCTTGGGTTAATCGACCCACAATGTTGACCTTCTGTTCCAGTCTCGACCCTCCTGAAATGAATACCAGCCAGCTGCTGCTCATCAGCTCCCTTGGTTTGGGAGTGAACTTGTTCGGTATGTTCGCTATGGGCGGACACCACCACCACGTATGTATGCCATACCCCATTCGTTGGATCTGCTGACCCTTGTTACAGGGACATTCGCATCCGCACGGTGGTCACAGTCATGGACAAGGACACGGACACTCCCATGCACCACCTTCGCCCAAGTTCTTTGAACAGGAGAGTGCACTTATCTGCGACGACGATCATGACCATCACGAGCATGGGCATTCGCATGATCACCACGATCACAGTGATTTACATTCTAACCATTCACGCACTCATTCCCCAACTCCAACATCACACTCTCACTCCCATTCAGATGCACACTCCCACTCACATTCACACTCGCACTCGCACACCCCTCCCCCTCCTTCGATCGAAATATCTTCAAGAGGACATCTTTATGTACCAGCCTCTCACAATCGCTCCCATTCTCAACCCCCTTCACGCGCTCACTCTCATTCTCCCGAGCACTCCCATGCGGATGGTAATCACTCACGCTCACATTCCCATGCACACCAGTACCAGACAACGTCAAACGGGTTGACGGCCGAGCATCCACACTCGCGGCCAACCTCTCCATCACGGAAACGACCCGCAAATATACCTCCGCTAAACATTGTGCCTCCTGAAGAAGAGGAGGACATAACACACATCCATCGCCCATACAACCCGGTCATGGACCGAGTTCGCAGGGATTCAGAGTTAGATTCGATCCCGTCTCCGATAACACCGAATTACCAATTTGGTCAAGATGACCACTTCGAAAAGTTCCACCACGCCGAGAAAAGCCCGAATCTGCATGACCATTCGCATGCCCATGATTCGCATGAAGGACATAGTCATAATATGCGAGGAGTGTTTCTTCATGTTATGGCTGTAAGTTATCTAACTGGACCTCTCCTGGACCGATCTTGCTGACACGTGCGTGGTAGGATACTTTAGGGTCTGTGGGCGTGATCATCTCAACGATCCTAATTCACTTCTATGGATGGACGGGGTTCGACCCGATTGCCTCGTTGTTCATCGCCGTCCTCATCGCTGCGAGTGTCGTGCCTCTGGTTATTGACACTGGGAGAATCCTTGCATTGGATGTTTCTGAGAGGGATGCTACCATCGAGTCTGCGTTGAAGGAGGTGCGGAATGGTTCTTATATTCTCGCACTCATTCACGACTAACTACTTGTTCACAGTTGGGAACGGTTGAGGGTCTCGCTTCCTTTACATACCCTAGATTCTGGCCGAAGGACGCGTCCAGCATAATTGGTTCGATTCATCTGCAACTCGCTCCTTCCGCCTCATCGTACGACCCACACGGACCTCACTCAACCACAAAACGAACCTATTCGAATATGGATCGAGTGGTGGAAAGAGTGGATCATATACTGAGGAGCCGGATACAGGGTTTGGATGAGCTGACGATCCAGGTCGAAGAGGGGGCGAAGGATGCAGTGATGTTGTGATTTCCTTTCGGGTTTTCCTCTCTCCTTTGTTTGTCCCTTGGATTATCTCACGCTCCCTGGCCTTTTGCTTTTTTTGGGTGTCTGATTGGCTTGTTTTCCCATCACAACGAAAGTATATTAGGTATTCGGGTTTCGACCCACACACTCATCCGCTGACTATTCTCTGGCTAATATGGATACGAGTACGGACGGTTGTATTTATCCCAGATTCTCTCCTCTCTCGTTGCTTTCTGAACTTTTTTATCCGGAACTAATTTGGTGTTGTATCTGAGTGGTCTGGGAATATCGTGTTCGTTTCGTCGCGAAGTTTTGATGGGTGGTAGCAGTCGTGGGAACTCCAGTGGTATACCTCGTCGAGGGACGATGACGAAGGGTCGTTAGTTATTTCTCCGGCGTTTGTACCGCAAGCGAAAATCCAATCTTATCCTCGATCTACCACCTCCTTCTCCCCACCCAAACCTTGTCTTCCTCTCCGGCTCGCTTTGTTTAGCGTGTCCGTTCCTCATTTTCCACCATCTCTCGAACATCATCCTCGCTCGGACTACACCGGCCTCGTAGTTCGACGTCCACATCGGACGCGATGGCCGGTCTCATCTCACCATCGCCTGTCTCCTTCTCTTTCCCCCAGGGTGGAGGAGCTGGAGGCGGAGGCGTTGGGACCGCTCAACAACAGCAGTACAATTTAAACGTAGGCGTTTTGCCTCAAGCCTATCAACAACACCAGCAACAGCGAGCTGTTGGAACTCTTGGACTTGGTGGAGGACTTGGAGGCGGTATTGGAGGGGCTGGCGGCGGCGTCAGCGTTAATTTGCCGTACTCGGACACGCCCCCTCTTCCTGCGCATCTCTCGCACCAGCAAGTTAGCCAGTATATGAACGCGTTGCAAGGAGGACTTGGCTTACCGGTTGGAGTCGGTGTCGGAGGGGTTGGAGTTGGGGGTCTAGGAGGGGTTGGATTGAATGCGGGCGGTGTTGGAGGGATGGCTGGCGTAAACCCTAGTCATGAAGAGGGGAAGTTGTTCTCGCTCGTCATCGATCTCATGGATCCGAATATGAGGGAGACGGCGTTGTTGGAGCTGAGCAAGAAGAGAGAGCAATACGATGACCTTGCGATGATCCTCTGGCACTCCTTCGGTGCGTGTTCTCTCTTTTTTCTGAGGCTAGTTCTCGGCAGGAGGATTAATCACGGATGGGTGAACAGGAATCATGCCTGCGCTGCTCCAAGAGATCGTCTCCGTCTATCCCTTGCTTTCGCCTCCAAACCTGACTGCCCATGTGTCTAACCGGGTCTGCAACGCTCTCGCGTTGTTGCAGTGTGTTGCGTCTCATTCCGAGACGAGACAGCTGTTCCTCAATGGTGCGTTTTCACGCGATGTGTGTGTCCCCCCGTTCCTAACCCGTTGTGTGCTTGGTATTACGTCCAACCGCCCAGCTCACATCCCACTGTTCTTGTACCCGTTCCTCAACACGACCTCTAAAACGAGACCATTCGAATACCTTAGGCTTACGTCTCTCGGCGTCATCGGCGCTTTAGTCAAGGTACGTCATCCTATTCAATTTTCCCCCTCTTAAATCGTTGGCCTGGTTCGCGTGCGCGTTCGACTTACCCTGCAATTGCAATCTACAGCAAAACGACAACTCGACGGTGATTCACTTCCTGCTCTCGACGGAGATAATCCCACTTTGCCTGCGGATCATGGAGACAGGTTCTGAGCTTTCCAAGACCGTTGCGATCTTCATCGTTCAGAAGATACTGTTGGATGAGACGGGTTTGACATATATCTGTCATACGTATGAACGGTTCTACGCCGTGGGGACGGTGTTGAGCAATATGGTGAACCAATTGGTGGAGACTCAGGCTGTCAGGTTGCTGAAACACGTCGTGAGGTGTTACCTGAGATTGAGCGATAATTTATAACGTGTTGACAAGACAGGATGAGTAAGTACTATACACGGCGGCAAAAAGACTTTGGATACAAGAGGCCATGAGTGAGCAACACGAGTGTTACATACAGAGAACTAAGGATGAGAAGAATTAGGATGCCAGATATGGCGTGCCAAGATTTCACCATCTCCCACACATCAAGCTCAACTCCTATTCCAGAAACGATGGCTCGGGTGTCAAGATATTGCTATGGGTTTGGTGAGTTGATGGAAGGGGGTATAAATGGTGAGATACAGACCTTTGGAACATTGCTAGTCTAGTAATCTCGAGGGAGCCCGCTGGCCCGGTAGGAAACGCATACCCACCAGCCAAAATGGCAGTCATGCCCGAGTACGCGGCAAGACATATGCGGGCCAGCCTGTCAATGTTCAACACTTGTCAGTAGCTCTGAGAAGGTGTACATAATACATACATTCGATAATCACCCTCCGGCACCTTATCAAGAGTCATACATGCTTCCTCCACTGCCTTGAAGAAGATTTCCTGTTGAGCCCTGTCGTTGAAGGGGAACACAACACAGGGGTTGATGTCTGCTTCTCCCCTCCATTCGGCCTCCGCACTGGTGTAGATTGTAGTGAATCTGGTGATGCCCAGATCGCGCAGTATGTGCAGGGCACCCTCCGCAGTATCATGGAAGAGGGCGAGACGCTTTGCCCAAAACTCGAGGTCGGGGTGGGAGGATTGTCCTTGCATGATGAGTCGGGTGAATGGTGATCTCGATCATGCTGACTGGGCTTTCATACCCCTGTGACGTGAGAATTTCTCCAAATTTGGCAAAAGCGAACATAAATCACGTTGAACAATTAGCGAACGAGAGAATCAATACAATACCTCAAAACGAGTTAGGTAATATGACATTATTCGAAGGTCCGATTCCCGCTGATCTCAATAGCAAAAGCAGCGACGGCGGGTTTCAATCAGACGTGGTAATTTGCTCGCTAGCGGTGTGGATGTGCGGTGGTTCGAGTTGGCGAATTTGAGAGTGGTTTTGACCGTTGTGACATGGGAGTCGCCTTCTTCAAATTCAGTGAGCTGGAAGCCGTCTCACGACAGCAACACTCGGGAAAGCGATGGGACAACGTCGTGAGGATAGAAAAGAGAAACTACTGTATCTAACGGCAGTTGCGTATCTTACATATCGTATCTCATTGGTTGAGTTCGAAGCGTTGCAAGTCTCAAAGTCGTCGATATGAGATCGATGGAAGCGCCGATAAGGCTCACACCGACAAGGCGTGTTTGACCTTTAAACCTGTTGTCCCAGTTGTATCTTTTGTTCAATGTATAAGTTTCAGGTTTATTGCATCTAAGTATCAACTCCACTATGGATGGTATCGCTGAAACTCTAATCCATCAGGAGGAGATGTTCTCAATCCAATCACCAACCGCCAAGCTCGATAGCGAAAGCGACAGCGAGCTTGGAGAACTCGAGAAGATGCGAGAAACTGAATTCGTCGGAGATATCGATGCGGCTACAGGGAAGATGTCGTCAACGAGGAAGAAAACGCAGCGGGAAACCGGATTATAGCTTACTCATCAGCAGTATGGATATGGTGGTTCGAGTTGGCGAACGAGCTCTCGATGGTGAAGATGGCGGGGTATCCAGCCTTCTGCCACGAAGCGTGATCGCTGCAAGCGTAACCGCACTTGGTCTCGACGTAGGGAATGGAGAGGTACTCTTCGACTAGTCCCTTGTTGAACTGGGTCAACTTGTTGTCCGTGTAGTCGGTGATGACGCCGACTTCCTCTCGAGTACCCCTCTTGACCCAGGCGGTCATGTCAAATTGGCTCATGGCGACGACTTTGACACCGCGGGCCTGGTAGTCCTTGGCGACGGCTTGGGAGCCCAAGAGACCAGCTTCCTAAACACATTCGTGAGCCCTGCTCGTGATAACGGGGATGATGGAGGGGACGGACCTCGGCGGAGTACCAGTGGAACTCGACGGTGCGGTTAGGCTTGAAGTCGGATTCCAGCAAAGCCCTATAGGCTTCCAAGATGGTGACAGTGCCGCTACCATCGTCGTCGGCACCTTGCAGGGTCACGGATCAGAGACACGTAGACGCGGTCTGACCTACGCGGAGAGACATTTACCAGGAGCAGCAAGGAATGGCCACATGTTGGTGCTTGTTGGTCGCGTGAGCATCATCAACGTCTGGTGAATTCGCTGGGGCGTACCTGTCTTGATGAGCCGAAATGATGACGACCTCGTCTGGAGAGGTGGAACCATTGATGGTGGCAATCTGAGGGTAGTCTCGGTCAAGGCTGTCGGCAGTCTGCCAGATTGTCAGTGCGTACGAGTGAACTCTGACTCCAGGTGTGAGGGAACTCTCTGATAGTGATCCGCTTCTTGAGCGACGAGGATGCAGATTCAGAGGTGATCTAGAAGCAAGTCAGACCGATTCGAAAGTGGTTGTTTGTCAAAGGTATCATGCCTCGTTGATCCTGGATTCCAACCAAACCTGACTCTGCTTTCCAGTCTGCAACGGAGATTATTGACCGAACAGTGATAGGTCTGTTCGGTTAACTCACCTCGCTCCTGTAGTCTGGAGTCCCAAACTCAGTGTGAAACCATAAGAGGTATTGAAACGGGACTTACACCTCGTCCTGAAGCTGGTGAACTTCTCGAGGTTGGCCTTGGGACCATCAATGGAGAGAGTCGGGATGACACTCTTCACTCTGTCCTGGTGGATGAGCGGACCGAAAACGGCTGTCAAAAATACGCCATTAACGCGAAACCAGGCAAGCAAGGAACGGGATTGAGCGAACTCACCATCCTGAGTAGCGAGGCTCTCGTTCGAGTCCCCAAGTTCTTGAGCGTCGGTGCTGTGTCACAGTAATGGTCTCCAGTCAGCCCTCGTGACAAGCCAAAGTGTAGCCGGAATACCCACATATCGAAGAAGTTCAGACCCTGAGCCTTGGCTTGGATCTACCCCAGGTCAGTTTCAGCATAGCAACCATAGGAACAACCGAACCCAACCTTCTCATATTCGGTCATCCACACCGGGTCACGACCCTCGAGCTGAACCAACCTCAGCTCGTTCAAGTCAAGGTCAAATCCAGGATAATTCGCGAAATCCTCCGCCGAAAACTGGAGCTGGACCTGACCGCCACCATTCGCGCTCTCGGAGGAGTAGAAGGGAATGGCGAGAGCGAGGTAAGCGAGGGAGAGACCGGCGAATATCCTCTTCATTGTTGTCGTGGCTGATGGTGCGTGGTGGAGGTAGCGGTGAGAGCGGTGAGGGCAGCAGGCTCGTTAGGAAGCGACTGCGACGAAACTGTCACAAATACCGGACCCGCCCCGGACCGCATGGTTTCGCGGGGTGGCGTTGATCCGCATCACCCCGCGGAATCAAACGAAACACATGGGGTGAGGGAGGGGGGCCTACATCCATTGCAATTGGTAGTATAATTGAGACGATAGCATGAACTCAGATCGATTACAACAGGCATATCGTATAAATACAACAACCATCTGGCGACAACTCGCAAAATAAAACAGTGGTTGGGGTATGTGTAGTCTGTGGTAGGTCATGGCATAGAACGACTAGGAAGAGAGACCCGGGGTTAAGCGGGGAATACGAGAAATGGATAGAATTCCGGTCGAGCGACCATTGGAGGATGAACGTCGGGGATGACCGGTCTTGTGGACGTCTGAAGAGAAGATTAACGCAGCCACGATTTTCTCCTGTGAACGCCTCGTGAGAATCAGTGTAGACAGGGGTGGGACAGAGACAAACCATGGAGTCGTTTGTGTCGGTAAAGAGGGACCAACAGCATCCGTGGACTTCCTCAACGACGAAAGAATTTGGAATAAACGCAGGTTCCTCCTCTGAAGGCCCCCCACAATCCCTGACATCGCGTATATCGGAAACGACAATAACATCCACAGGAGATGCGTCCTGTGAGATGGTCAGTCAGTCAACTAATAAAAAAGAACAAGAGAGGTGAGCAGACGTTTTGGGCTTTGAAGAGTTTCAAAATCTTCTCGTCGAACGTATACCAACGCCGTCTCCATGTCACAGTTCCAGCTGCCTGGACAGAAACCCACCCAGAAAGCTGAAGCCGACCCGCTTGTTCAGCCTTCATACCACTGAACAACCTCTTACGCTCTTGTATTTTCGCTTCCTCCCCTCTCTTCTTCTCCTCCTCCTTCTCGTGGAGCATCTGTTCCTTGGACATCTCGTGCTCGAGTCTCCAGGCCTGGGACTTGTAATGTTCTTGCAGCCGTTTCTCCTTGTTCGCTCTCCGCCTCTCCTCTGCCTCCTGTGCAAACTTCTCATCTGCTTTCGCTTGCTCGTGTTCTCGCTGCTTTTTCAGTAATTGAGCGAGGCGGATATCCTGTTCAATCTTTGCCTTTCTGCGAGCTTCTTCCTCTTCCTCCTGTTTGCGCAGTTCTTCCTTCTCAGCCTTTATCATCGCCTGACGCTCTTCCTCCTCTTGAAGTGCCAAACAGGTTTCGAACTCTTTCTCCCGCTCAGCTTCGATTCGAGCTTTAGCGCGTTCGGCTGGGGTGGGAATTTTCATGGGCGGACCTGACGGTCTGCGGAAAGGCTCAAACCTACTGTAGGGAGGTAAGGCGGGGAAAGGAGGCGAAACGGGTGGTGAGGTAGCGATTTGGGAGTCGAGGCCAAAAGCATACGTGGGAGCCAGGGAAACGTGCGAGGGGATTCGAACTTCAGCAAAGGTGAAATTGAGACGGTGGGGGGACGTTAAGTACCCATCGTCTCCTTGCAATCGTGAGCCTATAATGCACAAGATGATTTGTCAGAACGAGATGTATTTTCGAACGTTGGGTATTCAGTAATGATGGGTGATGGACGAACCATGCGAACGGTCTGTAGATGTTGAGCGTTTAGACTGATGAGAGGGACGACCTAACAGCAAAATCAAGATGAACACAGGCCGTGAAATAGATTGTGCCCCTGCCAGGTGACCGACCTGCAGAGTATAAAGAGGGCGAGGGCCCGCGCTTGGGTCCATCTTTGGGAGGTGGTGGGGGAGGAGCATCCCCGTCGTCCCCAGGAGTAGGCGAAGTCCTGCCTCGCCTAGCCTTTCCAACAAGCCGCTTGAAAGAGAAATGGTTGTCGCCTTCGTTGCCTGATGACGCTCCCCGGCGCATGGCTTTGCTGAGATCCCAATGCTTAGCCGGGGACTCGAGCGTAGTTGTGAATGACATGGGTTTCCAAGAAAACAGAGATACTGAAGAAGAGAGAGGTGGTGGTGGCAGCTATACAGGAGAGAGAGAGGGATAAGGGATAGCGAGGCGGTGTTGTTAGACCTCCGTAGCTAACAATGGTCGTTGTCCCGGTTGTCCGCGAGCGTCCGCACCGTGATCGTATCCAATCATCCAGTAGCCGGCGTGAGAAAACGCCCAAATGTTCTCTCTGTGCGGGAGGTCAATCCAAAGGTCTATCCTTTCCTCCGCTCTCCCTCTCCGTGCCGCAAGGGGCATTTCGAACAATGTAAACACCGTAGATGCATCCGAGGTTGAGCTTTTCTCGAGGCTATCATCCCAATGGTGGGACGAACGCGGCGAGTTCGCCATGCTGCACAAAATGAACCCGGTCAGGATGGATTTTATCAGACAGAAGCTGCAGGAGGTCCAGTTGGAGGAAGGATCTTATTCCGCTTCTTCCAGTACGACACCGTTGGAGGGACTCGATATCCTCGACGTCGGATGTGGCGGAGGGTTGTTGTCCGAGGTATGATACGCCCGATCCACATCTTTTGAGTAAAATGCTGACCGTTTCGCCAGACTCTCGCCAGGTTAGGTGCCAGGACTACGGGGATCGATGCTTCCGAAGCAAATATCGGGATAGCTTCAACCCATGCTGCAGGAGATCCCCAGTTTGCTCGATCAGAAAAGTCCTTGAAGTACTTGCACACAACGGCTGAAGCGTTGTTGGCGGAGGGGAAACAGTACGACATCGTGTGTTCCATGGAAGTCATAGAGCACGTTAACACGCCCTCGGAGTTCCTGCACGCATGTGCACAACTTGTGAAGGCGAGTGTTTCATTTCGCTTCTCCCGGACTCCGTTAACACGCACCTTCGTCGCCTGTCCTAACCCCATTCATTGTAGCCCGGAGGTCATTTGTTTCTCTCCACCATATCTCGCACTCCAGTGGCGTATGCATTGACTATCTTGGCTGCGGAGAACATCCTTAGGATCGTCACCCCCGGCACACACACGTACTCCAAATACATCAAACCCTCGGAACTGCTGTCTTTCTTCCAGGAATATCCTACACCCCGGTTCGCATCCAAGACTGGGGAACACGAGAAACCCTGGATCACGCGCCTTTACAATGGGTTACCGTCACGCAAAGAGGCAGAAGCCCGTGGACTAGTTTATGTCCCCTGGAATGGCCGCTGGACTCTGACAGGCCGGAGTAGCACGTCGATAGATTTTGACCTCTCTACGCTCTGTAACTACATCTTCTGGGTGCGCAAGCCCAATAATTCTCTATAATAAAATCGGAATTTCTCTCGAGGGCGGTGGCAGGCGGACAAACAGATACAAATCGGCGTTCGCAGCTACGTATCCCTCCCGCAACTGAAGAGCGCCTCAACGCATCCGACCAACCGTCTTCCCCTTCTTTCCCCCCATCTCCCCCTGTCAAACTAGAGGTCACAGACGACGATAACGACCAACGAGCAGACGACGACCCTCTGTTGATTTCTTAATCACGCCGCGACCATGGACATCTCAAAACCCATCATTTTCAATGAGCACCTCCAGCTCTCCAGCTTGGGAGTGCAGCCCGCTTCCATCTCCTTCCAGGTCTGTACAACCATACTATCCTTGCCTTGGTTGCAGCTGTCAGTTGACACCTGACGACAGACATTAACCCTCGAATCCGACCATTTCATCTGTGTGCGGGAGAAAGTCAACGAACAGAACCAGGTCGTCATTATCGACCTCAACGACGCCAATAATGTTCTGCGTAGGCCAATCACCGCAGATTCTGCGATTATGCACCCCCAGCAAAAGATTTTGGCTCTTAGATGTATGTTTCACGCCCCGACGCTTTGGTTCTACTTGACTGCGGGGCTCAGTAAACTGATGACGTTACGTGTGCAGCTGGTCGGACACTACAAATATTCAACATCGAGACCAAGACCAAGGTCAAGTCGCACGCTAATGCTGAGGACATCACCTTCTGGAGGTGGATATCAGACAACACCGTCGGAATCGTGACCGAAACCGCTGTCTATCACTGGTCTATAGCCGACGCGACTTCTCCCCCGCAAAAAGTGTTCGATAGGCATCCAACCCTCGTCGGCGCGCAGATCATCAACTACCGCTGCAGCGCTGACGAGAAATGGCTCGTTCTCGTTGGTATTTCAGGAAATGCCACCAACCCCTCCGCGTTCAAGATCAAGGGTTCCATGCAACTGTACAGCAGAGACCGTAGTGTTAGCCAGCCGATTGAGGGTCACGCCGCTGCCTTCGCTGAGCTGAAGCTTGACGGCCACCAACACCCCACTAAATTATTCACTTTCTCCGTCCGAACAGCCGCTGGTGCCAAGGTTTGCTCCCTCGACCACACTGTCAAACACGCCACAGACTGATGATCCACTCCCTCTAGCTTCACGTCGTAGAGATTGACCATCAAGCCCCAGATCCCGTGTTCACCAAAAGGCAGATCGACGTTTATTTCCCTCCAGAGGCGACGAACGATTTCCCGGTCGCAATGCAGGTCTCAAAAAGACACGGAATCGTCTACCTGATCACAAAATACGGCTTCATTCACCTCTACGACCTCGAATCCGGCGCGTGTATCTACATGAACCGAATTTCCGGCGAGACCATCTTCGTCACGGCTGAACATGAGGCTTCGAATGGTATCATCGGTGTGAACAAGAAGGGCCAGGTTTTAAGTGTGGATGTCGATGAAAATACCATCGTCCCTTATATCCTCACGACGCTGAACAATACCGAATTGGCCTTCAAGCTCGCTAGCAGGGCAAACCTCCCTGGCGCAGATGATCTGTATGTCAAACAATACCAGCAACTCTTCCAGAGTGGGCAGTTGGATCAGGCCGCTCAGATTGCCGCAAATTCTCCAAGGGCAAGTTATTTTGATACACCTAATCTAGCCTTTCCTGACGTGGTCACTATTTCAGGGAATCTTGCGAACTGCCCAGGTAATCGAGCAGTTCAAACAGGCCCCCGTCGTTCCCGGTGGTCAATCTCCTATCCTGCGTTATTTCGGTATCCTCTTGGAGAAAGGGCAACTCAACCACCTCGAATCCATCGAGCTTTCTCGTCCGGTGTTACAACAGGGAAAGAAGAACTTGCTCGAGAAGTGGTTGAAGGAGGGTAAACTGACCTGCAGCGAGGAACTTGGTGATATGGTTCGGTTGACCGATATCGGAATGGCACTGAGCGTATACCTCCGCGCGAACGTTCCCAATAAGGTTATCGCGTGTTTCGCCGAGATGGGTCAACCGGAGAAAATCTTGCTGTACGCTAAGAAGGTTGGATACACTCCGGACTACGTTGGCCTGCTTCAGCACATTATGAGGACCAACCCCGATAAGGGTGCCGAATTTGCTGCTCAGTTGGTCAACGACGAGTCCGGACCTCTCGTGGATATCGAGCGTGTAAGTGTTTTTTGTTCTAATGTTGGATTACCCACTAAACAACTCCTCGCGTGCTTTAGGTCGTCGACATCTTCATGTCGCAGAACATGATCCAACCCGCAACCTCTTTCTTGCTTGACGCTCTTAAGGACAACAAACCTGAACAAGGTCATCTCCAGACCCGACTTTTGGAGATGAACTTGGTTCATGCTCCTCAAGTTGCCGATGCTATCTTTGGTAACGACATGTTCACCCACTACGATCGACCCAGGATTGCCAACCTTTGCGAGAAGGCTGGTCTCCTGCAGCGGGTGAGTGGAACTTCCCCAGGTTATTGTGAGACCTTAGCCAACGAGTTGTTACCCAGGCTTTGGAGCATTACGAAGATCTTGCTGATATCAAGCGAGTCGTTGTGCACACGACCATGTTCAAACCAGAGGTATTTTGACCACTACCGAATAAAATGTTTGATTCTTATCGTTTACAGTGGCTGGTGGAATACTTTGGACGCCTCACAGCCGATCAATCCATGGCTTGCATGCAGGAGATGTTACGGATGAACATCCGACAGAACCTTCAGGTCGTCATCCAAATCGCCACCAAATACTCAGACATCCTTGGCCCTGTTAAGTTGATCGAGATGTTCGAATCCTTTAAGAGCTTCGAAGGTAGGTGACTGAAACATCTATCACATATCGGAGGCTTACAGGTTCCTAGGCCTCTACTATTATCTCGGATCTATCGTCAACCTTAGCCAAGACCCCGAAGTCCACTTCAAGTATATCCAGGCAGCCACTCGCACGAACCAAATCCGAGAGGTCGAACGTATTTGTCGAGAGAGCAACTACTACAACCCGGAGAAAGTCAAGAACTTCCTCAAGGAGGCCAAACTTCAGGACCAGCTTCCTCTTATCATTGTCTGCGATCGGTTCGACTTCGTGCACGACTTGGTTCTCTACCTGTACCAGAACGGCTTGACCAAGTTCATTGAAGTTTACGTTCAAAGGGTGAACTCCGTCAGGACTCCTCAGGTTGTTGGTGGTTTGCTGGATGTGGATTGCGATGAAACTACGATCAAGAGCCTTCTGGCTTCCGTCCCCGGAAACTTCCCCATTGACGAACTGGTTAACGAGGTCGAGCAAAGAAATAGGCTCAAGTTGATCCTCCCCTGGTTGGAGGCTCGGGTCCAGGCCGGCTCTCAGGATCCCCCCGTGTACAACGCTTTGGCCAAGATTTACATTGACAGCAACAACAACCCCGAGTCGTTCCTGAAGGAGAACAACCTCTACGAACCTTTGGTCGTCGGTAAATTCTGCGAGAAGAGGGATCCATACCTCGCCTACATTGCGTACGCAAAGGGCTTCTGTGACGACGAGCTTATTGCGATCACCAATGAGAACTCGATGTTCAAGCAACAGGCGAGGTACCTTGTCAAGAGGCGTGAGGCGGATCTTTGGGGTCAGGTCCTTCAACCGGACAACATCCATCGTCGTGCCTTGATCGATCAGGCGAGTTTGTTTGCCGCCGACACATCAGCCAGGCGTTAACTGATTTGTGACCCGTAGATTGTTGCCACTGTCTTGCCAGAGTGTACTGACCCGAACGATGTTTCCATTACCGTCCATGCCTTCCTCAAAGCCGACCTTCCTCTGGAGCTCATCGAATTACTCGAGAAGATTATCATCGAACCCTCTCCCTTCAGCGACAACCGCAATCTCCAGAACCTCTTGCTCCTTACTGCTATCCGTGCTGACAAGGGAAAGGTTGTCGGATACATCAACAAGTTGCAAAACTATGATATCGCGGAGATCCCAAAGATCGCTACCCAACATGGACTGTTTGAGGAAGCATTCATGATCTACAAGAAGTACGAGGAGCACGCTCAGGCTATCAATGTCTTGGTCGAACATATGGTCTCCCTCGATCGTGGTGTGGAGTATGCGAACAAGGTCAACAAGCCAGAGGTTTGGAGTCGATTGGCCAAGGCTCAACTCGACGGTCTCCGTATCAAAGACTCCATCGGTACGTATCAGGCACACCTGCATATACACAGCAAGCCCTAATGGTTCATCGCAGACTCTTATATCAAGGCGGAGGACCCCTCCAACTTCAACGAGGCCATTGAGATTGCGACTCGGGCAGACAAGCACGAAGATCTGGTTCGTTACCTCCAGATGGCCCGCAAGAGCCTTCGCGAGCCAAAGATCGATACCGAACTGGCCTACGCGTATGCCAAGACCGATCGCCTCCACGATATGGAAGACTTCTTGAGCGTCACGAACGTTGCGGATGTCCTTGTTGTTGGAGAGAAATGTTTCGAGGACGAGTTGTACCAGGCTGCCAAGTTGCTGTTCACTAGCATTTCCAACTGGGCGAGGTTGGCGACCACCCTCATTTACCTCGAGGAGAACCAGGCAGCTGTGGAGAGCGCGAGGAAGGCCGGAAACACTCAGTTAGTATGCTTCCTGTCTGACCTGGGTCATCGTTGATAGTGTTTTTAAGGGTTTGGAAGCAAGTACATGCAGCTTGTATTGAGAAGAAGGAATTCCGACTAGTATGGTGTATTTGTCTTGGTCCTCGAGTATGACTGACCAGGATACCTATAGGCTCAAATTTGCGGTCTTAACATCGTCGTCCACGCCGTAAGTCTTCAATTTTCTATCTTCCGGCAGATCCACTGATCCCTTTCTGCAGGAGGAACTCAATGGTTTGATCTCCCTCTACGAGCGTCGTGGTTACTTCGACGAGATCCTCACATTGCTTGAGGCCGGTCTCAGTCTTGAGCGGGCACATGTACGTCAAGCCCAGTTTTTCTACTGGATATGACCTCAACTTCATCCAGATGGGTATCTTCACCGAACTGTCGATTCTCTACAGCAAGTACAGGCCCGAGAAATGTATGTCGTCCGGCTTTATGTTTCAGGAGACCATGAGCTGATTAGCCACTAGTGATGGAGCACTTGAAGCTCTTCGTCACTCGTATCAACATCCCGAAAGTCATCAGGGCTGCCGAGAAGGCCCATCTCTGGCCGGAACTTGTCTTGTTGTACATCAAGTATGATGAGTTTGTAAGTTTGGGTGACGACCGGTGGAAGGTAATCGGCTGAACTCCGCTCTAGGACAATGCTGCTCTCGCTATGATCGAAAGGTCTGCCGATGCTTGGGAACACAACCAATTCAAGGACGTAATTGTCCGGGTGGCAAACGTTGAAATGTAACTACCGCCGCGATGATATCCCCCTGGACCATGGCTAATGTTTCTGTGTCCAGCTACTACAAAGCTTTGACGTTCTACCTCCAAGAGCAGCCAACGTTGTTGACGGATCTTTTGAGCGTGATGATCCCCCGTATCGATCACGCTCGTGTGGTCCGGATGTTCCGTCAAATGGACCACATCCCGCTCATCCGCTCGTACCTTATCGCTGTGCAACACGTGAGTGGCTTCTGTCAGCCTTTGGGGATCCCTGATTGACGCGCGAACACAGCTGAATATTGAAGCCGTCAACGATGCATACAATGCTCTTTTGATCGAGGAAGAGGATTATAACACCCTTCGGGACTCGATCGACAGTTTCGACAATTTCAACAACATCGCCCTCGCCCAGCAGCTCGAGAAACACGCTTTGCTCGAGTTCAGGCGGTTGGCTGCTCACCTGTACAAGAAGAACAGCAAGTGGGACGATTCCATCACATTGTCGAAGCAGGACAAGTTGTTCAAGGACGCCATCGTCACCGCCTCCGTTTCCAACTCCGTCGAGGTTGCTGAGGATCTGTTGACCTACTTCGTGGATATCGGCAACAAGGAATGTTTTGCTGCCGTCCTCTATGTCTGCTTCGATCTCTTGAGGTCTGATATTGTGGAGGAGCTGAGCTGGAGACATGGTTTGAACGACTTCTACATGCCGTACAAGATCCAGAATCAGCGCACACTTGTTGACAAGGTGGGTTGACTCTGCAAGGATATATAACGGAACCTGAAGTGTATCTTCCTTTTAGATCGCCCAGCTTGAGAAAGAGGTCAAGGAGAGGTCCAAGAAGGAGGTTCAAAAAGAGCAACAAGAGGCCGACATGCCGATCATCAACCCCGGTTTCGGTGGTCCACTGCTGCTCACTCAAGGTCAAGTTGGTTCGGTCGGTAATGGATTCCCCCCACAAGGCCCACCTATGATGGCCAACGGTACAGGAATGATGCCGATGATGACTGGGTTCCCAGGGGGTTATTAACATTCCTCCCGTGTGTTAAACTTACTGCTACCGCCCAAGCTCTCCTATTCTCTGTTGTTTGTTTTCTTCTTTTTTCAACTTTTCGTTTGCGTATCGTTATATCTTTAGTTGTATCAGTTCACCTGTGCTACACACCATAATGTGCATTTTCTCCCCTGATTCCTTTCCTCTGATGTTAACGTAGGATGACGTTGCCGCCCAACAGTCGCTCGCTGAACCACTATATATACACCGAGACTCCGCTAGAGATTCCAGCCAAGACCCATGAATATGGGCGAAGAAATGAAACAACACAGTAGGAACATCAAACGCCCGGCTGGGAACGTTGTACCTATAATAATACGATAGGTATCGAAGGACGAAAAGTAATGAGTAAGGGTCCTAAACTGAACTTCAACCCGCTGGTCCCTGCAATCGGCAATAACGGCGTTCCAGGACCAAGGGGCATTCAAATAAACAAGAAGGGTATCGCGGGAAGCATGGTCCAACGGATGACACCAAATGAGAGGCTGGTCCGAGGGAAGAGGGGTTGGGGATGTAAACTAGAATAAATGATAAGGAGATGCGAACGGTTGGGCCAGCCAAGAGATGGTACATATTCGACTGGGTCCCGCAAATACAGCAAAATATGGCGAAAACATGATGACTGCCTGTCCCAAATATCCCGATGAGAGAAGTGAAGGTGAGAGAGCGTAGGTTGTGGTGACGAGTGGGAAGGCGAGGGTGTTATATGATGACACAGCCCCCGTTGCCGTATCCTGAGCCTTTTGCCCTCGTGCTTAGCGATACGCGGGCGGCCTCATAGAACACCTCATTCACGCCTCGGTTGTGCTTCGAGCTGCATTCTGTCAAAGATCGTTATTCAACCTCAAGGCCGATCGCACTGACCCTTCTCGATCGAGAACATTCTTACCTAGGTACCGCGAGGCCCGTATCCGCCTGGCCACCGTCAACCCCTCTTCATACTGCACCGTGTGTAGTCCGTATCGAGCCAACCGATCTTGTACTGTAGGCTCGTCACGCAAGTCACATTTTAGCGCTGCAGGAGGCACGAGGATAACCATTATCGGGGAGGTCAGGGACCGAGGAGCGGATGTGTCAAACTCAGGGAACTCGCTCAATTGAACGGGGCTGTGAGGGACTGACCTACTAGGACGAGCTAGATGAGCGGCAATGCATGTCAGTATGTAAATAGCTTTCAGGATGAGAAGCGGTGCAGACCTTGACCCCTGGACAATATTCCAGAATCTCGTCTATCCACTGAGGGTACTGTCAGACCGTTCCCAGGAAGAAACAACCGTCGGTTCACCCACCTTCGACTCCACGTTATCTAGTGATGTCGGGTTATCCACCTAGCCAAGGTTTTAGATACGCGCAGAAGTGAATCCAGAGCAGCGTACCGAGAAGCATATCATAACGACATGAGTTTCGGCGTAACTTAAAGATCTCAGCCGATCGAATTCTTCTTGACCTATTAATGGGACATAAGAAGAGCCCCGGAAATGTCAGCCAGGTGTTGCACAGGAACGCACAGGGTGACATACCGGCTGTATCCCAGAGACTAAGTTCC
>Ga0307512_10003428_pt1 | contig 18478 bp, 28 predicted proteins | sample 14_EM_MG_FD_200267 | JGI IMG/M metagenome (GOLD analysis project Ga0307512, IMG submission 200267) | Populus trichocarpa ectomycorrhiza microbial communities from riparian zone in the Pacific Northwest, United States - 14_EM | ecosystem: Host-associated > Plants > Roots > Unclassified | place... | reverse complement strand
ATACTATTAGTTACCCGTTTTCCCCCCTTAACTCGCGTGCATTGAGATCTCCTCACCACGTCACCACTGGAACCCCGCTACAACATAACCCTCTCTACGTTAAGATCCCATGACCTCGTCCCCCGCTCCAAAATGGGGCTCTCTACCCTCCCCAAATCCGTACCCGTACAGACAGCGACAGCGATTCCGGACCCCGTCGTGTTCTTCATGTATGTGCCCATGTCGGTACCGCCAACAGTGCCGATTGCACATCCACCTCCCCCGTCGTTTCGGCTCTGAAAGACGTGAACGACGTCCCTCTCACGCGCAGGCAGCTCAAGCAAGCGCTCTCCGATCTCTCCGTGAGGCTGTACCGGTCCTTCCTGCGCTAAGTGCGCCTCATCGTGCATGGCGACGTTGTCACGGCCCTCCATCTCATTCTCGCACCCTGAGAGTATCCAAGACATCGGCTATCATCAATCGCACGTTCGTATCCGGGTATCACGCGCTCGATTTTCCCAATGCAGAGCAACGTGGCACGACCCCGAGTGAATCGCGAAGACCGCTCGCAAGTTTGGCCTTGTCACCAACTGGATGAACGTTCACGCAGAAGCGACGCTTCCCTGGGCTCTCGAGTGCGTCATGACTTCAATCGCTGACTCGGTCCTCCCAAATTTCTAACAATTCGCTTCTATTTCCTTTACCCCAAGTATGGCTCAACTTGCAGCCAACAGGATGCATATGATCCGACCTTGTACGCGTCGATCCAGGAACAAATGCTGCATCGCGGCCTATGTTCAACAAGCGCGGCCTCACGCTCGTCGCCGTTTACTGGCCGTGGGCCATCGCGCTCAAGCTCGTACGCTACGCGAAGCAAGAAGCGACGGACTTCGCAGTGCTTTGCCTCGGCGTCGTGCGACGCGGCATCCCCTAGACGTTCATCGAATTCGAGTAGTGGCTTATGGAGTACTGTTGTGCGATGGGCCATACGGGCTTACCAGCCCCCTCAGAATTAGCAGCTTCGCCAGAGCATACAGGACGCCCTCGATCGCGCGTTTCCACCTGGGTCGCACCGTATGTCTCATATCTGGTGGGAATCGACCAGTCAAGAAATACCGCCCCCTGGTTCTGTCACTGCTCGCCTCCCTCCCTTCTTTTGCTCAGGTAATTCTTTGTCCATCACATCTATTGTCTCTCCTTCATTTTTTGCTCTCTGTCCCCAGCTTCCTTTCTTCACAGTGCTATGATAATGGTCTCTGGGCATAAGTCTAAGGGCATACCATACCCAAGGACTGATGACAGGAGAAGGAGCGGAACGGATTGCCTACGCGTAAATAAAATGATACTATATTCCCTCATTTGGTTCATAGTCTGACAGCAACTCGCCATATCACTCCTCCACGTAACCTGAAGTGGGGTCATGCCTTCGTTGTCCTCCGCACCTATATCCGCACCATGCTCAATTAGCAGGCGCGCGACTTCGAGCCACCCGACCCTTGATGCCAGATGCAATGATGTGGAGCCGTCCTTCCGCTGGGCATTCACATCGACACCATCTTCAAGCAACAATCGAGCGACATCAGTCTTCCCATGTTGCGACGCCACATGTAATGGGATTTCGCCATCGCGATCTTCGATATTGGGGTCCGCATTGTGCTGGAGCAGGGTCCGTGCGACCTCAAGGTAGCCACATCTTGCTGCCCCATGCAGTCCAGTCCAGCCGTCAAATTCACCCCGGGGATTCGGATCTGCATCATGACGGAGCAGCCATCAAACAATTCCGACATGTCCCCTGTCCGAGGCAACAAACAGTGGAGTACGCTTGATGTGTCCTTGAACATCTACGTGTGAGCCGTGCTGATAGAGCAACTCCGCAACCTCGAAGTGTTTCATTTCCAACGCCGCTACGAGTGGCGACACATAGAAGCCACCAATAACATTTACTTCTTGTGAGCATTTATTGATAAGGTGCTCTACGAGGTCATGAAACCCGCAGAGCGCGACAACGTATAAAGGAGTTGTGTCTGACATCTTGATGGAGAAGAATAAAAACGTGGAAGTGTGGCCGGGCCTGGTGTCAATGTCGTAGATGCGGATCCACGCAGAAAAATACGGTTTATCCGGATCATTGCATCCCTTCCCGAATATGGGAGGACACATCCTTGAACTTGGCATGGGTGACCCAGTGTTCCGCAGCATATCGGGCGAGAGGAAATATCTCCTCGACGTCGTCCCCGTAATAAATATCATCCAATCGTAGTAGAGTGCCCAGGCAAGCCCTTGCCATGATCGTGTGTGCAGGCTCCAGAAGAATATGGAAACGCGAGACGTCCGAACTCGAGGCGATCAGTCGTGGAGAAGTCAGGAATTCTTTGACAGAGAAGTGAGAGAATTGTACGACTTGAGATCCAGATTCGTTCACAACAGCAATAAAACTCGAACATCGAGAGAACTGCTTGCTCCTTGTCCTCCCAACGCCAATCTGTCCTCAGTTTTGGTGTCCCTGGATCGGAGGCTGTCCCGAAGTCGTCCGCGAGGACTTCCGCAAGCTCTGCAATGCGGAGAGGGCGGATGGCCACTGCGAGACATTGCAAGAGCCGATGCGCTTGCGCTCTATTTGCTTTGTTGGTCTCACTCAATACCCGCTTGTACGTCTCGTCCAATTCTTCGGGCAATTCTTCGAGCACCTGCCGTACGCTCGGTGGAATGCAGTGTGCTTCCAATTGGCAGTATACCCAGAGAAACCTGGTTGGAATAATAAGTATGATGACCTGTAAGGCGGTGGGAAGACTTACATGCCATCGGCTCTTTCAGAGAGCGTCTCGATCACCAACGTCTTATCTTCATCCCGCCATCTCCGCATCCTTGCATCTGAGTGAACAACAGAGGTAACATAGTCCACAATATCCTTCTTTTGTCCACTTTGCTCATGAAGGGACACATGGCGCGACGTCAAGGGCTGCAGGGCAGTACAAATGTCGATCTCGGGCCGACTGGTAGCGCATAGATAGAGATTTGGTCACGAAAGTTCGACGAGATCCTTTAAATGGTCGAGGACCTGTTCTCGCGGGGTGGGCAATCCGGATGAGTCGGGGCATTCGTCGAGTGCGTCAATGATGATGTAAACTGGAGGTTGATAAGGGAGTGTGACCATCTCCTTCGGGCACCTTATTAACTCGTCTTCACTTGGTTTTTTCGCGCCACTGTCGTGCTTTCGATACAGACTGTAGAGGATGTCGCAATAAGGATCGGATCGAGCGGAGAGCTGGATAACGAGAGAAAGGAGTAAGTCACGACGGTTCTGCTTGCTGGTGTCCCTAAAATCGCAATAAAAATAGGCCATTGAGGCCAGACCGCTGTCGTGTGTGGAGCTTATATCTTTTATGATCGTAGAGCTGACCTAGAGGTAAAGGCGTTTCGAGATTAACATGGTTTGAGAACGACGAACCAAAGTATGCTCTTTCCAGAGCCCGCTACACGGGATGGTTGTCAGCGAAAGTAAAGTTGGAATGACAAGATTAAAGTACGCTTCCCGTGAATCCACAAGAGGTCGCCAGTGGATTTCCATTCTCTAAAGATACTTCTTTGAAAGAACCACTCTGCTGTTCCCTCGTGACGAGGACCGCATGCGATATTATGATTGGTAGACGGGTCCGATGGGGAGAGCCATCTACGAAGGTCTTGTCGCGATTGGCTCCCTGCGAGAAAACGCTTGAGCTTGCATGTCCAACGACTGCAGTTACGGGATGACAAACGTTTCACTTGATCTACATCATTGGCTGTTCTTTCGATGACGACCTTTGCCCCCCGTTCATCTAAAGGCTGACGCCCTCTCCAATCGTCACAGAGAAGGCACACAGGACCTTGACGGTCAGGGAAAGCCACCTGGGTAGCGTTTCTTCGCTGGTTTGAGATTGGTTGAGCTCTTGCATTTGCTGTTGAAGAACGGCAAGGATGGAGCCCGGAGATTGGCAGGCCTGGAGCCAAGACATGAGTGGATGGGAAGCAGATCATGCATTGTGTGTTTTTCGTAGGCTTTCAAGGCATTATTAAAAACGAGTTGAAAGTTGTGGGAAGAAAGACCCGCACGGTGAGTCCGAGACATGAGTGTGTGAGAGGTGCTTCAGTTCAAGTTGTTCGTGAGAAGAAAACGGGGTTGTGAACCGGCGCGACGGGCCGGTCATGGAAACTGAACCAATAAGGGACGCTCTCATTAATATTGGCTCCTTTCCTACGCCTCGCTTTAGCAGCCTTCGACACACCGATGGTGTACGGCCCTCCGACCTCGCGCTATTACTGTTTCGGGCCTGACTCCCTTTTGTTACTTTCAGGAAATTGGACAGGTAAGGTCTAAACGTTCCCTATCACAGTCACACGCAAGCGCAACTTCAAGCACGAGACAGGCCACATGACATTCAATTTTGGCACGAGCTCCCCCGACTTCCTTGATTTCCCTACAGGCTTTGGCCATCAATGCGGGATGGGGAACATGAGGTGATGCACCCTAGGTCTCGTCCTTACTCTCACCAAGCCACCGCTTGAACTCCACCTCATCTCCCCCGCCGAATCCCTTTCAGATTTCTCCCAGATGGTGGGCTATCTCTCCAATTCCGACCTGGTAACACCTCCGCCAGTCCGATACTCAATGAACTGAACCAAGTCCCGCTCACGCGCAAGCTCCTCATACAAGTGCTCTCCGATCTCTCCGAGAGGTCCTACCACTCGTTCAGCGCAGACGCGCGTCCTCGTGCATGGCGGCGCCGTCATGGTCCTCCACCCCTCGTTGTCGCATCGCGAGAGCACCCAAGACGTTGACTACGACCACCGCTTATTCGTATCGGAGTATCGCGTGCTCGGATTTCCCGATGCCAGGCAAAGACTTCGCTGACGTCCATCGCGGAGACCGCTCGCGAGTTCGTCCTCGGCGCAGATTGGATGAATGACCACGCGGATGTGGCGCTCTCTTGGGCTCTCTAGTGCGCCATGCCTCTAACCCCCTCCTCTCAGATTTGATTCGCCTAAATGTGCTAACGATTTACTCCTTTTAATACCCATGTCGCCCGACTTGCAACAAATCGGGGCGCACATACGACCCGATCTTCCTCGCCTCGATGTATCGCCAGAGTGCAGTTCCGCAGACGATCTCCAACAAGCGTGGCGTCGCGCTCGTCGCGGTGCCGTGGCCGTGGGCAGTCGCGCTCAAGTTCCCACGCTAGGCTACACGAAGCAGGACCCGGCGGACTGTACTGTGGTGCTGCGTCTCGGCCTCGTGCAACGTGGCATCCGCTGGCCGCTCGCTGGGGTCGAGTAGTGAATCATGGCGCGTTGCTGGCCGATGGATTATACCGGCTTCCATCCCTTGCAGAAACAGCAATTTCGGCAGCGCATACAGGATGCGCTCAATCACGCATTTCCGCCTGGGTCGCAGGATATACCGCTGTCGCGCGCGACGACCGGGACCCCGCTGTATCTCTCGCGGCGTGTACCCGTCTAATACTCCTGCGCACTTCGTACTCTGATCGGACGCTGGACGCTTGCGCTCCTTGGTTGTTCCTCAAGCTGTTGCTCATATATCCTGTCTAATGTCTCTTTGCTCTCTCGGTCCCTCGGTCCCGTCACACAATCAAATGCAGTGCTGTTGTGCCATGCTATGGTTATAGTTTCGTCTCACTTTTTATACAGCCAACAACCTACGCCATCACCGTCACGTCGCGTTTTGTTATTATCCCTCAGACAAGGATAGCGTCTTACATGCTGTCCATGTCCATGGGACTCGCACACCCACCGTGTGTATGTACGATCTGTAAATGAATCAAATTCGTTATAAGCAATGTGCATCAACATTCCCCACTTGGGCGCTTCCTGGTAGCCGTCCCTTAAAGACCCTCGCATCTGACCAGGCCGCACTCCCCCTGCGCGATGCGACGGCCGGCGCGCAATCCCTGTTTCGCCGCATCCCTGTTTCACTGCTCCGGTCTACGCCGCACGTGGTAAATAGAGTCGTTGGGCAGGAGTTGACTGAAGGAAGTGAGAGAGGAGGGAAGCGCGTTAACTTGCACTGGAAAGATAGGAAAGGGAGAAAGAAAAAACGAACTAAGGAGTGAGGTGTTAAGACAGGAAGGAGGGAAGGCACACGTCCCGCACTGGAGATCGAGTCTCCAGGCTTGCAGACACCAAATACGTCGCTGATACATCGCCTACAATTTCACGGGCATGGTAAGGGTCAACGATCAAAGTGTCGAGAGGGAGAGAACATAGGGGTCGCATGGACAAAGACGAGAAAACCCTCCATAATAACAGCGAAAGGGCTCAGGACTTTCCATAGATGACCATGAATCTCAGCCATTACGTGCGTTGTCCTCTGAAGTACTGGACGAAAAGAAAACATATGGCTCATCTCGATTCAAAAGCAAAAAAAAAGCATTGTCATGGTCTCGGCTGGCGGGCCACACCACCCGACGAAGGCAGCCATGGCCGTGGGTAAAAGCTGCTGTGAGTGTTATTTGTTATACAAAATTACAAGGTGATCGAGGACAGGTAATGATTAGGAGGGATACGGGATACAATGCGCCTCCGACATTGGTGTTTCTTGATTCGAGTCAAGTAAAGCAGAAAAAAGGAGGGGTGTGCATCGATCTTGACAGATTCTGGCGTCGACCAACCGGAAGAGTCCATTCGAAGAAAGGTCCGAGTCAAACCATCGGAGCGTTCCAATGACCAGAATCAGTAGCCAGTGCAGTCAGAAACGACACCCGCCGCAGGCCCGGACCTATCAAACATCCTCCTGAGGTCTCCCACGAGCAAATCTGGCTTCTCGTACGCCGCAAAGTGGCCGCCGGTTTCGTGTCCAGACTCGAATACGACCCTCGCTTTGGCTCGCAACGATCTACGGATAGCGCACGCCCGTAATTAGTAAGTCAAATGATGATAAGAAAGACCTGGTATGAGATGAACGCGTACGCTTTGGGGAACCTCACGGGCTCCTTGGGGAAGAACGATATGCCGACAGGGATCGTCGTCTTCGGGAAAGCAATCATCTGACCAGCCTTTGAGAGCTCGTAGTATATCCTGACCGATGCTGCAGGACCGGCGAGGGAGAACCAATAAATCGATATCCATGTAAGCACTGCATGTTGAGATCAGCGGGCGCTTGAAGGAGAGCATGAGAGTTAATAGAGGATCAGGTGATCTTACCTTCGTCGTCCGTCCAGGGATACGAGTCTGTCAGGAAGACTAGCTTCTCATATACCCACGCGAGCAGACCAACGGGCGAATCCGCAAGGCTGTAGCCAATGGTCTGTGGTTTTGTCGACTGCTCGGCAAAGTAACCCATGCCGGTCTCAACGAAATTCTTCGTGTCCGCGAGGGCTTGCTTCTCGTGGGGGTCAAAAAAGGAGTCGAACACGCATTTGAGGAATGCCAGAGGATTTTGGTAGAATTTGATAGGTTCGGAGCTGGGTTTGTTTCCAGAATCATGAGGTCAGGGATGGTGGCGTGGATTGTCGGCTTACACAGGCATGTTCGTGTGAGATGCCTTGACATGCGCAGGTCCGTATTTAGAAGCTGTCGTCAGCGTTAGCTAGCGAAGAATTTTCGTCAGCACCATTGACTAAAACGAGACTCTGTGTGCCGAATTCTCACCGTATGACCCAAGTCTCCACCTTGTGTCACATATTCTGGGTAGCCCAGAGAAATCATCAGGTTGTTGAAGAGCTGAGCGACGTAGCCGTGAGCATGCACAAGTAGCACAAGTCAAATTTGAACCATGCCACACAAACCTCGGCATAGTGCTCCGCATGGAACCCTTTCCTCCGCACTCCTTCCGACCAAGCGTATCCGGGGAGGCTCGGGGCAACCACGTGGAAAGACGGATGGTCGGGCGAGGCTGCTGTCAATAATGGTAGCACCTTTGTCACCTCGAGGAAGCTTCCTGGCCCTATAGCGGACGCGAGACGAAACAATTAGGGAAGATAGAAGGGAAGGATGGAAAGACTTACACCCGTGGACGAATAGCAGAGGGATGGCATCCTTTACGGAGCTCCTCTGGTGTACATAATGCAAGTTTAGCTCGCCAAATTCTTGCACCTCTACGGGCCGCGTGAACATGGGGAGTGAGTTGAGCTCGCGTTCATGAGCTCGCCAGTCATATCCGCCCCTCCATCTGTCTGCGAGCCGCCTTATGCCGGATAGAGGAGCACCGTAGGCCCACTCAGCGTCATCTCTTTCGTCTGGAAATCGGGTGTCGTCCAGCTTTCGCTTGAGAAGGGAAAGCTCCTCCTCTGGGATGGCAATCTGAAAGGGTTGCTCCTCGTTTGCCATGATAAATGGAGCTGAGTGTGTACTTGAGCCCTACTAGCGCCGGACTCCAGTGGGTGACTTAATGATCTTATGAGATGCGGATGGGCCGGATGTGGAGGTTAGGAGCGCAGGCACCCACTGAGAGGGAAGGTTATGGGACCGAAGACTGTAGAACACGAGATGCGGACAGTTTGGAAGAATATGGGATGATGCCTGCAAGGGTGAGACGACGCTAGGCTAGACACAGAGTTAACATACAATTAAATGGGATGGAAAGTAAACATTACTGACCCTAGTTTATGGGAACAAGAGACCGATGTTTGGGGGGAGAAAAATGTCGTACTTAATTAGATCGGTTGGTAGGGTGTGTACCGTGGGGCTGTATGTCATATTTGCTTCGTCAAATATACAAACTTATGTGCTCGTATATACGACGCTCCACATGCTGCATGCATGTGACACAAACTGCGATCAAGAAGGACCAAAGGAAAGAAGAACGAAGTGGCCAATCAACTCAACTCTCTCGAACTCGGCGATATTCGGCCCAGTAAGATGACACACTGATGACACATGCATTTCCCCGCTGACAGATAACAACGCAGATCCGGCAACCAGGCAAATGACCGGGTGCAGGGAAATCCACTGCATGACATACATGACGGGTCGTAATGTCATAACATCGCAGTTCACCGCGGAACTGCGCGTGGAGGAGGATGACTCCATATCTAGGTGCAAAATGCGCCCATTCGTGGTGTAAAAAAAATCGTCGTAATTGAAGATGATGTTGGCGATAGGGAAGAATTGGCCCGCACGTTGTAGGGGGCCAGATTCGAAAACAAGGACCACAAGCTATTCATATGTAGAATGCGTAGCAAGTATACGTCGAAACCGGAAGAAAGATACCACGACTAGAGTAACTGCAACCTAGATTTCGTAGCTGTAGGCAGCCTGTAGCTCCGCTTGAGCAAGCAAGTCCGCCGTAAAAGAATGGTTAGGTAAGATCCCTGAACCTACGAAACTTAATTGACCTGTTCATCAGCCTCTAGGCCCAGAATTTCCCATTTGCACTACTTTACTTTCGGAAGTCAAGGATCATTTGCTTGTTCAAGCCAAAGGTCATTGATTAATTCAGAGGCAGTGGGTCGCTCTTCCTCCCTCCATGTCAAAGTCCTTCTAAGGAAGGCGAGGAAGGCTTCCGACTCCTCGGCCGTCATGGTCCGTCTAACTCGTTCCAGAGACGATGCGAGGACCGATTCGAGCGTTTCGTTCGGAGCCTCTCCTTTGGGCGACCCATCCTCGTTGAAAATTTCAAGGGCACGTGGACCCGAGTCGTCCAGGAGCTGTGGCGGAGGTGGCCCAAGTAGAGCAACCATCCGAGCGAGCTGGTTCTTGTCGCCAGTTAGTTCGTCCGGCGCACCTCCCCTAGAGAAGAGCGGTCGGCCGAATATGAGGTCCCATACCTATATCAATAAATGAGACTGAGGAAGGGAGAGGAAATGACGACTCGGAGACCGACCATACAGCCAAGATTCCAGATATCCACTCGCGTGCCCCACGGAAGATGCAGGAAAACTTCCGGTGCGCGATAGACAGCTGGCTGGATGAGCTCTGTATATGAATCCTTCCCCGTACGTGCTTCGCCAAAGTCACATAGAACGGGTCGACTCCCACTCCATATCCAGCGTTTCAGTGGTCCGAGGAGGTCCCTTGTTTCAAAAATGGTAGTCTGTTCGGTGATTTTCCTCGAACTAGGCTCTTTGATTTCGACTTCCTCGGCGTCTTTGAGGACTGTTGGGTCTCCGATCCGCAAGAGAATGTTCTTTGCTTGGAGATCTAGAGACAGGGGTAAACCAGAGGATGGGGTGTGATAAAAGGAAGAGTCGTACCCGCGTGAATGACCCCGGCACCGTGAATAAATTCCAAAGCTTGCAGAATCTGGTAGGTCACTTCCTTGACATAGTAAATGGGAAGGCTTCCGTGAGAGATGTAGAGAAAGAAGTCCAAAGTAACGCCGAGAGGCTCATGGATGAGGAAATGGTAGTTGCGGTCGTCTTTACTAAGCTCGAAGTGATCCAATGCCTGCCTAACATACTGCTTTCCGGCGGCTTCGCTGGTCTTAGCCGATTCGGATAAAGCTTCGTGAGCTACGACCTCGCGTTCAACGGAGCCGTAGTCGCAGACCATGGACTTCATGCAGACATATTCGTCGCGACTACATAGAGGCCTTCAGCTTGTTTTTCAAAGCAGGGACAGAGGAACTGACAGAAGATCACGACACATCCAAATGGTGGAGGTGGTCCCATAACCGAGTTTATAGAGAACCTGATACTTGGAGTGAAGGACATCGCCGATACTGACTGGGTAGAAGGATTGTGGGGTGTACCAGGGCCAGTGCTCTTCCTCGACGGTCTCTGAAGCGGGGATAGTCGTAAATCCAGTGGTCGGAAACGCACGAGGAACTACTTCCCGAAGTTGAGACTCAGAACGAGAGTAGACACTCGTAGATCCCAACCCCCTGAGCAAGTTCATGGTGGGATGGAGGAACGTCCTTGCGGATTTATTGATGAAATTAACACTCAAAGCCCAGGACTTGACTGTGGCGTACAAGTAACCAAGGATCTTGGCCAGGAGCATCGTACTCTGGTCGAGATGTATGAGTCATGAGTTGAAAAAAAAAATTCAAGGGATCCACCAGTGGACGGGCGGGCCGCGCAGCCGTCCAGATAGCAGATAGCAGATAACTTAGCTCACACCATCAGCAATAGTTCAAAAAGTATTGGATGGTCTTGCAAGGACTGCCGTTTGATCACCTTATATTTGGTGGGTCATACTATGCAAGCAATGACAAGGTCATTACCTGTTGAAGTACAACTTTCTCCGGCCCGAAGAAGTCAAGCTCGCCCAACACACCGTCAAGCTCAACGAGCAAGCACACTCTGGACTACAGCATATTAGGAACCGGTTGTCTACGCGTAAACAAAATGTTACCATATTCCCTCATTTGGAACCATGGTCTGACAACAACTCTGCCATGTCACTCGTCCGCCCAACCTGAAGTGGGGTCATGCCTACGTTGTCTTCCGCACCTATATCTGCACCATGCTCGATCAGCAGGCGCGCGACTTCGAGCCATCCGTCCTTTGACGCCAGATGCAATGGTGTGGAGCCGGCCTTCCTCCGGGCATTCACATCGACGCCTTGTTCAAGCAACAAGCGAGCGACGTTAGTCCTCCCATTTCGCGATGCTACGTGTAATGGGATCTCGCCATCATAACCCTGGATATTGGGGTCTGCATTGTGCTGGAGGAGTGTCTGTGCGACCTCAGGGTAGCCAAATATTGCTGCCTCGTGCAGTGCGGTCCAGCCGTCAAATTCATTCCGGGAATTCGGATCTGCACCGTGGCGGAGTAGCCATCGAACAATTTTGAGATGTCCCCTGCGCGAGGCACAATACAGTGGAGTACACTTGTTATATCCCTGAACGTCTACGTGTGTGCCATGCTGATGGAGTAACTCTGCAACCTCGAAGTGTCCCATTTCCAACGCTGCTACGAGTGATGACACGTAGACGCCACCAATAGCGTTCACTTCTTGTGAGCATTTATTGATAAGGTGCTCCACGATGTCGTGAAATCCGCAGAGCGCGGCATCGTATAATGGAGCTGCATCCGACTTCTTGATAGAGAAGAAGTACCGAAACGTCGAAGTACTGCTGGGTTTGACATCAATGTTGTAGATCCGGATCCACGCAGAAAAGTATGGTTTATCTGGGTCAAAGAGAATTTGCATCCCTTCTCGGATATGAGACGAGACGTCCTCGAATTGAGCATGGGTGACCCAGTGTTCTGCAGCATATCGAGCGAGAGGAAACCTGGCCATGACATGATACTTGTTGACACGATAATCCAACCGTAGCAGAGTGCCCAGGCAAGCAGTTGCCATGATCGTGTGAGCAGGCCCCAGGAGAATGTGGAAACGCGAGACGTCCGAACTTGAGGCGACCAGCCGCGGTGAAGTCAGGAATTCTTTGACAGAGAAGTGAGAGAATTGTACGACTTGGGACCCATTTTCGTTCACGACGGCGATCAAACTCGAACATGTCGAGAGAACCGCTTGCTCTTGGTCCTCCCACCGCCAATCTGTCTTCAACTTCGATGTCTCTCCTTTGGAGGCCGCCTCGAAATCGACCGTGAGGACTTCCGCAAGCTCTGCAACGCGGAGAGGGCGGGTGGCCACGGCGAGACATTGCAAGAGCCGATGCGCGTGCGCTCGGTTCGCTTTGTTGATCTCCCTTAATACCCGCTCGTACGTCCCGTCCAATGATTCGGGCAATTCTTCGAGCATCTGCCGTACGCTCGGTAGGATACAGTGTCGAAGTGCCTCCAATTGGCAGTATACCCAGCGAAACCTGGTTGGGCGAATAAGTATGATGACCTGTAAGGCCGTATGGCGGTGGGAACACACTCACATTCCATCGGCTCTTTCAGAGAGCGTCTCGATCACCGATCTCTTATCTTCACCTCGCCATCTCCGCATTTTTGGATCTGAGTGGACAACAGAGGTAACATAGTCCACAATGTCCTTCTTCTGTCCACTTTGGTCGTGAAGAGACACACGGCGTGAGGTCAATGGTTGCAGGGCAGTACGAATGTCAATCTCGGGGCGACTGGTAACGCATATATGAAGATTTGGCAGGGAAAGTTCGACAAGATCCTTCAAGAAATCGAGGACCTGCTCTCGGGGCGATGGTAATCCAGATGAGTCAGGGCATTCGTCGATTGCGTCAACGATGATGTAAACTGGAGGTTGATAGGGAAGTGCGACCATCTCCTTCAGGCAGACCATCAACTCATCTTCACTTGGTTTTTTCGCACCGCTGTCGTGCTTCCGATATAGACTGTAGAGGGTGTCACGATATGGATCGGATCGGGCGAAGAGCAGTAAGTCACGGCGGTTCTGCTTGCTGGTGTCCCTAAAGTCGCAATAGAAATAGGCCATTGAGGCCAGACCGCTGTCATATAGGGAGGTTATATCTTTTATGATCGTAGAGCTAGCAGAGAGGTAAGCATTTCGAGATCAACGCGGTTTGGGGACGACGAACCAAAGTATGCTCTTTCCAGAGCCCGCTAATAGGGATGGTTGTCAGCGAGAGTAAAGTTGGAATGGTAAAAGTAGCATACGCTTCCCGTGAATCCACAGCAGACCGCCAGTAAATTTCCATTCTCTAAAGATACCTCCCTGAAAAAACCACTCTGCTGTTCCTTTGTGACGAGCACTGCACGCAACGTTATGATTGGTGGACGGATCCGGTGGAGAGAGCCATCCACGAAGGTCCTGTCGCAATTGGCTCCCTGCGACGAATCTTGAGACTGCGTGACTAGTACCAATACGTTATGGAAGGACGAACGTTTCATTTGGTCTACGTCATCGGCTGCTCGTTGGATGTCTACCCTCGCCTCTCTTCCATCTAGGGACCAGGGTTAATTATGGTGACCGGCTGAAGACCATTTGCGTACCCTCCATGAGCACTGCGACCTTGTCGTTGACCTCCTTTACTTCATCATCGACACCCTTCACTCTGTCATCCACATTCTGCGTCGCCCTCAGATTTTGTGCGATGGCCATTCGTGCCTCCTCATGTGTCAACTTGTCTAGTTTCTTCAACGCATCTTCCAAATCGGTCTTTCCAGCTAACCTCTTCAGATATTTCTCTGAATGGTTTTCAGTCAGCGATAGCATCTTTGAATAGACTTTACTCACTTGTGCGGCCCTGCCTGATCTCCTTTGTCGCAATCCCACAAATGAAAAGCACTTCTACCATGATTTTTACCATCATGTCCATCATTTCTGGCGACGGTGACACTGCAGTGTAGACTTCGAGACGACGGAAGATATTTTCGATGCGGTCGAATATATCGATGAGAGTTTCTTGACTCGAGTAAACATCCTTAGCTGCCTGAGGAACGTACGAGTTACAGCTAGCTCGCGCAAAGTAATGAAATAGGATACGCACCGAAAGGAGAACACCAACTCCGGCAAATATCACTTTCGCGGGCGAGAAAACCTGCCGAATAAGTATAAGAGTGCGGATGTAAGAAGAGTTCATATCATGAGACGTACCAGACTGACGCCCTCTCCAATCATCTCAGAGAAGGCATATAGGACATTGACGGTCGGTTCGAGCCACTTGGTTAGCCCTTCGTCGCTTACTCGAGATTGGTCGAGTTCCTGTACTTGCTGTTGAAGTGCGGCGAGGATGGAGCCCGGGGATTGGCAGGCCTGGAGCTGAGATGCGAGTGGATGGGAAAGAAGATCGTTCTTTGTGTGCCTTTCGTAGGCTTTCAAGGCGTTATTGAAAATAAGTTGAAAGTTGGGGGAAGAGGGGCCCGCATGGTGGGTCCGGGACATGAGTGTGTGAGGGGTGTTTCGGTCGTTTGTGTTGAGAAGGAAATGGTGAATTCGTGGGTATCGACGGTGTATCGACGACGGGAATCAACTGCTGGGCGCTTGCCACGTTGAGTTTGGGAATGGCTGATAAGCGCGCAAGACGCACGAGAAGCATTCACGGTGCGAGACAAGGACACATACTGACTCGTAGCTAGACGAGGGCTGGTCGATCGAGACGGGCAACATCTCTGCAGACTCGGGACCAGAAGTTGCGAATAAATAAAAAATCAGTATATTTGAATAAACAGTGCCGTAACCCACAATGGGTTGCAGCAGTTGCGTTGAACCGGCGTGACGGGCCGGTCATGGCTAATGTGAGGGCGCGGCTAAAAGTGCGCCAAACGAACCAACCACGCTCATTCATTCATTGGCTGGAATCCCTGCCTTCGACGACACTGGGTTTCTCACCGACCTCGCGCTATTTCTGTTCCGGGCATTACTCCCCCTTGGATACTTTCAGGAAATTGAAGAGGTTCTGATATCGATAAGGTCTGAAAAGTTCCCTATTACTGTCTCGAAGTAGGGGACTAATTTCCCTCACTCGCAGGCACAACCCTAGCACGAGATAGGACAGGCCACATGACGCTCACTTTTGACAAGCCTTCTCCTGCGGACTGCGGGCTCACCCTAATTCCTTGGTTCCTTTCCAGGCCTTGGCCTATCAATGCAGGATGGGGGACATGAGGTGATGCACCCGGTTCTCTCCCTCACACTCACCACGCTACCGCTTGAACCCATCTCAACCTCCTCAATCACTACCTTCTACTTCATCCCCTTCGCCTCATCCCTTTCAGATCCCCCCCGAAATGGTGGGCTATCCCTCCAAATCTAACCTGATGACAGCTCCGCCAGTCCCGACACTCAACGAACTGAACGACGTCCCGCTCACACGCAAACTCCTCACACAAGCGCTCTCCGATCTCTCCGAGAGGCTCTACCGCTCGTTCAGGCGCCAGGTGCGCCTCGTCGTACATGGCGGCGCCGTCATGGTTCTCCACCCTTCACTATCGCATCGCGAGAGCACCCAAGACGTCGACTACGTCCACCGCTCCTTCGTATCCGAGTATCGCGCGCTCGGTTTCCCCGATGCCGACCAACGACTCCGCACGTGCATCGCGGAGACCGCTCGCAAGTTCGTCCTCGGCGCGGATTGGATGAACGACCACGCGGATGTGGCGCTCCCCTGGGCCCTCGAGTACGCCATGACTCTAGTTCCCCTCTCAGATTTGGTCTGCCCATACGTGCTGACCATTTCCTTCTTCAATATACCATGTCCCCCAACTTGCAGCCAAAAGGGCCGCACATACGACCCGATATTCCTCGCCTCGACATATCACCAAAGCGCAGTTCCGCAGACGATTTTCAACGAGCGTGGCCTCGCGCTCGTCGCGGTGCCATGGCCGTGGGCGATCGCGCTCAAATTCGCACGCTATACGAAGCAGGACCCGGTGGACTGTGCTGCGGTGCTGCGTCTCGGCCTCGTGCAACGTGGCATCCGCTGGACGCTTGCTGGGCTCGAGCAGTGGATCATGGAGCGTTGCTGGCCGATGGGTTATACGGGCTTCCAGCCCTCGCAGAAGCAACAGCTTCGGCAGCGCATACAGGATGCGCTCAATCGGGCGTTTCCGCATGGATCGCAGGGTGTGCCGGTGTCGCACGCGACTAGCGACATCCCGCTATACCTCTCGCGGCGGGTACCTGCATAATACTCTTGCGTTCCTCGTGCCATGATCCGACGCCGGACTCCTTCCTCCCTGCACCCTCGGTTTTATTCAAGCTGTTGCTCATGTACCCCATCTAACGTGTCTTTGCTCGCATCTCTCCCTTTCGTCTCACAATCAAGTGCAATGTCGTCGTGCCATGCTATGATTATAGTTTCGTCTCACTTTTTATACAACCAAGTACAACGTGTACCATCACCGTCACATTTTGTTGTTAACCCTCAGACAAGAATAGCGTCTTACATGCTGTCCATGTCCATGGAATTCGCATACCCGTTGCGTGTATACGTACTAGTATACGTGCTTGTGTGCTCTGCGTCCCAACAGTGACCGCTGACCGTGGATACCCACGTCTATCGGTTCCTATTCCCCATTAAACTTGATGAGGAATATATTGAGGGGCGCCGGTGATCATTGGGCTATCACGGTCCTATCCTCCCCTGATTCCGCTAGCGCTTTTTTATTTGATATGACCATCGTTTTTTGCAGACAGGCGTAAGTCCGGATCTACGCACGACAGGCCACATCACGTCAAGTTTGACAGAACGACCTTGTCGTTTCATTCCAGGCTTTTTTGGGTATTATTGTAGGATGGTGAACTATTACAGGATGACGTATTCATTTGCCTGGTCGGGGGGGGGGAACGTTAGGAGCGGGTCAAGTTGTAACACTCCCCCTGGCTTTGACTGATGTAGATGGTATGACAGTGCTACGTCTGGCGGGCGTACTGGATGACTCTTTACCAGGCATTATGCATTATCTCTGATAAAGGAGCGCCAATCCAATGACCGCCGCGGAACTGGCAGCTTGATAACCATGACGTACGTCAAAGTGAAACAAAAGAACGCGCCGCGAAGGCAACTGGCACGTACTTGCGCACACCAACCAGGCAAACGATCGGCCGGAGGGAAAATCCTCTGCATGACCGTCACACGCGCGCAGAGAGGATGACCACATACACAGGTGAAAAAAGGGGCCCATTCGTGGAGTGAAACGTCCCGAATTTCGCGAACTTAAGATGTCGACCATGGGGATGGGATCAACAAGTTTGCAGCCAGCGATTAATTGCATGCATAAACGTAGGCAGCAGAATGAGGTCCTACCCATGCCCCCGCCAGACATGATCAATCCTCTGTCCAATAGACGAGGCCCCTTTTATTCTCACAAGGAACACCGAACGGCGTACAGCCCGTATCAAGCACTTCGTCTAGCAGTTTGCTTAGCGAAAGGTGTATCCATGACGCTGGGTGCACCATTTGGTTACTTGACACCGCAGATTAAGGTAAAGAAATAATTGACCCACATGCTGTGGGGGGCCAGATTCGGAAACAAGGATCACAAGCTATTCATACGAAGAGTGCACAGTGAGTCTACGTCGAGACCGGAAGAAAGATACCACGATTAAAGTAATTGAAACATAGGTTTGTAGCTGTAGCTGTGCTTGAACAAGCAGTCCGCCAAAAAGGAAGTGGATAGGTAGGCACCTACAGAACTTAAGTGATTTGTTCATCAGCCCATAAGCCCAGAATTCTCCAACAGTCTGCATTTGCACATTTGCACTACTTTACTTTCGGAAGTGGAGGGCCATTTACTTGTGCAAGCCAAGGATCATTGAGTAAGTCAGAGGCAGTGGGTCGCTCTTCCTCCGTCCATGTCAGAGTCCTTCTAAGGAAGGCGAGGAAGGCTTCCGACTCCTCGGCCGTCATCGTCTGTCCAACTCGTTCCAGAGACGACGCGAGGATCGATTCGAGCGTCTCATTCGGAGCCTCTCCTTTGGGCGACCCGTCCTCGTTGAAAAATTCGAGGGCACGTGGACCCGAGTCGTCCAGGAGCTGTGGCGGAGGTGGCCCAAGCAAAGTAACCATCCGAGCGAGTTGGTTCATGTCTGCAGTTAGTTCGTCCGGCGCACCTCCCCTAGAGAAGAGCGATCGACCGAATATGAGGTCCCATACCTATATCAATAAATGAGACTGAGGAAGGGAGAGGAAATGACGACTCGGAGACCGACCATACAGCCAAGATTCCAGATATCC
>Ga0307512_10003427_pt1 | contig 18480 bp, 23 predicted proteins | sample 14_EM_MG_FD_200267 | JGI IMG/M metagenome (GOLD analysis project Ga0307512, IMG submission 200267) | Populus trichocarpa ectomycorrhiza microbial communities from riparian zone in the Pacific Northwest, United States - 14_EM | ecosystem: Host-associated > Plants > Roots > Unclassified | place... | reverse complement strand
TCCCAATGTCTGTGCTTTCATTCTCTCCAAATTGCTGATCGCGCTCATGGGCTTCCCAAGACTTGGTGCGGCCTTTTACACCTAGAGTGCTCATGAATGCACCCAAAGCAAGCTGACTGATGTGCGCCATGCATGGTATGTGGTTTCTCAATGCAGGCCACTCGATTCCGGAGGCCTCAAGGGTAGTTTGTAGTTCGCGAGTCATCGAGTGATTTGAGGAAGCGTTATCGGTTGTAATTCCAAGTAAACAGCTGTCTGTCAGCTCGAAACGGTGAAGGACTTCCATCCAATGCCCAGCTAGCTGTGCTCCCGTATGCTGACCCTTGACCTGTAATCCTTGAAGACCTCTCGAAGTAGGACAAGAATGGGCTCTCAACCTCATCGAACGACAGTTTTACTTCTCCCAAAGCCCAATTTCTATCCATATAATAGGTAATGACCGATGTTATTGCTAATTTGTTCGTTGATGTCCGTCCGTCTAAAGCTAAACTGACTTTGTTTCTTGATGTCAGTTGCTACTTAATTGCATCCACTGTCAGTGTGTATTCCCTCCGGCAAATATTACACAGAGTGCTAGCTGACGGTAACACCAGTCCGCTTCGTAATGTGTTGTATGACTGTCGTAGCTCGAGGTTAGATATCTCATTCCACGGACTATGAGCCAAAACAAAACCTAACATGAGGTAGCAATTTCAGGTGTCTTGGTGAAATTGGGCAGTTTGAAAGTCCTTTTCTGCCAATTTAGAGCGTTTTGTCTGTCAATTCAGTATGTATACTTAATACCTGAATGGTCAATTTGAATTTCCTTTGCGAACTTACAATTGGAATTCCTTGACTTCCTTCCCGCTTGAGTATGGCCAAATCCTGTTTCATCGACCATCGAACTAGTCAATTCGGTTACTTCTGACACTGTTAATTCGTTTAACTTTGCGATATGCACTTTTGCCAGCAAGTATTTGCCCATCGAGCTGGTCCCATGTTCTGATGGATGGCGAAGAACTTGATGACAAACGATACATATGATGCCGGGGCTGCCAGTCCCATCAATTCCGCAGTATAAATAGAATCTCCATGGAGGCGCATGTCTAGAGTTATTCCAAGCGATAGGACGCTTCGAGCCTTCATCCATTGAAGCCCACCAAGCATCAAAAATTATTTGCAAAGTAAGGTCGCTCAAATCACGAATAGAGCCACGTCCATTGTTTGAAGACATCATGACCTCTAACAACGAGGTATTTAGAGATTTTGTGTCTGACATCGCGGTAGGAGATTGAACTCTGGATAATTCTATCTGGGTAACTGTCAAAAGATACGTTATAGTCATGTAGAACGCTGTTTCTGAAATATCGACTTCAGAGCTACAAGCAAGGAAAATTCAGACCTGTGAGACATCGCATGCATATTTGTGAAGGTGAATACATGGACATACAAAGACGAGATGGTTGCGATATCATCATTATGATTTTTGCCCATAAAGGCAGCCAATATTACGATTATGGGTCAACCCCATTGCATTGCTGTTTGCTCATCCAAAATGCAAGCCCAAAAATTGTTGACGCTTCATTGACGCTCATTTTTAGAAGGTGGTAGCGCTATCAGCAGTAGCATTTTTGCCTAGAAAGGAGGCCAATATTATGATTTTGGGAGTATGCTGTTGCACGGCCCTTGAATTATCCATGATGCGGGACCAAAAATTGTTGACGCTCCATTGACGCTCATTTTCAGGAGGTGGTAGCAATACTGGCACTAGCATTTTTGCCTAGAAAGGCGGCCAATAATATCATTATGGGTGTATGCCGTTGCATGGCCCTCGAATTATCCATGACGCGAGACCAAAACTTGTTCACCCTCCATTGACGCTCATTTTTGGGAGGTGGTAGTGGTATCGTCACTAGCATTTTTGCCTAGAAAGGCGGCCAATATCATGATTTTGGGAGTATGCCGGTGCTCGGCGCTTGAATTCTCCATGATGCGAGACCAAAATTTGTTGGAGCTCCATTGACGCTCATTTTTAGGAGGTGGTAGTGATATCGTCACTAGCATTTTTGCCAAGAAAGGCGGCCAATATTAGGTTGATGGGTGTATGCCGTTGCACAGCCCTCGAATTATCCATGATGCGAGACCAAAAATCATTGACGCTCCATTGACGCTCATTTTTAGAAGGTGGTAGCGATATGGTCGTGGGCCTTTGTGCTCATAAAGGCGGCCACCACTATTCACGTCATCAGTCCGATAAATGACGTAGCTCCTTTGCAGTTTTGCGCTTTCAGCCGGTATATCACGGCATATAGATTGATCAACTAATATTAGACGTCAAGAGCCCCACTTCCTGACGGTTCTTTTTCCAGCTCGTTTTCCTCGATTTCCATGACATACCATACACAATTTTTAAATTCTCAACCATGTGCAGCAGGACTGAGCGCAGAGTTATGCAGTTAGCTGCATGAACTAATGCTGCATAACAGCTGCTATTGTTCAGGGTTCAGACTGCGCACTGACCGCTCGTCTGATGACTCGTATGACATCACTGAGTTAAATTTTGTTAGTAAATTCCGACTCTATTTTAGGTTTTGCTTTCTGATGTAACCGAAATAGGCAAGTCGATATCGAGTTTGCTGGCTGTCTATCAACTAGATTTGGGGTCTGGGACATTCGCATGGCCCATACAACCCTTGCACACAGACTGATGAATTATCATGTCTCACAATTTTGTCACTGAAATCAGGAAAAAGCTGACACGTAGCAAAGTAGGTACACAAATTGCTATCCCAAGAGATAGGTCATCAAAACTGACTATTTGGCTATCTATACATCCGGCGACGCGGGTGCCGTCACAATATCTTCGTCCGTATCCGATTCCTATATGGTAATTAACGAGGGATGCTTCATGCAGGGGTAAGAGCTTACAGGTTCAGCAGGCTTCGCATCCTGAATGGGCATCAAATCAGTCGCCGGGTCGGGTGAAACAGCTGGTATGAATCGGTGTGACTGTGGGTTTTCCAAACCCAGCCTCATTTGACTACTCCCTGGTCACGAAGTCACTGCCATCATTGGCGATTGTCCTTGGGCGATATCAATAGTCCGCATATGCTCTCCAAATGTTGTCAGCGATGGTGTGGCTGCAGTCGTGTCTATTTGGGGCATAACAACTACCGGAACCCTGAATTCAGTGGTCCCATACTTCATATCCCTCTCACGAAAGTAGTCGGCTGCATCCTCCCAACCTGATTGGGTCAACACGTCAAGCTTCATCTGCTTCTGGCGAAAACTCTCCAAGTGGTGCTGTACTGTTTTAGATATTGTGACCATCACCCAGCCAGGTTCATCATCGTCACTCAGCTTGCCGAGCTCTGTATCATCTTCATCATATTCCTCGGCTTCCCTATCCTGCTCTGCATCGGAACTTGCAAGATCGCTCAGACGGTCCTGATAACATTCATCATCTCTTCAAACGTTGTTTCGGGCTTTCCGGTTGTCGCCCCGATGTATTCAGCACTAGTCATATCATTCAGCTCATGCATAATCGCTGTCTCTGCGTTTTGAACTCGCTTTCTTGACACAGCGGTCTGTCTCTCCACATAACCCTTGATCCATTTCTCTTTCTCCTGGTTGCTTAAACAGTGCATTTCCTGTCTTTTCTCTGCCGAAAGCTTCTTTTTAGATTGTGAGCTCCCGACGCTCGGACCCTCTGTGCTTCCAAGCCGCTCTTGCCTTCATTTGCATGATGACGTCGACGTGTGGACATCTTTATTCATTTGCCATATTTGCCTGGCGGAAGTGGAGGAAAGTTCTCTTTCGGAGCATTGACCATCGTATCGTGTGTTGAACTTGTTGTTGGGCGAGATGTTGGATGTTGCAAGATATGGACCACATGGAGGCAAGCTGAGTTTTCTATGTCAAGGTTTGTATGTTTGATCAACTCGAACAAAGCAAAATCTGCATTTTGACCATCATTTCAGTTGGAATTGTGACGCTAATCGTACATTATGACGTGATAGTTAGCCTCTGTTTCATATAAGATCCCGGCTATGTGTTGGGACAAACATCACCAGATGACTTTTCCGTCGTAGAATTTCCTTTTTATATCTATCAAACATGAGATATCAGCTGTCGTTCACTTCAATGTATCCATGCAACGAAACAAACAAACAAACATCATCGGACCGACTTACTGCAAATTGCGGGACCATTGGAACCACCTGAAACTTGCAGCGATAGGCAGCAGGATATACCTTGGGTAGAACATGCAAGTTGACAGTCATTCATTGCCTTGTGACCTGTAGCTTACTATATATTCCTCAGGACTTTCCACTTTCCGTTATCATCTTCCTCACCTTGACCACCACAACAAGTCATAGCTCGACAAACACCTCAGCCCGATGTGATACAATCTGAATCAAGCCGAACGACACGCGCTTCATCCAATGCGCCCCTGGCTGAGACACAGCAGCAATGCAGACACCAGTTAGTCCACCGCGACGCTGCAATTACAGCCACCGAAAATATGGCCCAGGACGCACATTTGACAATAGTATGTAAGACCGGACACAGCAATAATAGGCAGCAGCATGCAATCGGATGTGAGTGGCTCAAAATCAATATAGAAGGCGGCCAACTAAGGATATAATGTACAGCTGGTGTATGTAGAGAGCTCCGCGATCAATTGATTGCAGCCCGCAATGGCCAACCTCCATGGTCGACGAGGGCATTTGTCTGCACATTCCGCGAAATAGAACATCATGATGTCGTCAGCTCTGCGATTTGCGTGGACGAATTTTGTGATTAAGGTCCTCGGGAGTAGACTAAACAGGCTTTAAAGACTCTAGCCGAGGCGACGGAGTCGTATATGTTTGAGGTAATAGCCGAATCTTCCTTTTCGAAGCAGCAACTAATTTCTTGTAGGTTTTCAACATGTCTGCTACTATGGTGAGGCAAGGAGGCCGGGTACAGCTGGAACAGTCCAACATGCGCCTTGCCTTAGATATGGCGAAAATGGTCAAAGGAGGGTTTTCGTGTGCCGCAATAGAGGAAACGCATCAACTAATTAAGAAACCTAGAGCTGAAGTCCGAGAAGAGAAGAAGTGAGGAGTCGAGTTTCCCAGGCATGAGAAGGTGAAGGTAGCGATAGAAAGACACCCTGCAATGGTTTATAAAAATCACACGGTCAGCTGCCTTCCATGCCAAAATGATACAGCTAAGAATCCGCAGACACACTGGAGGCACAAAGGAACTGCTGCACCTCCAACAGAACCGGCAGCACCTCCGCCCCAAAGTCCACCTCCGCCCGGAATGCCACCTGCGCCACCAGGTGACAATGATGGAACTCAAAGTTATGAAATCGAAGGTATGCCATCCAATTGTGTGTATTTACATTTTCCCCTTCAAAACTCTCAATTTTTCAATCATAATGCATATGCCAAGGATCGCAAGCGCGATGAAGATTTTATTCCAGATTTGCTGAGTGCACTATCTGCTGCGTGGAAATACCACTGACATTGATTTTGAAGATGACGACAGCCTTTTGAGCGAATCTGAGGGTGAAGACGACCATTGATTGAAAGGAACGGGGTTTTTGAGTATTATCAGTATCTACAATTAGCGGACACTTTAAAGTATATTTTAAAAGATATATTTATATGCACAATCAAAGAACAATGTAGTGATAAAGGAAAACATACATGAAAAGGACAGAACAACTGCCACAACACAGTAATTGATGTTCTATGCCAAAGTCAATGGTTGTGAAATGCGGAAACGCCTGTGGCAAAATGAGCGTCAACAGAGCGTCAACGGAGCATCAACGGAGCGTCAACGATTTTTCATCCTGTAAGTCAGGTTAATATAATGTGAATCAATCTTTGTTATCTCTAATCATTATAATCGCCATCTTTGTAGGCAAAAGAGAAAGTAGCTCGCTCCCTGCCACATTCTGAAAATGAGCGTCAACGGAAGGTCAACGGTTTGCAGACATCTATAATCAAGGTTTTGGTAGCCTTTACAACCTAATAAGGAAGAGCGGGTCTCGCAACAACCTCCCGGACAGTCACAACTTAATTCCTTTTCAATGCTGCAACTCAGTGATTCTGAATGTTTTAGTCTATAAAACGGGTCAAATCTCCATATATAGCCATTAGCGGCCATCTCGCGCTTTGATTAACCATCATGCAAGCCCAAAAATCGTTGACCCTCCATTGACGCTCATTTTCATGATCAGGCAGGGAGCATGTTGCTTTCTCTTTGGCCATTAAAGGCTGCCAATACATTGGTTATGCATAACAACGGACAAGTCACTTTTCAATTACCTGACCTACAAGACTCAAAATTGATGACCCACTGTTGACGCTCATTTTTAGAATGGGGCAGGGAGCGTGTTACTATTGCTTTTGGTTTGAAATACCGCAAATACCTCATTTATGATCGTTTGCATCCAATCGCCACCTAGATTACTCATGAAGCAAGACCAAAAATCATTGACGCGCCGATGACTATCATGTTCAGGATGGGGCAGAGACCGTGTGTCTCTTGTTTTTAGTGATAAAGGCGGTTGATTCATCTGAAAAAGACAGCCGCCTGCAAAAGTTAATATTTTCCGATTAGCTGTAGGGTATCTAAATGCGACCATAAATAGAACAACCCGAAACACAGAACCAGAGATTGGAACTGATGCGTCTAGCCAAACCCGGCAAAACCCAAAGGTTGACGGGAACGGGTCCGGGTTTGGCCCGCCAGGACCCTGCGCGTCTGGTTTTTGGACTGTTCTGGAACCGAACGGAACCGTTCTTCCGGTCTGAACCCGGACCGCTGTCGGGTTACCTGGACCTGTTGCCAACACTACCCACATTCTGATTTTGCGCCTAATATCTAGTAAATCGCACACCATTAAATCACACATTCATTATGAATCTCACAACTACAATGTTGAGTTAAAATAAATATTGGAGTTGAAAGCTATATTCTACAATGGTATGAATGTATAGTGAGACGTCATGTCACGGCAGGCAGAGGAATGATGGTTGCATGCATGCGGTTCCGGGAAATTGAGGTGCACCGAAGTTGAAATGGTTATGCCTGGATTCAATGGCTGAGGATTGCAGGCTCGCCTGACTGTGACATTTAATTGCACTCTTCGTAGCGGTCTTCTCATAACTTGAGGTTCCAAGATTCTCTCTCTTGGAGCTTCTCTCGATGGAATTTGCTCCACATAATCCATTTTCAGATACGAGGTTTGGCGACCCAAACATACATCTAGTCAGAATACAGTTAAGTCTTGATTCCAAGATTTGAAAACTTAGGCCTCATTGAGTAAGTGCGGTACATGGGTGAGCGGGAGTTGCCGGCCATCTTGCAGAGTAGCTGAGCAGAATCAGTCTTTTGAGATTTTCGCTCCTAAGCTTCCACAGCTCTTTGGACAGAGCCCGAACTTGCAGAGGCTATTTTAGGATTTGGAAGCATTGGTCCAAACATACTACTTAGTCAATATCGAGTTAAATGGGGTTACCAATTGGCCGGGCTTGTGCATTTATGGTTCAGTTTTGCAGTGGCACCTTCCTCCAACCGACAGTTGACATGGAGCTGACAGTTCAAGGCATGATAGTGGCATCCTTCAACATACTGATCAAGCATAGATTCATATCTTAGCAGGCACGGAGCGGGAGTAGCCGCCTGCACCTAAAGGTGAAGTGTCATGATAGATCTGTGTGCACAGGGTCCACCAATTCAAAGTCAAAGAAAACATGATGAGAATGAAGCAAACTAAAATATACAATGTGCACTACGTACTGCAAGTACATGTGCCTCAGTGGCTTATTTGTCACTCTTGCGGCATGCCTGGGCTGGAATGATAACATCCGTAATGACTCGCAGCTTGTCAATGTTGGCTTCATACATATCCAAGAAGCTCATTCTGGACAGGATTGAAGATCTCAGTTGTGAATGATCTTCAATCATAGGCCAGGGAGACGCCGGCAGCAAAAGCGGCATTTCAGCCAAGAATACCCAAGCCGTGTCTCAGCTTCCGACTCTCTGGGATGCGGATCAGAGGTATGCCAGAACTTCAATGATATGCCAGCAAAAGCTGCGGATTTGCCACAAAAATGTGAGCCGATGTCCCATATTTTGACACAAGTACTCAATATTGCCTAGTCTGTTTTGATTGCCCAAAGCGATTGGCAAATACGCAGTGCTGGATCTGTCATGAATATATGCCCAGGATTCTCCGGTGCGCCTGAACTTCGATCATATGGGTGCAAATGCTCCCGCTTTGCCACAAATAAGCGTGCTGTGTCTCATACTCAGACATAAGTACTTGAATATCACCTAGACTGACTTATTGCTAAATGTGATTGGCAGATATGCAGTGCTTGGTCTGTCATGACGAATCATATGACATTTGCCGAAGGGACTCCGGCGCACCTGAAAGTGGATGAATTTTGCTTTTTCATTCGAAATACGGAAATGGCTTCAGGCTTCCGGTGCACCTCCAATTCACAACTGACAATTGATTGAAACCCTTTGCTGCATCATTCTCACAAATCGACACATGCCATTTATCATGCAATAGGTCCACCGGAGGAACTTCTTATGTTGCGTATCAATTCACTTCATCTCATATGGTCATCAATAATAAACAAGAACGCCAATGAAATCCCACTCTAGCCATTTCTAATTCAAGATACAACAATTCCAACATCAGAACTTTGATTCGCTTCATCATTGAAGAGAGAAAGATTCATCTCTCCAGTATAGTGTCCCTTACAAATGACCTTTTTGACTATTTGTATCAGTTATGAAGATTGAATGTCTAAAGAGGCATACCTTGATGAAGCGTCTAACACTCTAAGATTGATGGTTCATCAGACTGCAACGTGTCTCCATTCTCTGTCACCCACTTTGTATGGTCCTCACAAGCCTCCAGAATCCGGTATATCATTGACCACATGATGTTCGGTCGACTCATCAAGCCATGCGGGTTTCTCATTTGCGCAACTCCAGAGTGTCGGTGGAGATCACTCGTGCGGTTATCGTAGCCACCAGGACCTGTATTCAGTAATCATGTGTGTGGTACTCGGTTTTGCCCTAGCCATACAACTCGTGCAAATGCCTGCCCCTACTCATTCGATACCCAAAATTTCTGAGTTATTACTGCATGATTTGCAGCTGAAAGATTTAGGCCTGTCCCGCCCACTTTGGGTGTGGTTATGAATCCAGAGGGATTTCATGAATCCTGGAATTTGAGCTGCATTTCTGTGCGTTCATCATTGCCCATTTCGGCATACATGTGGAATATATCCACATTATCCACAAAAAACTTAGTTAGCCACCACTTCCAATGATGAACTTGGCCAGGAAGAGGACACAATAGCACTGCGTGTTGTGGAGGAGGTGCACTGGGCGGTGCATTTTCGTTTCTCTCTTCTGGAACCGGCGTCTCTCTTGATGTGTCATCTTGGTGAGGTTCGGGATACTCTGCAGTTTCGTTGACATGCATTGGCAAAAATGTCTCTCTCAGCCATCGGAAAATCGGAGATTCCACCCAAGTATCAAGTGGCCATTCGTGGTGCCATTGTCCAGAAACATCGTTGCAATCCTCGGTGTCTCTCAACACTAATGAGAAACATGCTAGCCGCCATGTATGAACCCTCCATGCTCCAGAAGCACCCCGCAAAGTGTACCTCTCCACCAGGGTCTTCAGATGTGCTTGCTCTTCCTCAGTCCACTCAAGATCAATGAGTTCTGCATTCTCCTTTGGTATCTGGACGAGTGGTTTTCCATTGGCGAGTTTCGTTTCTGGCCACCCCCTGATCGTCCATGGCTTTGCAATCTGAATCATCCGGTGCGCCGCTTCCTGTTGAGCTTCTTCGTCTTCAGTCCGGATAGCATGCATCAAACTCTTCACAGCGGAATCCAATGCCTCAGCACCATGCCTTTCCATCACAGTATCATCCTCTTGGTCTTCAGGCGCACCTGAAAACAGCCACATCGTCTGAAATCACCAGTCATAGAGTGAATGGAATCCTGGTGTACCTGTGACTTGAAGTTTGAATCCAATTTTCGCATTCATCGCAATTTGCCAGCCCACACTGTGTTTAGTCTTATACCGCTGGGACTCATCGAAAATCCCAAAACTCCATTCACAGTAGGAGAGTTGGCCATTACTTGATGGTTTCGCTCTGGATATTAAGGCATTATACGACACAAGGTGGATATTCCATCGGTTTTCTAGCTCGTCAATACTGGTGTTCAGATCCTTGTGGGTGAGATACGCATTTTCGGCGTGCAATAAGTTGATGAGTTTGAAATACGTTACATGTGTTATCTCGTCGATAACACTTTTGAAGGTCTCAGCCCCTCCGGGCAATTTTACCACCAGCATTAGTTCAAGGGCTGAGATCAGTGCCGGATCCCTGTGGGGTGGTGTTGACTGGATCTCTAACAGGCGGCGGGGCACAGAATTCAATCTCTGGAGCGGATACCACTCCCACTCTTCACCGACAATGTCGAGAAAGTCGTTGTGCACCAATATCACCCACTCTTCGAGGGTATTCCCCCATAAAATGGACAGTGGCAACCCCATTACAACTTTCTCAGTCACCAATTTGCAAAGCATTGCCACTGCAACCGAGGTGAAAGTCTTTCCAAGTCCCATTTCATCCGCCACCAGTGCTCCTGGCATATCCACATCCCAAACCCAACTCCTCACGATGAACCAGATGGCCCAAACCTGGTGCGCCAAAAACTTGGTTCCGGGGAGGCCCGGAATTGAATACTTGCGGCCTGGAACACGGTCATCTGTTGATTGGCGAATAGGACGTGCATTCAGCAGCCTGACTGCTTCATCAAGACACTTCTGTTCAAATTTGTTGTTGACTGTATTGAGAACCATATTCAGTACTAAGCTTGTATTTCCTGGATCGAGGACCTCCTCACCATCCTCTACTTGGTCCTGAACCTCCCTTGCACTTTTGTCCGTGTTCCTTTCTTCCTCCATGATCTTTTTCAGTTGCTCGGATGTACGCTGGGCAGATAAGCTCACATTCCGGCACTCCTGAAATTCATCTCAATGTTAGGTATTTCACAGAGATGTAACCATTTGAACAAATACATGTCAATGGAATTCAATCAATTCTGTTCTTTCAATGAGAACTTTCATTAATACAAGTATCATTCTCGTGCCCACCATCCTCCTCTCCATTCTCTTCTTCCTCTCTTCCACCCTCTTCAGAACCTTCCAAAGTCTATGTATAATGATTAACAGTTGCTCACGTCTAGCCTTAACACAGCTAGCGCGGATTACCTTTGTCGGCCTCATTACGTGCTTGGCAATCTCCTTCCCTGTCGCTCTCATCATTTCCGCCACAAAGATTTTCACATTATGTCCAAGTTTCAACTTGAAAGCATTTGAAAGGCAACAGTTGTACGAAATCTGGCCATATATGGGGTTGTTGACCATTTGCCCGTGTGTGTATATTCCCATATACTCATCTTCCAATTCGTCCTGCTCGAAGGTGCACTCGAACATTGATGCGAGAATGTATGGCTCTTTCGGGCTGCCGTGTTTGTCGATGAAATCAACCAACTCCTACCAGTGCCTCACATTTGTATACGAGGCTTGGAGTTGTTTGAGGGCTAGAAACATATCCTGGCCATTCAACACCCAGTGAATCATAACCATGAATGTTGTATTTGGCAACTCTGGGAGGTTACTTCTCACCATTTTGCCCGCGCGCTCTCCCAAATCCGTCGCTGGTCCCTTGTTGGCTCGCCTTCCCTTTTCCCTTGCCTCTCGAATTTCGCTTGCACATTTCTTGAAAAACATCTCCACATACTGCCAGCGAATCCATCCAGCATTATCGAAATTGACCAATGGCAGCCAGTTCTCGAATGTCGCCAAAACATCTGTGACTGCCATCTCCCAGTGCAGGGGTCCATCTCGAACTTGTTTCAATCAGTTCTGCCGCCGGATCATGGACTGATGCTTCTTCCCGAGAAACCCCGCCACCCATACTTTCTTCCACTTGTTGAATGCACTGTAGTTGGCCTGCCCCATCCTTTTGGCAAATTGCTTCAAGGAGAACACCATTTAGTTCAGGCTAAGTGGGTGTTTGCAATCTGCACCGCCCTTGTCCAACAAATCATCACTCCCATCAGCTGCATCATATTCGTCGTAACACATCTCTGGCAATGGGGGCACGTCCGCAATCCCTGCGACATCAGTTTTCTGCGGTTCCGCTGGGGGCTGGAATCTTTTCGTCGGGAGGCTTATGGCGTTTCTCCCAGGTGCGCCAGAATGAGGTTGAAGTGGAGGAGTCGAGCTGGATGATGTTGGCTGATTGTGTGGATGATTTCCCGGTGGTCCTGGAGGCACTCTCTGTGCACATGGAGATGACGTCCCTCGTCCTGGAAACTGTGGACGGGGGATCATTTGGAACCCGCCATAACCACCTTGGTTCAGGTCATATCCTTGCCACGGTGGCCCATAACTTGGAGATTGTTGGCTTGTGCTGCTGGTAGGTAGCGAACTGTGTGTCATGTTGAATGGAGACTGGTGATAAAACTGCGGAGCGCCTGGAAATGGCAGCTGTGAAGGAGGGTAACAGTACCCTTGCGGCAGTGGTTGATAATGGTTGGTGTGTTTCCCAAATTGACTGTCTTTGCGAGTGGCATGTGGTGAACATTTAGCCGGTGATTTTCAATTGTCGTCACTGCATTGTTGCGAGCCAAATACGCCACCAGCTGGAGCCATATTCACTGTCTTCGGTGGAGATCCTTTTGTCGACATGCTCTGTTGAACAATGATAGTGGGAAACAACTATTGATGTGAGATGAGATATAGAATCGATCGGAGTATGGTTGAGTATATTGCAGGTAGCGGTGACCTTCGGCGGAATGAAGGGCTTCTTATGTCCTATCCTGCTGTCACGATCTGTGGTGTTTCACTACACCTTCGATCCATGAAACCAACCCGGGCCTTAAGGAAAAGAAATCTTAATCACACACATCCCGCCTTTCTTTGTTATATGCTCAAATTCATATACTAGGATATTGGATAGGTGCTCACCTTCGTACGCATCGATGACTTTACAAGTCATAGAAGGGATACGATATGATATCTCCAGCAACCCAACAAGAACTATATCCAGTATGAAGGTTAGCACAACTAGGGATATTACACATAAGTTGTGCGTGTACAACTTTGCAACCTTATTCAATAGGAGGCCTCTGAGTCGAGCAGCAACAGTGATTGCTTTCTATTGAACTCCTCGCCTATACATCGTAGTTCTCCTCATGATCCACGCTCCAGTCAAGGATTGTTATCGAAGCAAGCATCCTACCCGCCTTATCAGTTCTCGACGATCAATGCCCAGACATCCAGCTAGCTAGGAAACTCACCTATTGAGTGTATTATGATGATCTACCTTCATTATCCGCTGCTCAGAGGCTCGAGCGTAGGCATAACTCACAATGACGTACTATAAGGCCCCATTGTGGTGATTGCAGTGATGACAATGGAAACCTCCCCCCTGCATTTGGCGGGGTGCAATGTGGCTGTGAATGTGTTACGCTAACCTGAGTCAGCTCGCTTTCAAACCAATATGGCTGAGTCTCTATATCACCCCCTGAAGCATCATCAAGATTCATCCGGATACGTGTTCAGTGACCATTTCTCAAATATCGTCAAAACCCGCTGGAAACATGTCAAGTGCTTCATCTGCAAAAGGAAATGATTCAACAAGAACCGACTCGAGGCTCACTATCAACAACATCACCCAATATCGATGAATGAAGGGCTATTACCTGATGAGATTTTACCACCTGCAGGCTGGGATCAACCCAAGCCATCATTGTTCGACTTCAGTCGGTGCACCTGAATGGCCATTGATGAGCTTAGTCAACTAATTCATCTACCCATAGACAATGTACCTGGTGCACCACCACCTGAAGATACTCCTGAAAAAGAAACTATAGACGCCCAGAAGCCTGATCTGACTTGTACCCCTGATCCAACAAAGATGAGGGTTCATAGGCAGGTAGTAGGAGTGGAGAACGTGGGGGGGAAAGCATATGGCAAAGCAACTGGATTGTACAACAAGCATCGCAAGTGATCAGAACAATGGAATCCATGGCATCTTTTTCAGTCAGCACACGATTTGCAACAGGCTCAATCATTTAGCTAGCAAACAAAAACCTGGATAGATCAACATCTGAGGTTTGGACTGGACAACTTCAACATCGAATCATTTCAATCTGCAGCTGCTCTACGAAAGCTCCTCTCTAGACTCAATTTCGGGCTCAGCAATGATATTTGGATTGAAGATCATTCGCACATCTTCGGGACATTATACTACAGGGATATTCTCAAATGTATACAGTTCCGTTTGACACATCTCCCATTTCAGGCGCACCTCGATTTTGAACCGGTGTGCCTTGCAGACTTTGTTTGTTTGTAATCATATTGCATTTGGCCACTAGCGGCCATGGCATAAACTACAGCTTTTCTATAAATGCCACAATCTCTCCCTCCGCAGCCGCTTCCATGCAAATGAATACTCAATGACCCCAGAAATCTGACAACCCCGAAGCCCCGAAATTAACTCTCACACGGCAAAGTCACAACTGCCACTCTCCCCGCAGAAACTGCCCTCTCCCCCATATCCTTAAATTGATTGGCCCCCCTTCCTGGAGTATAATCTGCACATCCCATCATCTGACAACCACCACTTGAAAAATCCTCGCTTGCGCTCAATCCAGGGGTTGATTGATGTTATGGCAGTGGAATACCCCAACCGCGCAACTCAAAAACACAAGAGCGGGGCAAAACATTTGGAGGTCCGGAAGTGAAACTACCTGGGTCATACACGGTGCGCTGACCATAATCGAGCTTCGCTGGAACGGGGGGGCGGAGGGTGATGTTATTGTAAGGCCACTCTTGTAATTTGTTCTCGTGGTGACCGAGAAGCGGGTCTTGTCCATCGTAGTCGGTTCGAAGAGGTTGTACAAAGCGTGGTTGTCAGCACTCATATCTCACAGGGTTTTTCAGGCAGCCGCTTGACGGAACTTCACTGATACTGCGCTGATAGGCCATTCCGGACCTCACATACAGGTATATCCACAGGCATGTCATAGGCTTCGATAACTGGCGTAAAACGTCGAATGGCAAGTTGCTGGGTAGACTACCGGTCGATGTCAATGCTGAGTGGTAAAGAGAGGTTCAAAACGACGAGATGCACTCGCAAAAGCAAGCGGACACAGACAAAAGGTATGGGGTGAAGCCAAAGTGAAACCGCGTTCCCCCCAAAGAGGGGAAAGCTTGGCAAAACCAGGCGTTGAGTGTGGTTATCGAAGGTGTGTGCGCCTTGCAGACTCGGAAAGTCTCAGAATATACAGCGAGATGAACACAGGCGATTCGTGGTGGGATACACAAGATCATGTTCCTGCTGAAGCGACGATAGTGCCAGTAATATGTGCATCCAACCAGACCCACTTGACCAAGTTTTTGGGCGACCAGCATGCTTGGCCTCTGTATCTCACGATCGGTAATATTCGAAAAGATATCTGCCGTACACCTCAAAAGCGCGGCTGGATTCTTGTTGGGTTGATCCCCTGTCCTTCGAAGGGTGCAGAAGATACTGACGAGGCATGGCATTCCGCGGTTGGAACAGTGCTGTCCCCACTCTGGAATCTTGACATCACTGGCCCTGGCTTGAAATGGGATTGTGCTGATGGATTCCAGAGACAATGATATCCTCTTTCGGCTGCCTGGGTCGGGGATTATCCGGAACAAGTCATCGTTGCTCAAGTCTCATGTGGCTCAAGCCCAATGTGTGAAATTCCTAAAGGTGCATTGATGGGGCGTTCAACTTTTCGACCACTTGATAACCCACAAGATCAGCATGTTTACTTGGAACTTCTGGATGAAATTAAAATCGATGTTCTGCACACTCTTGGTGTTCATCCAATCCGCAACCAGTTCTGGCAATACCCTCTCTGCAATGTCTATCGCCTTTGGCAGCCTGATGCATTGCATCAGCTGCTCCTGGGTTTAGTTAAAAATTTATTGCACTGGCTGCTCGAATACCTGAAAGCTAAAAATGTCAAGGATCAATTTGACAATTGGTTCACATAAGTACCACGATATCCAGGCCTCCAGCGCTTCTCTAAACCATTCGATTCGATGAACAGTGGCAGCTGGCAGGGAACAGAAATCCAGGGCATGATCAGAACACTGGCAGTGAATTACGCTCCAATTCTTGACTGCGCCCAGCATGCCAGGAAACCTGCGGCGGAAACATCCTCTGACGGAATGGTGATGGGAGCAGTGCGGGCATTATGTGAATACTCTCTACTTGTCAGCCAACAATATCACTCTGAGCTATCCCTCGCAGCACTAGACGATGCACTGAAGCGATTTTACAAGAAGAAGGGTTCCTCTCCAGATCAGAAAATGTTGAAGTCTGCGAAGGCCAAAGTGGATGAACTATTGGCAAGAGAATGCCATCATTCATGAGAACAAAAGATTCATAAAATCTGTGCTGCAATGGAGGTTCAGCTGTACGGGGCTGAAAAGGTTACTACATCAAAACGAAGGCAATTTCAGGTGCGCCTGAACAGCGCCCGACAGGCAGCAACCATATGGTCAGATGCTGATTGACAGAGGGCAATTGAGCGATTGGAGCGCGAAATCCATCAGGTGACACCTGCGAAATGCAAGCTTCACGATAAATTATTCCAACATCATGAGCGACAACTATTGCAGGAAGTCGGGACTAATGCAGCCGGTCCCAGAAGCATATTCGCAAAAACACTGGCTCAAAGGAAGACTACGGCAGAAAAAGAGGCTTACGGGGCGGTAAACATGACAGCCGACAAGCGTGTGCAATTTCAGGTCTGTCTATCTGATGGTGAGATTGAAGCCACCACCTGGAGTATTGCGGATATGGACTGCAATGTGAATCAGCTCGAGAGAGAGATTTATGGTATCACTTCGAAAGGCCAGATGCAGTTCACGAAGGAATTCTCCATCTGCTTGGTCGAGGTTGATGCTTCGTGGCAGGCAATCGATGTTCAGGAGCTCCGGAAAACCCTCCAGCAGCATGTAATCCATTTCGGATATCCAAAGATGCATCTTGTGAGCCCAATATTAGAGTCAATTCGGCGAATGTGTTCCGTGGACAATTTCACCACCGATATTTCTGAACGGCTACATATCAGCAATGTGAAAGAGGCATATCGATCTACCAACAAAGTCAATTACATTCAACAGAGGCTCAAGCACAATGACCCATGTACCGGTCTTGACTATCTGGAGGAGACTGTGTCATATCTTGCCCATCAAGGCTGGTATGATATCGAATGGGCGAAGGTTTTCAACATACTATCAGCTGCCGACGAACGGCGAAACACGCGCCGAGCCCATCTTTTTCAACTCCACCATCATCAGAACGAGCCATTTTTCCGCCCCGTATCACAACAGGTACATCATTTGATAGACACTCATGTCTGCGGCCTGTACACAAGTATCGAATCAACCTCACTCAGAAATGCATCAGTAGATTTCGGGCTTCCCAACTTTGGACAGCTATTCTGTACACACATTGAAGACGACTGGGGACATGAAGTCAGAGGACGGGTGCTTGAATATGATCAGAATGTCCTCATGGACAGTGAATGTATTCAACTTCAGAATGGGCTGTTGTACTACCATCAACCATTTCACTGCCCTACATCTGTTGAGCGTCTGGGACTGGATTGCAAGATAGATTATACGGATGCCAACCAAGGGATCATGCATGAATCTCATAACATCTGGGTCCAATATGTGGAGAGTGACCTCGATAGTAACACCTTCCAAGGCCGAGTTCCTTCTTTTCCAGTATTATACTTCAGTTGGACTCCACTGAATCAGATCCTCCAATTTCTGGAGCACCTGCCCGCCGGAAAATCAATTTCCACCTTCTCTAAGACTTGCAAGAAGACCCAACAATGGATATTACGTCCTCAACCTCAAGAATATGCAGTGGTGATTCCAACAAAGTACAAAGATCCACATGGTTGGGCTGATTGTGTTGATGGGTTCATCAGGGTTGTCAAACAGACTGATAACATGCATATTGTACCTATCGGAGCAATTGTTGGCCCTGCACATTTGGTGCGAGAGAATACTGCTGCATGAGATAGAATCGATAGCGTATGGCTTGTAAATAATCATGTGGATTTAGATACCTACTGGACTGTGTATTAAAGTTACAGTGCCTGAATCAAGGTGTGCAGAAGATAGTTAGTTGAATTGTACTATATGATATAAACATAAAAATCACTCCCGGAGAGTATGGCTCCAGGTTCGAGGTGCACCAGACTCATACTCTCAGATAGTGTTAGCAACGGTTCCGGGTTACCCGGCTTCGGTCCGGGTTGGACCCGGAACCGAGGCCCCGGTCCGGGTCAGGAACCGCCAAGAAACCGAACCGCCCAAGTCTTGGCGGG
>Ga0307512_10003426_pt1 | contig 18494 bp, 16 predicted proteins | sample 14_EM_MG_FD_200267 | JGI IMG/M metagenome (GOLD analysis project Ga0307512, IMG submission 200267) | Populus trichocarpa ectomycorrhiza microbial communities from riparian zone in the Pacific Northwest, United States - 14_EM | ecosystem: Host-associated > Plants > Roots > Unclassified | place... | reverse complement strand
CACCTCCCGCTTTCAGATTTGCGATCCGACAAGTATTCGTTGAGTCGCGATCGAAAACCCGCCAATTTCGCTTAAATCCAGCCTTTATTTCACAGCCACTCAACGAATATCAGTCAGATCGCAAATCTGAAAGCGGGAGGTGAAAGAGCGACTAATGCTGCACAATTTACGTACTGATCAAGTCATGATACGATCAGAACTCAAATACTTATTTGGAGCCAAAGTTGTAGGAACCGTGAAATGGAACAGCGGTCCGGTTCTAACTCATCCCCGAACCTGGTGGGTACCTCTGTTTTCCGGGTAACAACCCGGACTGGACCATCCGGTCCGGTTCCAAACCCGGACCGCAGCCGCGTAACCCGGAACCGTTGCTAACACTACTGCCACATCTCCAAAGAGTTGTGGACCTTGGCCATGCTGTGCAATTGTCGTTCCTCTGTCTCTCTCTTCATTTCGAAGTCGTTCTCTGTATTCGTCGTGTTCAGTGCTCGGTCATTGCCTGTCAATATCCCATTATTGGCTTGACCAAACTTCTTTATAACAACTTTTTCCCGAAGGGTCCCACCTGGGGTTTTGACTACCTCCAGCCGATGACATCTTGCCCATGGGAAATACTGGCCTCCACATCAGCAAAAACTAAATTTCCTTCATTAAATTTATTTGGATTATTGTACACACAAACTCAAAAAAATTGAAATTGAGGTTCCCCTGAAATGTGGCATTACTTTACTGTTGCAGGGTGTTCTTTGAGTGGTCGCAATGCTGTTTTCAAGCATCGTGACCGGTGTAACCAGTTTTGCAAATGTGACAACAAGCACTTGACGAACCGTTCACACTGCCTTTGACACAATCACAAATCGTCTCTCGGCATACTCCTATGTCACCCTATTCAATTTGTCCTCGCAATGATGACAGTACTCGTTCCATACGTTTAGTGAAGTGTGTAGTTCTGGTTTTTAAAGACCGTCATGGCATAATGGGACCAATGATAGTTACCATGCAGAAGTAGTTCAAGATATTCAATTTGTTGATACAAGATCCTCAATACCTTGCAGTTCAACCATCATGGGAGGGTTATGCATCATCGCAATTATGATTTCACTTGTTTGAAATCTGACTCCACTAAACTATCAGTTAAATTACATTTACTACTATTATGATATATCGACGAAACCTAGAATAAAATAGCACACAGAGAAAATCCTAAATCTGATCATTGACACCATTCCTGACCTCCAAGCGACGTCGCACCCTCTACAATTGTACTTCCATTGACTAATCCCGGATTCCTGATGCTGGTCATGTTGGTGATGCTGGTGATGTCGTCGCCGTTGCTGTTGCTGTCGCTGCAGGGGACGGGCTGGCTGCTGCTGGCGATGGCAGACCCACCAATAGGCAGAAAGGCTGGGAATTACATGATAGCCTCAGTAGCAGCAACAAAGCTGCGGAGACGATTAAAAGAATTGTCAGGTTGCTCTATCAGTTCCTCCAGGAAGTAATCATGGAAGTCCTCATCAAAGCTGCCCTGATCGTGGTGAGGTTGTGCCATAGCTGGAGCCATACCTGTTGAGTGAATCCTCGGGCGAATCGTGCTGCGCATATTGTCTATCTTTTTGTGTTGCACCTCTGGCGAGGAAGAATGAAAATCCGCATCGGGACAATGAAATACATCTGTGTATGCATCATTCACTGCGTGATCAATGTTTCTTGTATCGCACTTACATTGTCCTCCACCACCAGGATCACATTCTGGCGGGGTGCTAAACTCTCCTGTGTTCAAAGCCCACAGACAATGGTGGTTGGCTGTCGTGGTGCGGGCGATGAATGTCTGGTTGATTAGATCAATCAATGATCTATCTTTCATTCCGATTTGTGGTATGCCATAGAGGTATGTCCGGTGAATAAGATCTACAATTTCAGTCGCTGCAAATCGAAACTTGCACTGCTACATTGATCATCAAGATAATAATGAAACAAGAAGGGAACTTTGAACTTACCTCACGGACATTTGTGGGGCATGTAAACCGGTCCTCGGCCAATAGCCAAGCTACCATTCTCCGGATGTCTGTAGGCGACGTTGTTCCAAATTTCAACAGAGAGTGGATTGAGGTCTTACAGAGGTACACCGTTGCTGCACGGGAGCGAGTAATCCTTGCAAGAGCCTGATGCACAATATCAGCGATGAAAACAATCGTTCAGATGATTCATTTACCACCGCAATGTAGGCACGTGGCGGGTCTGAGTTTCTCTGGGCTGGATCAATCCTGGCGATTTCATCATACCGCCAACTATGAATCTTGGCGGTCTTCACCGCATTCATGGCAAAGGGATTCACAATCATCGCATAATTGATAGCTATAGGCTTCACAAGTGCGATGATCATCGCCACAACACCTGAAAGGGTTGTCTGGGCGTTGTATTCTGCTCCGACGATGAGGCCTGTGACATCGTCAACAAATTGCTCATATCGCCACAGATTACCACCTTTCAATGCAACCAATTACTCGCCAGTTTCATTTGTATCTGTCCTGTAGTAAATATATTCATTACCGGGCGGAGTTAACTATTCAAACGCTTAATCAGATACCTTCTTGCATGCTTGTGGCGCAGGGTCATGTTCATCATCAGCAAAAAACATTTCCGTCCGGGCGGAATGGCTCCATGAGTGTGGACGCGCTCCATCAGAGCCATCAGAGACACCCCGGTGGCAGATTGCTCCGCCCCCAGCTTAAAGACCCCGCGTCGCGTCACATATCGCCCTCCCATTGCCGTTTTGCCGTTTCTTCTCACTCAGTCTGTCTCCGATTTTAAACACACACTCTGGCGTTGTGGCCAACTGTGACCATACATCAGATTGGGTTCATTGGGTACACGCTTGCATCGGTATTGGAATGCCATGGGTGACACTGCGAAAATTTCTCCGCACATTCCTTCTACATTGAGCTCGAGGAACGTAGGAAGGTGAGAAGATATGATACTACCCGGCCATGAGGATCCATGCAATTACGTGGATCCACGAAATCTCGGACAGAGCGAGTGAGACCAAAAGTTGGGAAAGATAGAGTGTGAATTGTCATTGTATGATAAGAGGAGATGGAAATGAGATGTTGTCTATCCACTCCGGGGTTTGCCGAATATATACTCCCTGTCACTCTGTCCACCTCCATTACCCCTGTATCTCCGTACACCCACCGGCGCTCAGTCAAGATGTACTTCGAGGCCGCACTTGAGTGTGTTTGGAGATGCACTTGGAGACTGCGATCAAGTGAACCCAGAGATGCAGTTGGAGGCCGTAATAGAGCGAGTTTGGAGATGCACTTGGAGGCCGAGATGAAGTGAACTCAGAAGATGCACTTGGAGGATGTGATCGATCGAGTTTGGAGATGCACTCTAAGGCTGTGACCGAGCGAGTTTGGAGATTCACTTGCAGGCTATGATCGAGCGAGATTGGAGGAGTACTTGGAGGCGGTCGATTTGGAGGGAGGCGCGACAGCAGCTGAGACTCTATTCATTGGGTAACTTGTAATTGTGGGGATGTAGAGAATTGAGTACAACATCCGCCGAGAGATGAGAAACTGGCTGGGAGCGGGAGACTGTCGATCTTGGGATGATGCTGTACTTGGTATCTGCTGTACTCTGTATGAGAAGTTGGCTGGGAGCGGGAGACTGTCGATCTTGGGATGATGCTGTACTTGGTGTTTGCTGAACTCTATGTTAACTCATGATTATGGCATGGAGAGATAGAGAGGGATGACTTAACTTCGTGTTCTTAGGTGATGGTAGAGTTGAGCACAAGAAAGAGAGAGAGCAGCGGAGATGGGGGAAATCATGATGAGAAACTGGGAGTTAGAGAATTTCGTGTGCAAGTCAACTGACCATCCCCGATACGGGAGCTACGAGTCCCGATCAGGCGCAAACTAACACCAATACGAGGTCTTCCCTACCCAATCAGGCCAGTTGTACCCCTGATTTCTCATATCCGCTCGTATCCTCAATATCATTCTCATCTTCATCCCCCATCTCTCTCTTTCTCGTCCACAACTCAACCATCATCGCAGAACACAAAGTTAAGTCATCCCTCTCTATCTCTCCATGACATGATCATGAGTTAACACCGAGTACAGCATACACCGAGTACAGCATACACCGAGTACAGCATAGACCGAGTACAGCATAGACCGAGTACAGCTTACACCGAGTACAGCATCCACCCAGGATTGTTTGTTTTCCCCTCATTCTCATGATTACGAGTTGACCCCTGAATGTAGCTTCAGCTTCCGGCGTACCTCCCTACACGATCGATCGCCATCAGCCAGCTCTCCATGTGAGCTCAAAGGTAACGTCTCATTGTCACATTCCCACGGTTGCGAGTTAACTAACTGATGAATAGAGTCTCATCACCAGGTGCGCCGTCCATCGACCGCCTCCAAGTACACGTCCAATCTCGCTCGATCATGGCCTCCAAGTGCATCTCCATATTCGCTCAATCACAGCCTCCAAGTGTATCACCAAACTCGCTCCATTACAGCCTGCAAGTTCGCACGAGCATGGCCTCCAAGTGCATCTCCAAACTGGCTCGATCACGGCCTCCAAGTGCATTTCCAAACTGGCTCGATTACGGCCTCCAAGTGTATCTCCAGACTCCCTCCATTACAGCCTGCAAGTTCGCACGATCATGGCCTCCAAGTGCATCTCCAAACTTGCTCGATCCCGGCCTCCAGGTGCATCTCTGAGTTCACTCGATCTCAGTCTCCAAGTGCATCTCCGAACTCACGCAATGAGGGCTTCGAAGTGCATCTCTCAGTTCACTCGATCTTTGTCTCCAAGCGCATCTCAAACACACTCGATCAAGTACATCGCCAAAGAGCGACGGTGGTTGTACGGAGATACAAGGGTAACGGAGGTGGACAGCGTGACGGGGAGTATATATTCGGCAGACCGCAGCCAGTCGAGATATAGCGTGTGTAGATGGGTAGTTTTATAGATATATAGACACATAGATACATAGATGAGAATACAAACTGAATACATGACTGTGATTCAAGGTGCTCCAAGGCTTGTCATCGGCGCTCCCAGGCTTGTCGCCGGCGCTCCCAGTTACTCTGAAGGCTGGCAGGAATGCCCTCCTAGGGCCGATACTCCTCAAATTGACGCATCTAAGTTTACACTGCACATCCTCTCAGACCAGTGACTAAAATACATTTTGCTGATGCTATGCAACGCGACCCGTCACCTGGCCGACGGGTAGGGTGTAATTTTCCGTCAGAGGGTACGAAGTTCCGTCAGAGCCATCGGAGCCGTCCGGAACACCCGCTTGTTTCTGACGGAAACTGGAGTTGTTGCTGATGATCCTCCTCCTCCGAGACAATATTGACCTCGCGACGCTCAGGATGTAGGGGTATCGTCGACGTACAAGTTTCTTGAGTTGCTCTGACTTGTTTTCCAAATGTTGACATGAAGGAATCGTTTAATGGCGGCGTGCCTATTACGTTCCTGGATGGTTGCCGAAGAGGCTTGTCATCAGATTCTGAATTTTGATCTTGACAATCATTGTATATGTTGGGTGTCATGTGGAGATCATCATCGAGATCCTCATCATGGATAGAATGTCTGCTTCTCCTGGTGCTGGAAGGAACAGGAGGAGGAGGAGAAGAGCGGCGCTTTCTTATCATGATTTAAAAAGGCGGCAAGTGATAAGTGTGAAAAACTCAAAGGAGTGACTAAAGGAAATGTGAATCAATGTAGAGTAAATGAATTAAAGCTTTGTGTAAGGGGAAGAATAAATTGATATGATTAAAAGCATCATCGTGATGTGTCTTGTCAACCTGTCAACGATCCCAGGATTTTGGCTTGTTCTGCCACCCACACTTCCAACTCCTTGGATGGACAGGCACTCGGAACTAAGAATGGCAAGTGACAAGCATGCCACAAGGTTGTTGATTGGCTTCCGTTGACAAAAATCATTATCGCAAAGAGCTGAAATGCGTCTTCCTTTCACAAATAATTCGGGCTGGCTTCGGCTGGGCACAGATACTGAACTACCAATTACATGATAGCCATACATGGAGGCCTATTGCTGCCACCGTGGCTTTCCCACAAACAGAAGTCTCAACAATTAATCCCAACATCGTGAACTCTCAACACAACCCTTCATGCATGAATATGAATGATGTAATAATAAAATAAACAAAACACCAAAAACAGACCCAAAACCTCACCAAAAAACTCCAAATTATCACCCATCCATCCACAGTCCAAAGTGCCAGAACATTACCCACCCACAATGCGAATCCCTGAACAAACCTCCAGCCAGTGCATCCCATCCTCACAATGATGAATCTGCAGCTGCACGGCTACTTGTACGCTTGCTATTGGCCAAGGAGCCAGCAGTGAGAGGATTCAAAATGTGATTGTTCTTAGGTAGCCAAGCTACATCCTCATCAGCAACAAGGCTTTGCTCGTAATCGGCAAACAGACCAAGAGCACAGTTTCTGACAACTTCAAGGTATCGCTGCTATCTGATAATCCTCCTTTGAAGCTTCCGTTCAAGCTTTTGGAAGCCTGTTTTCCTCGTCCGGAAGCATCTTAGATTTGGGCACCCCATCTCACCATCAACATCCCATTCCTGCCCGATATCGTTGATCATATCCTCAGCTGGAGGTGTGATACTGTCCCCCAGAGGATGGTGGCTGCAGCCACCAATTATAGGTGTCTGTGCACCAGCTATGCCGTCAGGTTGTCGGCCCTGATAAGCAACCCAAAAAAGCGTTGGGTTGCTTAATTTCATCCCCGCCTTTACCCATCCGGCAGCAGTATTGTTATCGAAGATTGTGGTAACATTGAGGGCGTACAGACTACCATGTTCATTAGGCTCCTCCCTGCAGCACCAAAGCTCTCGTATTTTCCGGCTGGGGTCTGGTAGACTGGGGATTGCAGCATTCACGATTGACAAAATGGTCATTTCTACGATTGCTGTAACTATCGGAAGTATCGATTCATCATCCCCAGGCCAGTGCCATGAGAATAGCTAAGGATTGTTTTCATCCACCCTCTTCCCAGCAATGTCAGGATGCACATAGGTGATGGTAACGCTAAATGGCACAACTAAGAAATTGGTCGAGGCGTCGCAACGCACCTTGACCGGCAAAGACCTGTGACCCGAGGTATCTTACTTGCCGTTTTCTGTATCTACACATCATGAAGAAGAACAAAAGAACCATCAGGGCGATGAAATACATACCAATATGCATGAGGTTCCTCTTCGTAGTTGGGGTTTCTTCGAGCTGATCATTCCTTCGGTAAATGCCGACCTCCGAGAACTCGTCTAGTGCTGGCTTGAGTTTCTGACCATCGAGGTTAGTCTTCTCTGCCATGTACCATTTCCAAAGCGCCCTTTTAGACGCCTGATCACTGATTCGAGTAACGCATTGATCGATTAGGAGATCCCATCCCTCAGGGCCGGCACCTTGCTTGTTGATTATGCTCATGAACTGGGCAATCTCCCAGACGCGCTTCCGCACTTTATTATCTATCCGTTGTGTTGTCAAGCCACCCTGATCCTGAAAAATCCCCGTGGTTTTGCTGCCAGTTGGCTGACTCCAACTCCAGCATCCTCAGCCCCGACTCGGACTTGTAGAGTCAGCATCTGGATTGTATCAGCATCTGTGACGACTAAGTTCGGCAACCAGAAGGCATCACATCGCATTATAGGTTCTCAACGGTGGTCAATAATTTAGTGGTGGATATTGAATCTTTGTTACTCTAAACAAGCGTCGGCAGTGTTGAAGATATCATCAAGGCTGATACGATGCAGTAGCAGAGGTGAGGAGGGTGTGTCAAAGTTTCTGGAAATTTTATTTAAGGTGGGCAGGCAAGGCGTATATATATGTGGGCTTGGAGGGTATTCTTGATCCGGCGACATCATCTTGGCTGCATTTCAGGTCAGGAATGATTTGCTTAGGATCATCGAAGCGCCCTGATTCTTTGACTGAATACTTAGAATCATTACAAAGACAACTAAAAGCATGCTCTGCAGCCATATCTCACTCGTTTGTCCGTGCTCTAGTTCTAGTACCCTGGGATGACGTCGCAGGGTCAGTATCTAAGGAGAATGCATGAATTATGTAAGGTACGAACTTAACAAAAAGTGACAACCATATATCAGGCAATGGGTGTAGGAGGGTTTGTGAGGGTGCAAAACAATCACTGCGACGAGCTGAATGCAGATGCGGTACGCTTTTCGAGATCCAAGAGATGTTGAAATTGAGAGAGTGATTAAACTCTTTGCAAACGTGTGTAGAAGGATGAGAGAAATCCTATGAGTGGTAGGTCCCCTTTTTGGAAAATGTAAATTGAGGTGCGGCTTTTTCCAAGGACCAGCCTGCTTGAAATGGTATGAGTAGATAAAGGATTGTCGAGAGGCTTCTTAATGTAGCTGCAGCATTTTATTTTGCTAACGAAACATGGATCTTCGTCAACAGTGTCTTCACTGCTCGAAGACGTACTCTTACATCTGCACTTAGATCCCTCACCTCCGTCGCAACCAGATACAAAGGATTGTATGAGGATCAGCCAAACAACTGGCAGATGTTGGTTTTGCGATTGTGCACGATAGTATTCTACTTCCAATCGTTTGTGAACCGCATTGCGACCCTTTTCTTCACTTTTCCGACGATGATTTCAGTGATCTCAAAGCCGACAGCGAGAATGCGTGTATCGATCCAGAGCAAACTCCAGTTCAGACCCGTATTTATGGTACTCCACACTTGGGCAACTGTCTTGGGGGCAAGCCAATTCGTAATGAGTATTTCGATATCTTCAACGATGAAAATGATCTATGGTCGTTGTTTTCTCCCAGGGAGTTGTTTTGATTAGCGCACTGGTCCGTCAAACACAACTTGAGCAGAGCTGGTATCAATGAGCTTTGCAGGAACCAAATGATGGCAGCTGTCAGCAACTTCACTTCGTCCCACACTTTATTCCGATGGTTGTACAAAATGTCCTACACGATGGGCATTGACTCTTGGAAATCTGGCAATGGGTGTTACAATCGTTTGGCCGATCCAAACAACCTTCGCGACCATGATTACACACATTTCTTTGACCCCAATCGTGTTGAATGCATCGAGTTTCTGATGCGACAGCCCACATTCAGGGAACATATGTCATATGCTCCAGCAATCGAATTCAATGATGCTGAGGAACATATATACTCAGAGGTGAAATCAAGCGACAAGTGGCGGAATGAACAGGTTCGTTAGTTGAACTTGGTCGTATCTATGATGATTTTGACTGCTTCAATAGCTACGGCGGCCGCTTGGAGCTACGATTGTCCCTGTATTTGACAGTTCAGACCAGACACAACTTTCAAACTGTTCGGGCGACAAGAAGGAATGGCCAGGATATTTGAGTCTCAGAAACCTCGACTCAATGATTAGATCAAAGCCTTCGAATCTGGCAAGCATCCATGTTGCCCTTCTTCCCATTCTGCCAAAATATCACTTTAAAGAACATGAAAGAATGTCTGATGTGAAGGGACAATGAACTGACCATCGAGGGGGTTTGAGGACAGTCTTCGACCATATTCTTTGTCCTCTCGGCTCGCATTTCAACTCTGGACAGCTTATGTGTTGCGCGGATGATCGGATGTGGCAATGTTATCCTGTCATCCGTGCATGGACGGATGACTACTTCAAAAACATTCACTTGCACTCATTCAAGCATCCCCATTGCCCTGTGTGAGAAGCACCAAAATGGTCCTTTGGAGAATGGAATTCATCATCATGGCAATACAGAGACTATCGGGTACACTTCCAAAAGATGACACTCGCAAGTCAGAGAGATGAGAGAGAGTGGCGGGAAGCAGGACATTATCTGGGAGATCGAGCAGTTGGAACCTCAGAAGGCATCTTCTGGAATATGAAATGCATCTCTCCGACGACTATTATGGCACCCGACATTCTTCATACCGTCTATCTCAGTATGCTTAAGCATTCAGAGAACTGGGCAACATCCTTCCTCTAATAACAATCCAGGATCCACAAATTCAACCTGCTCTCAGCGATGATGCCTCCATATCCTGGCTTCGCTTGATTCAACATGCCATATAGCCAGGCGATGCAATGGAGTGGCAAGTAGATGAAAGCACTCAGACGTGTGATTGTTGCAGTTTTCGCGGCAACTCATTTAAACCCACTGGCGAGCCAAAGAATTCCCTTCACAGAAGCCCTGTTGTGCATCAAGAACTTAGTGTATTTTCACCTTATGGCACAGTACCGGTACCATACTGAGGCCACGATCCAGTACATGGAGAATTATCTGGAGGAGTTTCATCGTCACAAGGATGTTTTCAGTTGATTCAGCGCCAGTAAAGATACAAAGCAGGTCTCAGAAGCCTTTCAAATGTAGCCTACTTTGGACAAACAGGAGGAATGGGAGAGTGACCTTGGTTAGAACAATCTGTCTGTGGCTGCCGAGCGTCGTCGTGTTGATCAAAACAGAACGCAGACCGAGTTAGAAATTGCACTACATCTTGTCAACGAATCGGATTTCAACTTTGTGAAGATGCATCTCCTGAACCACTTCTCCAACCATATCCGCCAGCTTGGCAACCTCTTAAATGTAACCTCTGTACACCCAGAGAAAGTAATGGTTGATCTTAAACAAGCGTACCTACAATCGAATTGTCAAGAGGCTGCCTTCCAGGTTTCACGAACGAATGCCCGACAGGAGGCATTTCAGTATCGACAGCTGAATGCAAATGCTGCAAAACAACATCGAGATGATGATATGTCTCTAACCAAAGCGCCAATCAAGCAAATGATGGAAGACCAGAGACCAGAAATCAAGACCCTTGCTGACTTGGCCGGGTGGTGTGCAATGCCAAAAGGGGAGCTACAGAATCACATTGCTTGGTGTTTCAAGAGATTTGCCAACTTCACAGACTACGTCGATCACGATCAGTATTTCAGTAGTCTCAACAATGGAAAATACATTTGGTTCAACGCAATAGCGATTCCTGTGACATCTGTTCAACGCGACAAGCAAGCAGTTCATATGGTTTGTTGCACTGGGTCCACATGGTGGAGAAAGTATAAGCCACCAAGAATTGATGCAGTGCTTCTCTAGATGGGGACGAGTCCGGATAGCCACTGTAAGTCAACTTCTGGACATATTCCCGCACAGTTGAAGTGACTTTTCAACGTTGAGGATGCTGAATCGAGCATTGAAGGTCTTCTTGCCTTGGTTCAGACCTTTGCAACAGGGCCGATACGTCGGACTGCTGGTATGGTGATCGTCAAGGAGACGTATCAACCTCTGATGCAACTATTGGATGATGGATGCTACTGTCGTAAGTCTCATCTTGGCATCGGAACCACTTATATCGTCCCTATAAGCGCGATGCAAGGAGCTGTACACCTGCTTCCGCTGACCCTGCAGCCAGATAGCTTGTGGTGGTAGTCGAGCAACACGATTGACTTGAATGCTTTCAATTCATTTTATATGTGGATTATTCGACTCGATGCTTGAAGTAATTGTTGCAGTGATATTCAGAAATCTGATGAGTGTTTACTGTGGGTGTTTTAATTTTTAGAATGGGAGTTGTGCAAGCTTGTGTATATTTGATGTCGCAAGGGATTAAATAGTTAAGAATATTCCAGAACTCAATGCAACAGTTCAAAACACTGTCAAAATGATTAAAATCTAGAGGACCTACACGAAAGAAACAAGTGCAATAAATTAGCTTAAATGACTAAACACAGTTTTGAAACGTTATGAGGATGTGATCACATCATTGAACCATTAGAAGCATAGTGGAAGACTGCAATATGGTTGCTCAGCTTATTTGTGGAGAATGTGGAGAAGGATCGGTGCATGGGGTCCATTTTCGGAAACCAATTACACTTTTTGCTGATGTGCTAGATGGCAGTTATACACTTCACTGTCAAATTGAGTTCCTGGTTCTTATTTCTCTAAATCTTTGGAACTTCTTCCATCTAGACCTTCAAATAGGGATCTTACTTTCTCTATCAATTTCAAAAACACTCTACAGAATTAGTTGTCTATATCTGTCTCTGTGCTAGGTGCAGATAATTATTCCATGTACTGAGAAGGCTTGTTGCATATTCAAATTTGTAGAGATCTCCTTGTGGGAATAAGTGCATATGAGTTGGGAAGTAAGACCATAATGAGTTGAGAAAGGTATCAAGTCCCTTCTGCTCTGCTGCAGTAATCTTCTGGATGGTTATATCCAAGATTGTTATTTTGAATGCTCCAGCTTCAATTGACTCTCTGTTGTATTTCCGGTTCACATCTATCAGTTCTGGATTCCACATACATTGTTTGATATCCTGTTTGATGGAATTATTCCGCAGCACTTGCTGTTTCTTCAGTACCTTTCACATAACTGCAATTTCAAATAGTGAGATAGAATTGGGCTCAGACTCAGGCTCGCCTGGGTTGTTGCGCAGACCATTACTTAGGGCACTGTTCTTGTTGGGAGCATTTTCTTTGTCATTGACATCATTAACATTATAGATTTCATCCTCTGAAAGTATTGGAACTTTTCAGGTGAAAATTGGATTTACTTGGCTGAGAGGAGATTGCCAGTTTCTGTATGGAAATGTGTACTAGCCAAGTGCAATTGACCTCTGGCAGCTGTCTAAGGTGGCATAGTATAATGATTGATGGTAGATTGCAGAGTAGACAGTTCATTTCTGTCAGTTGTGGAGTTTTCGTTATGGTTTTGACAATTTGGGCAATGTCATATATCTTTCTGAGTGAAATGCATCCAATAACTGTGATATCAAATAGAGTATGATAGCAGGTATACCTACACTTGACAGTAGATGGATATTTCTAGTGGTACAGTTGCTCATGTAAGCAAGTGAGGATATATAGCCAAGTAAATCATAAGATATTCAATTCAGAACTGTGAAATATGATGTTGGTGATGACTATGTAATACATGCTGACCCAGTTTTAATCATAAGCCGCTTTCAACCACTCAGCTGGGACTAGTGTTAGCAACGGGTCCAGGTAACCTGCCAGTGGCCCGGGTTTGGACCGCTAAAACGGTTCAGTCCGGTTCCAGATCCATCCCAAAATCCGACCAGCTGTTTCTTGGCAGGGTTGTAACCCGGATGGGACATACAACCACTGGGTTTTGGCCAGGTTGGAACCATACTGCGGTTCCATTTTGCAGTTCCTACAATTTTGGCTTCAATTGTTATGCCTTTGGTGTTACAGGTATATTTCTGGGATCATACTGGATCATTCGATAATCCTAAGATGGATATTCCATCCGGAATCACAAATTATCACTCGGATTTCCGCATTGAATCTACTTTCCAGAATTAGCTCATCAATTAGTCACCTCTCTATTACCGGACCTTGGAATTAATAGATCAATGACAACGATCAAGCCAAGCGCAAGTACAATGTGTATCGTCTTTAGATCAGTGATGGTCGTAGGATATCTATTGTCAATGGTCACTCCTCATGGGCAGGAAACCTTATTCCTAGTTGCCGAGCAAACAACGATTTACTCACGCTCTAATTGTTTATTCCTAGGGAGATGAGGTGTCGTCAGCAAACCAGCATTATGACATCTTGAGATATGCAGAGTCATATAAGAGATAAGTCGATAACCAATGATTGATATATCGGAGCCCGGTTGACCGAATGGACCTATACGACTCAACCCTTAGTTCGACCGCACTTTCTGGGTCTGGGCAAATGGGACATTGGATTCATATGTCCAGAGTGGCATGGGATACTCTCCATTCGATACATGGCAAAACAACTCAGTTGCAGATAACTGTATATTTGGCTCCAATAAACCATTGTTGAATAGAGGGATCTGTCATCTGCAGCGATTGTTAAACCGTTACGTACCTGGTGGGTATTTGAGAGGGCACTGTCACTGGCTCTTGGTAACACGAACCTAGTTCTTGATAATTGGCTTCAGAAAAGCTCATATCTGTAGGGGGTATCGCCAATAGCAATTGTGTCGCAATATGAGCACATTACCTTGATGACGTAGTTAGTACTCTTGGGAGTTGGCTCACGACTATCAATGGTAGAGGCAAAGGATGAAGAAGCACTTAGGTATGTAAACTCTGAAATGGGCTTTGGCGGTCTTAGAATTGTTAAGGGTGTGGATCGTCTGATATATACAAGCAATACCAACATGGAGGAAGGACATCAATATCCTACTATCGAACATACAATCTGTATTAAGATGTATCTATGGATACCTATTGCCCTTCTTGACCTGGAGGTTAAGCCTTATCTTTATCCCTGTTTATTATCTATTATTTCTCCATCGAAGTCAATGAGGACACTTCTCTATTGAAGTCTAGAGTTGTATGTTCATTATTCAGATCTATATCACAGATATATTCATCACACTTTATACTTGGTTATTCTTGGTACCTTTGTCAAAGCAAGTCTGTAATCGGGAAGAGAGCAAGACTATACTTTGGAGTCCGAAGGAAGTCTGAAGATCAGCCTGATAGCATGGTAATGCAGAGGATACTTCTGTTAGGATACTCTTGAGTCAGCACTACTCCTTGTGCTGAGGCAAAAATACTTTGCTGTGTCTTTTAAGATAAGTCAATACTTGAAGGCGTCGCATTCTTGGACAGTCAGTCCTCGAGTATAAGTACCAGTTGTTGGGACGATACTCTAACATCCGTTAGAAGTCTGAAAGTCATCACGATAGTGTGGTGGTTCAGAGGACACTTCTTTCAGGCTCTCCTGGAGTCATGTACATCGGCATACTGATAGCTTAAGACAATACTCTTTAGTCAATACTATCTATCGGGAACAGAGAGCTGAACAGTTACCTTGTGTTCCTTGGGTGTTAATTCTTAAATGCATCATGAGTGAAACCTTATTCATCTTCTCCTTTATCAGTGCGGAACTCATTAGGGGCTTTGATTGATTAGGACCTAGGGTGAATCTCTTGGTGTTACAGCAATTAAGTTTTAGAGTTCTTATCGTATCATGAAGTGGTATATATGTAAAAGATGCAGTTTTAGGAGCTCTTTCACGCCCTGGTCTCCAATTTACAATCTGATCAATATTTGATGGGTTGCTATGAAATAACACTCAAAATCACACCTACATCACGGGTTTTCAACAGTGACTTAACAAATATTGCTTAGATTCCAAATCGAAGACCAGCAGAGGATAGTGTTAGCAACTGTTCCAGGTTGCCTGGCTGCAGTCCAGGTTTGAAACCGGACTGGATAGTCCACTCCAGGTTGTTACCCGGAAAACAGGGGTACCCACTGGGTTCGGGGACGGGTTTGAACCGGACCACGGTTCCATTTTATGGTTCCTACAACTTTGGCTCCAATTAAGTATTTGAGTTTTGATTGTATCAGGACATGGTCAATACATAAATTGTTCAGCTTTAGCTGCTCTTTCACCTCCTGCATTCAACTTTGCAATTCGACTGATATTCGTCGAATGGTTGTGAAATAATGGCTGAATTTAAGCGAAATTGGTGGGATTTCGATCGCGACTCAACGAATACTTGTCGGATCGCAAATCTACAAGTGGGAGGTGAAAGAGTAACCAAAACAGCGCAATCTACATATTGATAATGTTGTGATACGATCAGAACTCAAATACTTATTTGGAGCAAGAAATGTTGACTTTTGAGCTGGGGTTTTGTGTGGGAACCCGTTGCAACGGTTCGGTTGCGGGTTGGAACGGGACCTGGAACCAACCCGGGAGTTTGGACCCGTTGCTAACACTAGCACAGGAAAGAGCTCCTAAAACTGCATAATCCACGTATAGATCATGTCGCGATATGATCGGAACTGAAATACTTAATTCGAGCCAACAATCTCGGCTTCCAAGGGCCAGGTTTTTAGGTGGAAACCGGCCAAAAAGCAATGGTCGGGGTTTTTCATTTGGTAAAACTGTTGCAATGGTTCAGTTCCGGTTCTAACCCTAACCCAGAACTGTTCCAGCAGGTTGGAACTGCTGCTAACACTAGCTTGGACCTTGCCATCATACTATTTCCAGGTTAAATTGCAGAATGTTTAGATTTCATTGTCAAGTATAGTGTTAGCAACTTGTCCGAGTAACCCGCCAGCGGCCCGGGTTCATACTGCAAAAACGGTTCTGTTCCGTTCCAGAACAATCCAAAAACCCGACCCACTGCGTCTTGGCGGGTCAAACCCGGACCCATTGCCGTCAACCCATGGGTTGTGCCAGGTTCTGCTAGGCCCGTCGGTTCCAATCTCCGGTTCTGTCTTTCGGGTTTTTCTATTTATGGTTACATTTAGACATCCTACTGCAAATCGCAAAATATTAACTTTTGAATGCCATTGTCCTTTTCAGATTTAGCAGCCACCTTTACAACCAAAAACAAGAGACACGCTCCCTCCTGCATCCTGAACATGATAGTCAATGGCGCATCGATGATTTTTGGTATTTCATCATGGGTAATCTAGGTGGCGATGGAATATAAACAATCATCAATGAAGTATTGGCCACATTTCAAAGCAACCGAGAAAGTGACATGCTGTCTACCCTATTCGGAATGTGAGCGTCAACGGAGCGTCAACAATTTTTAGTCTTGTAAGTCAGGTAATTGAAGAGTTATTTGGTCTTTGCTATACATAAGCATAGTATTGGCTGCCTATATAGGCCAAAGGGAAAGCGACACGCTCCCTGCCCGATCTTGACAATGAGCATCAACGGAGTGTCAATGATTTTTAGTCTTGTAAGTCAGGTAATTGAAGAGTGATTTGGTCTTTGTTATACATACACGTAGTATTGGCCGCCTTTATTGACCAAAGGGAAAGCGACACACTCCCTGCCCGATCTTGAAAATGAGTGTCAATGGAGTCTCAACAATTTTTGGCCTTGCATGATGGTTAATCAAAGCACAAGATGGCCGCTAATGTCTATATACATAGTTTTAACCGGTCTTATAGGCTGAAACGTTCATGATCACTGAGTTGCAGCTTTGAAAATGAATTCAGTTGTGATTGTCCGGGAGGCTGCCACAGGAACATCTCTTGCTTATCAGCCTATAAAGGCTGCCAAAACCTTGTTTATAGATGTCTGTGATCATTTGCCATCTAGATTACTCAAGATGCAAGACCAAAAATCATTGTTGCTCTGTTGACGCTCATTGTCAAGATGGGGCAGGGAGAGTGTAACATTCTCTTTTGCCTATCAAGGCGGCCAATATAATGATTATAGATAACAACAACTAATTCAGATTTTAATAACCTGACTGACAGGACGAAAAATTGTTGACGCTTCATTGACACTCATTTTGCCACAGGCGTATCCACATTATGCAATCATTCACTTTGGCATAGAACATCAATACCTGTGTTTTGGCAGTTGTTCCATCCTTTTCATGTACGTTTTCCTTTATCACTTCATTGTTCTTCAATTGTGCGTGTAAATATATCCTTCAAAATATACTTTAAAGTGTCGGCTAATTGTAGATAATGATAATACTCAAAAATCCTGTTCCTTTCAATCAATGCCCATCTTCACTGTCAGATTCGCTCAAAAGGCTGCTCTCATCCTCAAAATCAATGTCAGCGCCATTGCCACGCAGCAGATAGTATACCCAGCAAATCTGGTATAAAATCTGTATCGCACTTGCTATCCTTGGCATATGCATCATGGTTGAGCAATTGAGTATTGGGAAGCGGAGAATGTATATACACACACCTGGATGGCATACCTTCTATTTCATAACTTTCAGTTTCCTCACTGTCACCAGGTGGCACAGGTGGCGTTCCGGGCAGAGGTGGCATTCTGGGCAGAGGTGGAATTCTGGGCAGAGGTGGCGTTCTGGGCAGAGGGGACGTTCCAGGTGCAGGTGGCATTCCAGGTGGAGGTGGCATTCCGGGCGGAGGTGGCATTGTGGGCGGAGATGCCGCCGGTTGTGGTGGAGGTGCACTGGTTCCTTTGTACCTCCAGCGGGTCAGCAAGTCCTTCACTGTGCTATGTTGGCATGGAAGGCAGCCATCCGTATGATTTTTATAAACTGTTGCCGCATGTCTTTCTAATGCAGCCATCATCATTTTGTGGCCAGGAAACTCAACTTCTCACTTCTTCATCAGCAACAAATCTAGTTTCCGTGTGAAACACCCGGGTGTTCTGGACGGCTCTGACGGCTCTGACGGAACCTCGTACCCTCTGACGGAGAATTACACTCTTCCCATCACCCAGGCGACGGGTCGCGTTGCATAGCAGAGCACCTGGGAGCGCCGGCGACAAACCTGTGAGCGTCTGGGAGCACCTCGAATCACAGTAGAGCACCTCGAATCACAGTAGAGCATTCTGGGAAAAACAACATCTTCTTTGGGAACGCTGCTATTGCGCCTGGAACTCATAGCTACTACTAATCGTGCAACGATTTTTAAAACTCATGTATTCAGGTTGTATTCTCATCTATGTATCTATGTATCTATATAGCTACCAATCTACAACTCAGAGATACACTC
>Ga0307512_10003425_pt1 | contig 18499 bp, 20 predicted proteins | sample 14_EM_MG_FD_200267 | JGI IMG/M metagenome (GOLD analysis project Ga0307512, IMG submission 200267) | Populus trichocarpa ectomycorrhiza microbial communities from riparian zone in the Pacific Northwest, United States - 14_EM | ecosystem: Host-associated > Plants > Roots > Unclassified | place... | reverse complement strand
AGTTGATTGTAGGTACAAGAGAGACGGACAAAGGTGCGTCTTATATATGATGAGCATGAGGGCGAGCATCGTGTGAAGTCTAAAAGGGCAGTCATGGTGTGAAGTCTAATGAGACAGTCACGATCACTCACAACTCGCTCGATCACAGCCTCCAAGTACATCGTGAATGATTGAAGGCGTGTGTACGGAGATACAGGGGTAACCGAGGTGGACTGAGCGACGGGGAGTACATATTTGGGAGACCGCGGGGTAGATAGACATATTCTCATTGTCATCTCATCTGGATTCTCACGGCCGGGTAGTATCATATCTTCTCACTTTCTTCCTTGGCTCCTCGAGCTAGAACCGTTCTTTCTGATGAATTCCATTTGGATGTCGCGAGAGGTGTGGCGGAATGTCGATGGTGGGCTCACAACCGTCAATGTAGATATATACAGATACCTAAATAATGCATGCCATATTATGAGGTAGCGAATCTTGTGACTGTAACAAAGATGAATATGATAGACAAAATGCATTGTGCTTATGGAAACCTGCGTGTGGCTTCCGGACCGATATACATTCTGCTGACGTACACAATGAACCCATTCCGACGTATGGTCACAGTTGGCCACAATCCCACGGAGATTGTTTACAATGGGATACCGACAAAGCGATACGAAACGACGAAACCGTGATCGGAGGGCGATATGCAGCGCGACGCGTCCTATTGGTGCTGGGCGCGGAGTCGTCTGCCACCAGGGTGTCTCTGACGGCTCTGACGGAGCACGTCCACTCTGACGGAGCCATTCCGCCCGGACGGAAATGTCTTTTGCTGATGTTCTCCTTCAGCATTGCCTATGGTTTTAAATACCCATCGACTTGCAACAATTTCCCTTCCGACTGGTCATAGGATATCATTCCAATCATATTTCTCCTTAAGTGACTTTAATTTGTCATCAATTGCCTTCTTCCAATCTGACCATTGTGGTGACACTTTGGCCTGACTGTAAGACTTTGGTTCATCTATTAAAAGTACACTTACATTTGCCCACTGACATCCTGCAGGTCCTGCCAGAGGTTGATTATCTGGAGTGAGACGTCGTGAAGGCGCATCATGCATGGTAACTTTGATTACTTGGTTCTCGAAACCATACAGTTCAGGTGGGTAAACAATTCTTCCTGCAGGAATAACGACCTGACCAAATGGAATTGGTGATGGGGTCATAGGTCGTGGAGGAGGAAGACCGACATTTCCCCGTGGAAGTAGAGATCATTGGTCCTCATCGGGATGTTGTGCTTCAAAGAAGTGGTCGTCAGCAATTGCCGTTCTTACGGAATCATCGAAACTCAATATATCATCTTCGACTGGTCCATTTGGTGGAGCTTCACTAAAAGCCATATCGTTACCATCATAAACCAATAGGGAGCCCCAAGATACTTATCTCTTTTTCCATCCTTACAATGAGCCAACATTATTTGATCAGTAGACTTCAGTCCATTATCGGCTAAGTTATTAGCTTCTTGAGGATTTTGTCTCATGCATTGTTTTGAAAAAGCATCCGATGATGTTCCTTTATTGGTATAGGTGTAATCAATACACATTTCTTGAGATTGTAATGGAATAAGATATTGATTAATCCGACGATGTATGATGTGCGAAGCCCCTTGTATCTTAAGAGGGGGGAAGATAATGTCTGCTGATACTATGGTCTTTTTCGTATCAGGTATGAATAATCTATAATGGTTAATGGTGTTGGTGTATCCGGTGAAAATAGCCCTGAGTGCCCTCGGAGATATCTTCTTTCCATTCTTTGATGTGAGATATCGTACATGGATATAGCATTCACTGTGGAAGGGTTGAAGATGCTGGATCAATGACTTCCAGCCATGAAAGGCATCTTCAGAAGTTACATCCTTTATCGCCGAATGAGGTCAACAATGGGTATATATATTGACGTTAACACAGCCTGAGCCCATAACTTCTTATCGTAGGTCACTGCACTTTCAAGCATAGCTCTTAGTGCTGCTCCTATCATTCGATTAAGACGTTATGCAACTCCATTTGACTCAGGGGAACAAGGAGAAGTTATCTCATGTATGATTCCCTTTCATTCAAAGAACTTTTTCTAGTCCCTGGTAACATATTCCTCACCATTATCCGTTCGAAATGTCTTGCGAGTTTTGTGGTGTTGAAGTGCCATTTGTGCAACGAAATGTTTGATAACTTTATTAGTCAGTGATTTTTGTTTCATAAAGCGAACCCATGCAGCCCTTGTAGCATCATCCATTGGAGTAATATAGTATAGGGAATTACCATATGACGGAACCAGAAAATGTCCACTCAAGTCAGAATCAATATCCTCAAGTTTATATGTATTTTTTTTCGATGTAGAAGGTCGAATACCCCAAGTCATCTTGCTTCGAACACATGGGTTGCAGATATTGTCCTTTGGTTTCGCTGGGATATCAGCGTCAGAAAATAACTTTATTCCTTCATTGATTCAGGATGGTGGTACATGTTCAAGCGCCTTGTGCCAGAAGTCGTAAGTATTATGGGCCGAATGTGAAATATCCGGAATTTGAAACAAATTTTTGTCAAAATCAGCTTCAAACATATCTTTTGTTCCTTTAATAATTGAAATGAAATCTCCTTCTCCAAACTCAGAATACCCTTTTATTCAGAATGTTCTCCAAGAAACCGGAGGATATCCTGACTTACGAACATGCAAAATGTCACTCACTCGGCAAGAAGAAACCGAGCCATCCGTACGACCACATAACATAATGACATTGCTCTTGCCGACGATCTCTATACTTTCCTGTGAAATAGATATTACATATTTTGTACCCGTTGTTGAGTTGATGAGACGTCCTTAATCTCTGTTGTAATGTTTGCCTCTTCATGTTCCTCTTTTTCCTTCTGCTTCTTCTCCTTGTTCAACTTCGGTAGGTGAAAAAATTCGTTCCAGGTGTGACCTTCAGATCTTCCCGGATTATGCTTTGTACAGCATGTACAGGCATTGGACTTTGGTGAGGAGCAGTCTGAAGAGCTCTTTCCTGACGACTTCTTTCCCTTCTGTGTATTACCCGGTGTGTTAGAGGGAAACCGAGTAGTGTGGTCATCGGATTTGGAAGTCTCGATATCCATAAGCCGTTGTTGAACATAGGTATATGATAAACTATCTTTTCTCGTATGGTTAATGATTACATTTTTATGGTGTTTAACCAACAGACAGAGGAAAAACTCTTGAATGGCATTACCTTTGTTTAGGAATGCCACAAATGTTGTCCGATACGAATCAAAGGATCTTTTCGATAGTTTGGTAAGGTGTAGTCACTGGGATTCGAAGTTGCGTATAAAATCCCACAAGGTGTTGCCAGAGTACTGAGTGGGAAGAGAAACTACATTCATAATTTGGGAAACCAGTGTGTAAGCCGAATATTTATCATATTCGGTGTGAAGCCAGGTGCACATCAGGTGAGGTTTCTCAATCTCAACAATGTCATCCATGATGTCTTGGGAGACTCTCTGTATGAATATGGTCGATGCTGGATGACCAAGATGTTAAAAAACATTGACCTGTGGTGTGTCAGCATCTTCTCCCGGAGACACTCAATTGACTACTATCTCATCAGCCTCAATCCCTTTCAGGATTATTGTCAGTGATGCACACCATATCTGGTAGTTTTCCTGTACAGTAAGTTTGCCAATAATATTGAGCTCAACGTTTACCTGTGGTTTCTTATCGACTCGTGCCGAACAGGACAATGCAGGATTTTTCCCAGAGAATGGTCTGTTGACCTTTTTGTTTGATGTAGTTGGACAAGGTGAGAGTGGTGTTGGTGATGGAAGTCCTTGGTGAACTTCTGGATTTGAATATTCCATTGGAGTATCGAAATGGCTAACATGTAGTTGAGTATAATCCGGTTCTGATTCAGTATCCCTCATCTGGGCTCATAACCTAACAGAATGAAATTGGGAAAGTCCGAAGAGATCTATTAGAATCTCAAAAGCCGTATATGAAGAAGGTGTAAATGGAGTATAACAAAGTCGATGAATATTCAAAAGGCAAGCATATACTGAAGAGGATTCGAGAGGAGATATTATAGTATTCCGATTGTTGTCTGAGCAAGTCAAAATCACTGTTCTCTACCCGGAGAAACAGAATCTATATATACCCAACACAAGGAGTGATTGTCCGTGACCACTGTCATGGAACAATATGCTAAAACTGTGAAGAAAAACTCTTCAACTGTACATAAATACATAAGAACAGTAAAGAACACAACAGAACAATCTAGGCGTGTTCTATAAAGATATGCGCTGATGAATCCTACTTTCAACAGAACTAAACATAGATTCTAGACAAGTTCTAACCGGAACTTTCTATTCATCCTTGTGCAACAATAATAAAAGTTTTAAAACATATTTACATGCCACATTATTCTTATCCGCAAAGACCTTCCATAATAATGAGTAATATAAAGAATGGTACCATTATTACTAAGAGAAATGTAGATACTTCGGTATTTCCAATATAGTGGCCTGCACATGATTGAGAAATATTGCCTCAGCTAGGATATGTCTTGGTCTGATGAATTGATGGAATGTTCTAGTCCATTCACGGAGGCGGTTCCTCCGCGGAGTACCTAGTCAGTTCACGGAGGCCCACCTTCCGTGAATGAACCGTCCATTCACGGAGTCTGTACCCCACCTCCGTGTACTGACTAGTTTGTTCGTGGAGTCAGTCAAAACTTACAAATACTCAGCTCTGCACGCATGTGTGTGCATGCACTGGCATGTACGTACCTAGTGGACTCGCTCTTCTCTCGTATGTGCTTTATTCACTTCACATACAGGTATTTTTCTCGCGCTGGAACAGTCATGAAAGCAAAAAAGAAACCAGAACGAACACAGTAAACGACGCGTAAACAGAGGTGCTGCCTCGGGGGGGCGGAGGCCGCCGCTCCACCTGGACCCTCCCATTTCTGGCCAGAAGCCATTTCATTGGGTGTAGAGTTGGGAACATACAAAGCTGGCCCCGGTATGTGTAGGGTTGCAGGTGGGCGGGTTTTTGTGAAGCTGAAGGCGCTGCTTTGCCATAACCACTGCCGGTTTGCTCCTCATATATACCTCTTTCCCTCGCTCCTGGCCTCCTCACTTCCATTCCACCCTCGGGCTCTGGCCCAATCCTCGAGCTTGTGCTCAGGCTCTAGCTCTAGCTCAAACTCTAGCTCATGCTCGTGCTTGGGATTCTCGCTCTAGCCCAAGCTCACGTTTTTGCTCCAGCTCACAGTGAAGCTCAAGCTCAAGGTTTCGGCCGCCTTCCGCGGTTCCTTCCGTCGGCCAAATTGCTCGCCCCTGCCAGCCGATAGTCAAAGAGGCTCACCCCTAGTAGCCGTCGGTCAATTCCCACCCGCAAATTCGCTTCCACTAGCCCTCAGCCAAGCTGGATCTTCTACTGCGCCATCAGGTACTTTTAATCTCGAACGAAACACAAGATCAGCTCCACCGATGGAGCACAGTGTAATTGTAGTTGTATCAGGACATCCAAAAGGCGTCTGATTGTAGGGATCACAATGATGTATGGATTATTTATAATTTTTCATTGGCTCCGTGAATGAACTAGTCAGTTCACGGAGGTGGGGTACTGACTCCGTGAATGGATGGTTCATTCACGGAAGGTGGGCCTCCGTGAACTGACTAGCTACTCCGCGGAGGAACCGCTTCCGTGAATGGACTAGAACATGGAATACGGCAATGGCAGGGTCACCATACTTCTGTTGGATATCCTTTATATTTCATACTACAGAGACCTTCTAGTAAAGGCAGCCAAGAATCATTTCTGTTGGACCAATCCTGGCGCAGAGGGAAGCGTATGTCGACTTATGGTGCAGCTGCCAAATTGGTGATGCGTATATTGACTTGTCTATTCATCTATTTGACACGTACACATATAAAGTGAATGCGGCTCCGCCGCTCAACTCTAAAGTAATGCCACGTGATGACCGCACTCAAAGTCTGCCCCACACTCCTCCAGGGCGGTATCACGACCGTAAGTCTAAACCATAAAGAAATCAAAGATAAACAGTGCCGAGCTCCTCCCAAGCAATAAGCCAAGCCCAGAGCTCCTCCGAAGCAATTATCCTCCCAAGAACCTAAAAAAACTCAGATCCTACTCACTATGAAGGGCTTCGGCCTGGACTGGTCAGTCGGCTTCTGCACTCTCGATCTCCAGTTGACTCCTCAGACGGCGATGATCAGTCCGGCTCCTCCTCCCATGAGAGCCCACAGGTGCTTCCCATGCACTCCCGAGATTCCCGTCCAGGCCTGCCAATTCCCGTGTGAAAGATGATTTTTTGGATTTGTCCATCACTACCGGTGGATCGTCCTCATCCTCATCCTCACTTTCATCCTCATCGCCATAACCCACGCAATCAATCAATTGACCTGCAGCACCACCTCTGGAACTTCCACGTTGGGAATTACCACGGGCTGTTTGGCTGTTGGTCGGTTGATCGCGGGTGTCGATGCAATTGGTACAAATATATCCTTTTTGTTTGGTGGCTCCTCCGGCTCCAAGATGTCCGTATAGGTATGCTCATTCGGAATCGTATTCGGTGATGTGTGTCGCTTCCTCCCTCTAGATACATCTCATGACGGACGACCCTTTCCTCCTGCATCCACATCGAACCGGAATAAACCTCCAACGTGGGGTGCAACGGCAACAAGACTTCCTTGACCTCCGCGACCAGTCCCAATTGCTGGCGCCTTGTCGTATATCTTGATACCAAAGCCATTGACGGGGACAATCCGTAACCCCCTATCCATAAGCCTTGATTGGGAGAGCAAGTTGTGTGCTCCCGCCACATCCAAGACATCCCTCACGACTACTTCATGTATGCGGTGGCCTCCATGTGTACGGCTTCCTGGCAACCGAAGCCTCAATCGAACATCTCCCTGCCCGATGGCCTTGCCCGCTACTGTTCCCGCAAAATCGTGAATCTCCCGCTCGTCCTTCTTGGTGAATTCCGTATACCGAGCGAACTTCCTTCGGTCTCCACAAATGTGAGAGGTGGAGGCACAATCCAAGTACCAACTCTCCTTCGATGGGGCCGTTTTTCCGCCGGTATCTGTCACCCAGTGGTTTTCAATTGTCGTCATTTCCGCCGAAACCCTGGCGGCGTTAATGCTATCATCCTTGGCTGGGATTTCGGTGCGTTCCTGTGTGACGGGAGGATCACCGCGTTTCATGCTCGGGCAGTTCCAAACCTTATGCCCTTCCTGATGGCAATAGAAACACGTTGGTTGACTTTTCCTGTCGCCCTGATCCTCATCACTCTCACCACCTTTCCAGCTCTTCCTGCCTTTGCCTTGTCCTTTGCCATTTCGTTTCGCGAACAGTAGAGCGTCCTGCCAAAGGCCATTCTCACGCTTGATCGTGGCCTCCTTCTCGACCAACTTAATCACAATCTCATCTGGTGTGAGCGTTGCCATCGCATTCTTGTCCATCATCAACTCAAGTAAGAACTGCCAATCGTCATTCCTCGGTATACCGCGCAGGAGGTAAAACACGTGCTCCTCGTCGGTCATCTTCGCCAAAGTCCTTGACGTATCCGTAGACGATGTCGATGGCTCCGAACATACATTGTAGTCCTTCACCTTGTGGTCGATCCATACAGCATAAGTGTCAACATCGTCACAATCCTCAAGCCTTATCCCGAAAAGCTCCTCCCGGATCTGAAAGACATTGAACTTCAACTTCGCTATGTACGCTGTGGCCAGTTTCTCCCAAAGTGTCCGCGCATCTGTGATCTCCATGTACGATGCCAGCAGCCGCGGCTCCATAGCGAGCAGGATCGTCGATTGCGCAGGACTATGTTGTTTTACCCAATCTTTGACTGAAGCCCGATGTGCCAATTTCTCCGTTGTGGTTGCATCCTGCTCCGCTGGATCCTCGGGCCGCGCATCCTCCCCCGTGACTATACCGTAGACCTGCTTCTGCTCCAACAGAAGCGCCATCTCCCCTGACAATTGCTTGTAGTTCGACCCATTGAACTTCGCAATCGATATGGCGGTAGAAGTCATCGTGAGGATGTCACTGTCAAAGTCGTCACTTATACTCAGCTGCTCATGAGGATGCGTCTCCAAATGTCGCGTTCCTCCGTAAGTCGCGATTCGTAATTACCAAAAATATAATGCGACCGGGCTCATAACCTGTTGGACCAATCCTGGCGCACAGGGAAGCGTACTTCGACTTATGGTGCAGCTGCCAAATTGGTGATGCGTATATTGACTTGTCTATTCATCTATTTGACACGTACACATATAAAGTGAATGCGGCTCCGCCGCTCAACTCTAAACTAATGCCACGTGATGACCGCACTCAAAGTCTGCCCTACAATTTCAACAAAACATTCTGGTTAGACTTAGTCAGGGAAGAAATGCCTCCAGGTTGCAATGAAAAGCCACCTGGCTGTCAAGAAAAAGCTTGCAGCCTGGTTGCCCAGAACAAGATTTCACGCCAGCGATCTGGCTGCCAAGCTTGAGCTAGCAGGCCCGGCTGGAGCAGCACGCAGGCCCAGCTCTCATTCAAATGCTGTCACTGAGGGCGGTGTGGCAGGACAATCGGTGGCTCACCACCACCGCCACTACGCTTAGAAGCGGAGAGTGATAGGAGCTGTATAGAGATACCACCAGAATGAAGATTGACCAGGCGACAGTGGCATAGGGAGATGCAGGAGTGACAGAGATGGCTGTGTGACAGGGAGTATATATTCAGAATACCCCGGGGTAAATACATCTCATATCATACCATCTTATCTCATATCGTCACAATATACAACAAATTATACAATCTATTCATCTCATCTGATGATCTCACTTGCTCTGTCCGGGATTTTCTAGATCCACCCAATTCTGTGGATCCTCATGGCAGGGTAGTATCAAATCAACTCACCCACTTCCTATGCACGTTGAGTCGCGAGCGCTCATCGTCACCACGTCCAGTGCCAATGCTTCGAGATGTCCGGGGGAGTAATCATGAGAGGCTCTCTGACTTCAAGCTCGGCCGTGTCACCACAAATGGAGTCCAAACGCGGATTCTGGTTGTGAACGCTGAGTACGAAATGGCGTGTTCGTCTCCCACAAGCTAATATGGGTAGACATGCCGAGCAGAAACACAGGAATAATACATACCCTGTGAGCGGAGCAAACGCCCAAGGAAGTAACGACATTGCTAGAGATGGTGCTATCATTGGAATACCAGAAGTAGTATGTTGCTTACCTCGACAAAGAATACGAAAAATGCACAGATCTAATACCAAGATGAACACTGAAGAGATAGTGCCAAAGTAACACCAGCTGAACGGCACGAACCCTGTACTGTGACAAACACTGAAGAAATGTTGTTGAACAAAACAGCGGGGGAAATGCCCCAACCTCATACCGGGACCCATGGGACTGTCCTTGCTGACTGGAGTACAGGCACCCACCTTATACTGGGACAACAGGCACCTACCTAACACTATGAAGAACGACACAGACCTCATTCTGGGACAACAGACACCGACATCGCAGATGGGATAACAGGGCCTGAGCTGACATCGGGTCGAAAGGTACCGGCCTCATACTGGGTTCTCAGACACCAACCTCCCATACCATATGACACGCAGCGACCTCATGCTGGGATGATAGACACTAACCTAACACTATGACGACAGGCACCGACCTAACAGAAGGATGAGAAAACATTACTGACAAATGGAAGCCACCGCTGAACTTAGCAAGACAATAATCGGAAGGAATACAAAATCAAGGGATTGACGATGCTGGTAATATCAGGAGGGATGCTCATGAGCATAATACTAGTTGTGTGAGGAGATGTCGTAGGGAATAGAACCCAAGAGAGAGAGATGACGTAGCGGGAAGCTCAGAGTGATGACTGTGAGAGGCGGTAAACCTAAGATAGGAAAAGAAAGAAAGATAGGGTAGACCTCAAAATGAGCGTCAATTAACCCGAATCCCCTTCCAAGAACTCAAAAACTGGCAATTCACCTTAGATCACCACATTAACTACCATCCTATCTCCAAACCGCTACAAACAGTACTAAAAAGTCAACTAATAACTTAGGAATAACTTCCACTGCCGGTTCCAGTGGCCGTACCGTTTCCACAAGTGCTGGACCCTCATGCCCTGCGAGATCCTCCACTAGTGCCAGACCTTTCCCCAATGACTAGCCCAATGATGTACACGCTCATAGACAGTTCATCGTGTTCTTGGTCCTTGCCATCTCGATTAAACAGGAGAAAATCCCACTCTGGCGCACCATAGGCACTCCAGCCTTCGGGGGAGCGAACGTTACCACGTTCATTGTTGGATGTGAGAGCCTCTGGTCATACAACAGTACCAACCTGGCGGGCGAAGACTGCATCCCAACCTTCCCATACTACTGCGTGGATACAATTCAGGAAACTGTCCTTATGATGAATGGATATCTGAGGAAAGACTTGCAGCAGTTGAAGGAGGAACTGAAGGATGCCTTCTAGCACACGGTGGCGGCCTACCGCACACCCATAGCCAAATCTATATGAATACAAAGATTGCAGTTGGAGCGACTGCGCAAAATCCAGCAGCAACGTGGGAAAGTCGGCTAGAAAGTATTTCTCCTCGCCTACAACCGCGTCAGCTGCATTATGATCCACAATGGAGCCTTGGCCGAGTACTCACAGGTGGAAATGCTGCACTGAAATCTCCGAAGAAATTTGCGGGCAAGCGCAGTCGTGAAACTCAAACTAGATCAAAGTTACTCATTGATGTTCAAATACGACAAATACAGAATGGAAGTTCTCCAAAATTGTGTGACTCCCAGGACGCTGCCACTCCGTGGCACACAAGGAGATTGTATAGTGCCAGGAGTCAGTTTTAGCAACGGGTGCGGGTAAGCCACCAGCGGTCCGGGTTTGTATCGCAAAAATCAGTTATATCGGTTCCAGACGTGTCCGAAAACCCGACCCGCTGACTCTTGGCGGGCCACACCTTTACCCTTATATGTCAACCTGCCGGTTTCGCCGTGTTTGGGTATAACAGTTGGTTCCGTTCTCTGGTGTTGAGTTTCAGGTTAAACATTCATGGTCGCATTCAGATATGCGACAGTGAATCACACAATATTGACATTGGTACATCACGGTTTATTATCGATGTGTTAGCCACCTTACGTATGAGAATGAACAGCGACACTCGCCCTGAAAATGACTAAGAATGTAGCGTCAACGATTGTTGGTCATATATTCTAGGTAATCTGGGGGGGGACAGGTTACCCACAGTCAGAAACACAGTATTGGCCACCTTTATAGCAAAAAGTGCACGTGAAACTCTCACTACCTGATCTTGAAATTGTGTGTCAACGTAGCATTAATGATGATTGGTCTTGCATCTTCTGCAATATGAGTGGAGCTTGATCACAAGCATTCATTGACAAGGACATGATAGCCATTATAGGCAGATATTTACAGGTTATTCCCACCACATCCTCCAGCACAGTAACAACTTATGTCATTTACAGAGCTGAAACTAAGTATTCTTGAGTCTTTTAGAATACAAAAGTAGTCAGAACGATGTATATAGACCATTACAGCAACATTGCGCTCTGATGAACCATGATGGAAAGGCAACAATCATTGATAGTCCATTGACTCGCATTTGCAAGATGGCGCAGGGAATACTTCACATTCTCTTGTCCGTATAATGGCCGCCAATACTGTATTTACCACTGTTTGCAACCTGTCGCACCCCATATTAGCCAAGATACGCGACCAACATTCATTAACGCTCTATTGAGCCTCATTTTCACCATGGGTTCAGGGGGTTATTGCAATATGATTCACCTATAAATACCCCCAATGATTCCCTTCTGTCTGCGAGCAACCTACTGGTGGTGTGATAACCTAGTGCGCATGACCACTAATCATGGATGCTCGCATGACACTCATTTTCAAGCTGAGGTAGAGAGTGGGTGGTTATAATTAGTACGAATCACTGTGGCCAATACTTTGATTATGTATAAGCAATACAAAATCAATTTGTATTTACCACATTTACATCACCTGAAATTGTTGACATTCTGTTGATGCTCATTTTGCCAGACATGAATCCACACAATTCAATTATTCGATTTGGAATAGTCCATTATGCACATTGTTCTGGCAGCCTTTCTTGCATGCTCATTTACTTTTCTTGTGATCACAACGTTGTTGGTTAATAATACATCTAAATATATAATAACACTCTCTGAGATCTTGTGGGTTTCGATCAATGCTTCTCATCACTCGCTGGTTCCCTCACCAGACTCCTCTGGTCTTCACAATTGATGTCCGCTGCATTACCACACCGCAGACAGTGTACTAACCTGTGGATGTCCCTTTATTTGTCTGCATATCTGGCTCACAGTCTGTATCATGCTGGCTGTCCTGGGCAGAGGCACCAAGAGTACAACATTCAGCACAGGGACAATATGAATTTGGATAGGCATATCCAGCCAGCAAATTGATGACTTAGAATCATAGAGCTCCGCGATTGTGATGACTGGGCGCCTGTCACGTTTCTCGCTGAGCATGTGTCACCTCTGGAGTTGGCTATCGGTGTTGGTCGGGTGGAGGTGCACCAGTTCCCTTTCGCCTCCAGCCTGTCAACAGATTCAATGCAGTGTCATGTTGGTAAAGTAGGCATCCAGCTGTGTGGTTTTGAAACTGCATAGTCCGATGTCTTTCTAATGCAGCCGGCACCTTTTAATACTCAGCAAACTCAACACCCCGCTTCTTCTCATGTTGGACATTGGGGTAGAACTTCTTGATCAGATATTGAGTTTGCTGGATTGCGACACGCGAAAACCCTTCTTAGGCCATTTTGGCAATATTCAATGCCAGGCACATGTCAGACTGTCCCATCTGTACCTCATCTCCTTGCTTTGCCACCATAACAGACATGTTAAAAACTCAGAAGATGTTCGCCGCTGCTTGCAATAATCAGATTTCGCCATTCCCTCAACCATATATGCTTGAATGGTGTCCGCTAAGGTGATTGAACCCTGTTTCCTCAACTCAAATGGATGATTATGAGACAATGTGTTTGGGAAAATCTCCCTGCTGGCAACCTTCTAATGTTCAATTTCGCGGACTGTGAAGACAAATTCCTTCGTACACCACTGTGGTTTCCCATTTCATGCTGCCATAAATTGGTCGCATACCTCTCTATGAACGCCAGGTGTACATTACACAGGTAATTGACAGCTGTTTAACATGATATGCATATCCTTACATCCAACAGCATGCTGCTTTCTATTCCTGCCACTTCCAGTGATATGGACAATTTTTAAATGAGCATCATGGGTCATATTTCTGGTGGCTTCATTGGCAGCATTGCACTGGACTAACTGGTGTTTGCATTCTTGCTCTGTGTCAATGACTGATGTATTTGATGTACCACACACCAAGTGGCATGAATTGGATCAACTCTCCCCTTGCTGGGGTGGTTGTGTATCCAAGATTTGCTGGTGTGGAATAGAAGAGGAAGATGATAACAAAAAGAAGTGGGAATTCCTGTGGACTATATAGTTACCTTCATGTCATAAAGGAGTAAGTAGCAGCCAAGATGATCCTTATAGTAAGGATGAATCATACAGTGTATGGCTCCAAGTAGCTGGGGATGCCCACCCACGCGCGATGGGCAATTAGTCGGTCAGATGTGGTTTGTTTGTCAGCTATGATACATCGCGGTATACAACAACCAAAGTCGCAGGATTATCAGAGATGTATATAACATTGTACCAGTGACAGGACATCTGCTGCTGTTGGCGTCAATGATTCCCCAGGAAAAATCAGCAACAATTCTAATTTCCATCAGCAAATCCTGGCTGTTCAGGAGGGCTCGGTCGGCTCTGACAGAACCTCGTACCTTCTGATGGAGGATCACATGCTCTCCATCGCACAGGTGACGGTTGGCGTTACATACATACCTCCATAATTTTGTGCCTGGAATGTGGTGACGTATCCACATAATAAGAATGACAGGTTTTTTCAACCCTTTGCGTGGGCTGCAGTGATGCAGTAGTTGTATACCCAATGCCTAGCAATGTACATGCCTTTCTTCGGCCGATAGCTACATTTAACCTCACCGGTATTGCCATATATCAGATGCCGCACTTGCCCCATCAATGTGTAACTTTCAGATTATGTCACCAATTGCAACTCAGCCCACGGTTTAGATACATCCCTTGACATTGCATGTGGTTCGTGATTATCATCTTTTACGCGTCTGACATATACAGTCCAATCTTCACACCCTCTAGTACTATGCCCTCAATACTCCACTTTCTGCATTCATCAGGCAACAGCTTCTGATACTGATTCCTCCTCATCCACATCCGCATCATCGCCCTGCTTACACTCATACCCGTCAACATCGCAGGTCCCCACCTCAGACTATTATAGTTCAGTGACAAGCCATCGTCGCTGGCGGGCTGTGGGTATGGCATCGCACTTGTCACTTTCATCCCCCGCATCTGTGTTACTCCTGCTGGCCCCTGGCAACCCAAATGTGACATCGTCATCCGTCCAATTATTGTCTATCGGGATGTTTGGGTTAGTGCTTCCTAACACAGATTTCTTTAGCGCCACTTTGGAGGTTAAATAATGAAGAAGAATACTATTGTCAACACATGCTGCCTCCACACTGATCACAATGGCAGGCATTGGGTTCTCTGCCTGTTGGATCTGACATTTGTCTGTAGCAAGAGTGTTGTTATACACCCTCTGTTGGTAGCTCTGCGGTAGTGTGTTCAAGGTATTTATCAAGCATATGTATGTGTCAGCAACACCAGGTGGGGTTAACAACTTGCGACCTGTTGCAGTGCTGCAGGATGCAGTCTTACCATTGTTATTCTGGTAATTGAAGTAGTTCGACCAATCCGGTCTGTCCACTTTAAGCTTGAAGTTGGAAGCATTGAGATGAACGCCTGTGTTCTTTTGCCACTCGAGGAGAGTATGGCACAACACTATGCAGGTACATATGATCAGTGGTAACGGTATATGACCATGCTTGAAGTCAATGATGGAATGATCAAATCCTTCTGCATATTTACCGTGGTTATGCGCCTGATGACAACATTTGATGTACGTAAACAATTGTATTGCTTCCGCCAGGAAGTAAAGTAGACGCTGGCCATTACTTAGTAGCTGTTGACACTCTCTGCGTTCAATTGGGACAGTGTACACCACCTTCCACATGCTCTGCTACAGGAAAACAATACCTATTATCTGCCAGAAGGGAATCAATGTATTCCAAATGCTCTGGGTCTGATTCAAAGGAGTGGAGATCATAACGCTAGGCTATTATGTCCCTTGCTGATGGAATCAAATGTAGTTTAACCTTATGGACTTGTGCGTGAACCTGGTACCAGTTTGAGAGTTTCGTATCCAACATTGGCCGTTGCTTCAGCATACCTCATTCATGATCTCTGATGTGTGTGCTTCAAATGCTAGGGACCGAATATCATTTTGTTGCAATGCGGTGTTCTGGTACATCTCTCTCATATACCAGTGTGGAGCTTCAGCTAATGCTGTCACAAGGTGTCGCGTTGCATAACTTACTGTTACCAAGTCACTTGCACGCATACCCAACTATCTGTTCCACATGTAGAGTTCCAGTAGTCTGCCCATTGCAAATACAAGACGCGTCATATCTGAGAGAGCAAATCGATGCCTGCTGTGACTGCTGGAGACCACTGATAGTTGCGTTAAGACCTCTTGCAACTGCAATTGCCACTGCCTCTGTCTCTGATTTGTTTCTGTAGCTTGCATTCACTGTGAATTTGTAATGATCGCGCGTGAGTCTGGATTAGGGATGTGGGTGGGCAGGCTATCTAGACCGCTGAGAGGAATGGGAGTGCTAGCAATGCCAGATGTGGGGCTGGTTTCAACACGGCACATTGATTCTGTCTGTGAGGTATATCCGGGTGCTGGCGTACCCGGCATGCTGGTTGGAGTATGTATTGAACATTGCAGGGTTGGGGACGGGGTGGAAGTCACAGATTGAGTGATATCAGTTACACGAGAATTTTTCAGCGAAGATGAGGGGGTGGAGTTCTGACCATGGATAGTCGAGGCTATGGAACCTCCTCCTTGAGAGCAAACCCTATTCTCAGCTCGAACGGAAACTTGTCTGTTACCTGTGGGAAGTTGAAAATTCATCAAATGCCCATGCGGTTATTGATTCTGGCAATTAGCAAGATTTCGTATATTTTGTACAACTCGAGTTCAGCCAGGGTGAGGGCCTTGGGAAGACATCATTCGATATGTATGTTAGACGTTCAGACTCTAGGAATAATTTCCTCTGCATGTATAAGCACTTGCTGGCGAGGTAAAATTCTATTTGAGTGACCATAGAGGGATTCAAGCAAACATGCAGGCGCAGTGTAGACTGGGCAAACCTCTGAACTTTGACAATACTTGGGGACGAGATTCCTTGAAACCCATTCAATTATGTGGTCAACTGTGATCAGATTAAACTGAGATTAAACTCAGCATTGATATTCAGTGTTGTGGTGTAAGGACGCATACGCCAGCGTCCGGCTGCATAGGGATATGGTTGCAAACGTGGACTCGAGTGACTATATATGTAGACGTGTTGATGTCAAGGTAAGATTATCGCTAGAGATCGAGGGCTCGCGGCGAGCCGACTATATGATATGGCCTTTACCCGGCCCTGGACACGTCACGTGCAGCCGTGCCGTTACATTATCCCTCTCTTTAGGCGCAGACCTCCTGGGCTGCCAAAGCCAGTATAAGAGAAAAGACGAAAGGGAAACAAAGAATGAAACAATCATCCTACATACGCAATTGTACGAACCCATAAGTCCCACGACTGATCGGTATAGCTCAATGGCGACCTTTCGGCAGATCCGGCGCACGGGGAAAATACACCTCCACTTGACTTACTCCGAAGGTGGTAAAAACCCATGCCGACGCCATTTGTACCGGGCCGAGATCCAAACAATGATTCCACCAGTCCGGACGGACCCAGTCTGGGGTAGGGCTCAGTCCAGTCCAGTCCAAACGGAAGGTTGGACTGGACTGGACCACAGACTGCCGGTCTTGGACTGGATGGGCTTGGTCTGGACCAGTCCACACACACTTACAATTTTGACATTGTTTCATAGTCAAGTATCACTGAAAACATGACTCATCCTCACATTTGATAACCACTCACCTCTGAATACCCACTCTGGGCGAAATTATGACAGTTCTGTCTGTATATTCGGTACTATCAAGATATATTTCTCCTATTAAAAGACCGATGCAGTGAGAAATATACCCTAACCCTGGACATTGCGCTGGACTGATCCACACCAGTCCAGTCCAGTCCAGTCCTGGTCCAACAGAATTGGGGATTGGTCCGATCCCGGTCGAAAATTTACACGGACTGGACTGGACTGGACTTGGACGGACCCGGTCCGGACTGGTCCATTGCTGGACTGGTGGAATCATTGGATCCAAAGAAGAGAAGAAGAGAAGAGAGAAACAAGAAAACATTCAAAAGTGATCCCGTCCTCCATATCTCCACTTCCGAACTGATCCCATACTCCTCCGACCATCAATTCCGTTAGCCAGGATATCTCGGCGTAGGCCATTGTCGGAATTCGTCAGGGTGGTTGAGCGTGCGCTCATGCCTTGGCATCGATGGGAGCTTTGGCTGCCGGCATCAGTCGTAGCCTTTGGCGATCATCAATCGTATACGGCAATCGCGTCTTATTCGTCGATATCTAACACGTAAGCTTCACTAAAATGGTTATACTTACCAAGTTCAAGCGCGCTAGCCCTCTCTGAGCTCTGTGCAGTGATTCCGCATGCTCTGTAGTATATAACTTGCAGCTGTATTGATTTATAACAGCGAAAGTCCGAAGAGATCTATTACAATCTCAAAAGAAGTATACGAAGAAGAAGTATTGCAAATATAAAGATTTCAAGAAATGTTCGAAATATAAACATATACTGAGAAGACGATTTCGAGAGGAGATATTGTAGGATTCCGATCGATGTCTGAGCAAGTCTAAAGAACTGTTCTCCAACCGGAGAAACAGTATCTATATATACAATAATAAAAGAGTGATTGTCCGTGACCACGGTCGTGGATCAATAACCAAAACAGGAAGAGAAAAACTCTGCAACTGTACAAAAATACCTAAGAACCGTAAAGAATATAACAGAACAATCTAGGCGCGTTCTTTTAAGATTAGCGCTGATAAATCCCTCTTCCAACGGAACTAAACAGAAGGTTCTAGACAAGTTCTAACCGGAACTTTCTAGACACCTGACTTAAAAAGATAACAAAAGTGTTAAAAGTTATTAACACACCACATTATCCTTATCCATAAAGTACCATCTTATCGTAAGGAGAATACTTAAGAAAGTACAAATATTAGTAAGAGAAATGTAGATACTTCCGTATTTTCAATACCCCTT
>Ga0307512_10003422_pt1 | contig 18514 bp, 15 predicted proteins | sample 14_EM_MG_FD_200267 | JGI IMG/M metagenome (GOLD analysis project Ga0307512, IMG submission 200267) | Populus trichocarpa ectomycorrhiza microbial communities from riparian zone in the Pacific Northwest, United States - 14_EM | ecosystem: Host-associated > Plants > Roots > Unclassified | place... | reverse complement strand
TCCTCGTAGAACTGCCGGGTGGACAGGCCTGCGGCCTCGCTCAGCGCCGCGACCGTGGTGGGCCGGTAGCCGGGGTCGCCGCCGAACAGCTCGAGCGCGGCGTCCAGGAATCTCCTGCGCCGCTCGGCCTGTCGTTCCGCGGCGGTCTTGCCGCCGTATCGCCCGGTCGGCGCCCTGAGCCTGCCCGCCACTGAGCCTCCTATGTCGTCCGATCCGCCAATTTTGTCGTGTCCGGAGTCTTGTGGAGAAGGGCGCACCTCCTTACTTTCCAGTAAGTAGGAATCTGAAGGCAGTTGTTTTCAGATTCGATCGCGTCGCTCCATTTGGCATGCCCCCATCACGCCCCAGCCACCAGAGGAGAGAGCACACATGCCTGCCTTCAGAACCAGGCACCTTTGCTCCGTAGTCGCCGCCCTCGTCCTGACCGTCGCCGCCCCCGCGACCGCCTCCTCCGCCGCCACGGGCTCCTCCTCCGCCGCCGCCCTGCGCGAGGTGCTGTTCGTCGGCAACAACTGGGACGGCACCGCGGATGCCATCAGGTCCAGCGGGGACTTCGCGAAGGTCGGCCGGATCAACGTCATCCCGGACAAGGACGCGCGGATGGCGGAGATCAACGCCGACCCGATCAAGTGGATCTATTTCCTGGCGATCCGCAACGGCGTCGGCGAGGGCCACGACCAGTTCGTGGACGACATGTACTCCACACCGGACGGCAAGTCGGTGGTCGTCTCCCGGCCGAGCTTCGCCGACGTGGTATCGATCGACCTCGCCACCGGCGGCATCAACTGGCGTTTCCCCGTCTCGGGTTACCGTTCCGACCACATGGCGGTCTCCCCCGACGGCACCCGGGTGGCGGTGTCCGCCTCGACCGCGAACACGGTGCATGTGCTGGACATAGACACCGGCAAGCAGCTGGGCTCGTTCGCGACGGGCGACAAGCCGCACGAGAACATCTTCACCAAGGACGGCAAGTACATCTGGAACATGGCCATCGGGGACGTCAACACTTCCCTCGACGACCCGGCCTGGGACTGGACGAAGGGCGACCGGCACATCACGGTCGTGGACGCGACGACGTACAAGCAGGTCAAGGTCATCGACATGCGGGACCGGCTGGACGCCATCGGACTGGCGGACTACTCGGACGCCGTCCGGCCTGCCGTCTTCTCTCCCGACGAGTCGAAGCTGTACTTCCAGGTGTCCTTCTTCAACGGCTTCTTCGAGTACGACGTCGCCGCCGACCGGATCACCCGGGTGAAGACGCTCCCGAAGAACCCGGCGACCAGCGAGGACCGCACCACCTGGGTCAACGACTCGCGCCACCACGGCATTTCGATGAACCCGGACGGCACCAAGATGTGCGTCGCGGGCACGATGGACGACTACGCGACGGTGGTCGACCGCGCCACCCTCCAGGAGGGGGCACTGATCCCCGCGTCCAAACCCTACTGGGCCACGGTCAGCGGCGACGGCAAGGACTGCATCGTCTCCGAGAGCGGTGCCGACCAGGTCACGGCGATCGACTTCGCGACCGGGCAGAAGATCGCGTCCGTCTCCGTCGGCGACCATCCGCAGCGGGTGAGGTTGGGCCATGTGGAGGCCAACTGGACCGGTACGTCCGGCACCTGATCCTGCGTCAGCAACGAGGTGGGGGCGGCGCGAGAGATCTGCCCGCCCCGCCTCGCCGCTGCGTCGGGCACACCGCGGGCGCCGGCCGGCTGCGGGTCGCTGGCAGGGCTCGCGCACGGGTTCGATCGCGGTGCCCGGGCCGACCATGGCCCCGGAGAGGACCGGATCCGGCACTGCTGCCGGTCCGATGGCGCGTCCTGCGATCGGGGACTGCGCGATGCGGACGGGGTGACGGCCCCGGCCTCCGGCCTTCGGGTCCGGCATGGCTTTCCCCCGCCGTGCTCACGGCCGTACTGATCAACGCCCGGGCCGGGCGGCTGCCGGTCGCCTGGGAGCTGTCCGCGCTCCACGCCGTCGGATTCGGCGGGATCGTCTCGCTCGCCGTCCACCTGCCCACGTGTCCAAAGACCGTGTTCCGGCCCATCGGGGGGCGGCTCGCCGACCACGTCCATCCGGCCGGGGTCACCGCCTGGGCCCCGCGCGCGGTGGCGCTCCTCGCCGGCGTCCTGGCCTGCGGCCCCTCGCTCACGCCGACCGCGGCGATCTGCACCCTGGTGACGGCCGCCGGCCTGGGCGCGGCCGGCGGCTCGGTGTTCGTTCCGGCTGCCCGGGGTGCACAGCCGCGGCTGAGCCTCGGGAGGCGTCACCGAGGAAATCCCCGGTGGGCCCGCCCGAGTCGCCTCGTCGGATCAGAAGTGTGCGGCCGCCCAGGCCGCCAGCTCCGACCTGGCCGCGCTCAGCAGGCTCGCCGAGGGTGTCGTCGCACCGTTGGTGACCAGCGCGTAGTGCAGGACGCCCGAGTCCGTATCGGTCAGCAGGAGGCGGCGGCTGCCCGTTCCGCCCGGCTCGGCGGCCACGGCCACCGGTGTCGACGAGGTGTAGGACGGCGGGGCGTAGGCCGTGCCCAGGTCGGAGACCACCGTGGTCGTCGCGTTCGGGAAGGACGCGGGCAGGTGCAGTTCGGTGGGCGCCGAGCCGGACCCCGACCGCCATATCTGCAGCCCGTACTGGCCTGAGCCGACCAGCTGGGACACGTTCGGCAGGGAACTCGGCACCGGGTTCCAGGTGAGGGTCGTCGAGCCGTCGCGCGAGCGGTCCTCGTAGGTGAAGGCGAGCGTCGTGCCGGCGGTGGCGCTCGGGTAGACGCGGTCGAGGAGACGGGCATCCTGCCGAAGCGTCACCGCGCCCGAGTCGCTGAGGTTCACGGCCGAGAGGTCCTCGTCGTTCCAGGCGTCACCGGAGGTGAGGACCTTGTCGGGGTTGTCGTTCATCACCTCGTGGTGACGGCCGTTGTAGATGTCCCACTGCCACTGGCTGCCCGAGAGGACCGGGCCGGAGGAGGCCGGGTTCGACCACCAACCGGCCCCCGGCAGACGGGAGTCGAGGGCCTGATACATCGCCTTGAGGACCGTCGGCGCCTTGCCCGACACCGTCCCGGACAGCGGATGGCCGTACTCGCTGACCATGGCGGCCGTGCCCGCCGCCGAGGCCCGGTCCCGGATCGTCCCGAAGTCCGTCGCGTACTGCCCGTCGGACGCGTTGCCCCACATCAGGATCCCGGAGATGGCCTTCTGGTCGTAGAAGTGGGTGTTGAAGACGTAGCGCGGGCCGAGTGTGCCCGCGTCGAGCAGGCCGCCCTCCTGCTTCTGGGAGTCGATGTTGGAGTTCCAGAAGAGGTTCGGCTCCACGAGGGCCGGCTTGTCCTGCCAGCCGGCTGCGTCCATCCGGGCCCGGAACTTCTGGTAGAAGGGCCACAGCAGGTTCTGTTCCCAAGTGCGGCTGGTCTGGCCCGAGTCGTAGGTGCCCGCGTACGGCTCGTTGTACGGGTCGAAGCCGACGACGCCCGCGAACTCCGCGTCGCTGACGTGCTGTTCGACATACGCCATGGTCTTCTGGGCGGTGTCGAGGAAGGCGTCCTGCAGGCCGTAGGTGTTGTGCCAGAAGTCGTACTGCGCCTTGGTCACGGCCTGGTTCTGGGTGATGTTCTGGCCCCAGAAGAGGCAGATCCCGCACGACTCCTGCGGGTAACCCCCGAGCGCCACGGCCCACTTGGGCGCCCCGTCGCCCGTGTACCAGCTGCCCGTGTTGAAGAGGTGGCGGGAGTAGAGGTCCTGGTGGAAGTCGGGGTAGACGCGGATGCCGGCGTCGAGGAACGCGCGCATCTGCTCGGTGGCCGCGGCCAGGTAGGTCGTGTCGACCGTGCCCCGGGCGGGTTCGGCGTGGGCCCAGGACAGCAGGAAGCGCACCGAGTTGCCGCCGCCGAGGGCGCGCAGCGCGGTCGCGGACTTCTTCGCGTCGGCGACCGAGGCGAAGGGCAGGCCGCTGTTCTCCTCCAGCTTGGTCTCGCCGGAGACGTTGTAGCCGCGCAGCACGACCTCGCGGCCGTTGCCGTCGACGAATCTGCCGTTCTGCACCGTGAGCGGCGATTCGTCGAACCAGAGCGAGCCGGGGAGAGTCGCGGCGGAGGCGGACGGTGCGCCCGCCACCGTCAGAGATCCGAAGAGGACAACCAGCACAAGGAGCAGACGTGTCCGGATGTTCGGCATGTCCACTACAGTCCGGTGATTTCCGGACACCGTCAATACTTCTGACTCTTGAGTAAGTTTCAGGATTTCCGGGTCCGTTCCTTCTCAGCCACCTCAACTGCCCACTCGACGCGTCACGTTCAACAGGTACTCCTTGCGGTTGAGGGGGTTGTGATCGGTGCGCGGACGCTCGGGAAGGGTTCCGTAGGCGATCCGTGCGTAGTGGTCGAAGCCGCTCTCCAACTCGCCCTCGCCGCGGGTGAGTCCGGGCAGCCGCTGTTCGAGTTCGTGCACCCGGCCGGCCGGCACCGCGCCTTCCAGGACGCAGACGGCGCCCCGCGTCTCGGTCGTCTGCGGTACGGCCCGCAGCGCGGCCAGCACCGGCAGCAGGGCGCCGAGCGTGTCGGCCGGGGCCTCGGCACGGAAGCGGTGCATCGGCTCGTACACCTCAGTGCCGGCCCGGCGCAGCGCCTCGATCAGGACGAGCGGGGTGACGCCGCGGAAATCGGCGCCGGTGCTCGACATACTCTTGTCGAAGCCCTGGTGGGCGTGGCTCTGCCGGGGCGAGTAGCCGCAGTGGGTCATGGTGACGCTGCAGTCGGTGATCTGCCAGCCGTGCAGGCCCTGGCCGAGGGTTGCGCGGACCGTGTCCTCGACCGCCTTGAAGAAGGCGTACGGCATGGAACCGAGCTCCACCTCCAGCCGGAAGTCCACACCGGAGCCGGTCGGGGCGGGGTCGACGCGCAGCCCGACGGTGGCCAGGAAGGGGTTGGGGTCCTTCTTGTTGAACTCGACCGCCGCACCGGAGCCGGCCGGCCGCTCGATGCAGATGGTCGTGGTCTCACGGAAGTCGACGTCGAGGCCGAACTCGTCGGCCAGCGTGGCCTGGACGACCTCCTTCTGCACCTCGCCGTAGAGGGACACGGCGGTCTCCTGGCGCACCTCGTCGTGGCGCAGGTCGATCAGCGGGTCCTGCTCGGCCAGCTGCGTGAGCGCGAGATGGAGCTTCCTCCGGTCCACGCCCGGGCCGGGGACGACCACCGTCTCCAGCGTCGGCGGGGCGAAGAAGTGCTCGTACGCCTTGCGGGGCTCGCCGATCCCGTCGCCGATCCTGATGTCGGACAGGCCCCACAGCCTGGCGATCCGGCCTGCGGGGACCGCGTCGGCCCGGACTTCGGTGCCGCCGTCGAAGACGCTGATCGCGGTGACCCTGCCCTCTTGACGGGCCTCGCCGAAAGGGATCCGGTCGCGGGTGCGCAGGGTCCCGGAGAACATCCGGGCGTACGCCACCTTCTCCCCCGCCGGGCCACGCTCGACCTTGAAGACGGTTCCCGAGACCGGACCGTCCGGATCACCACCCGCCGGCGGCAGGAGTTCCCTGATACCGGCGACCAGCGCATCCACACCCGCGCCCGTGATGGCCGAGCCGAAGTAGACGGGGTGGACGAGGGCCTGGCGGGTCTGGGTGGCGAGGGCTGCACGGATGGTGTCATGTGACATACCACTACGGGTGTTGCCATGTGACATATCGCTACGGACAGCGTCCAGTGACACATCACTTCGGGTGACGTTATGTGACATACCACTACGAAGAGCGTCATGCGACATACCACCTGTGGCATGTGACATAGCACTGCCCTCCACGTACACCGCAAGCAGCTCATCATCCCGCTCGGCCAGCACCTCGAGCGCCGTCGCCCCCAGTCCCGGCACAAAGCACGCGTCGGGCGTGCCCAGCGCCCCGGTCGTCCCCATCGGCACGACCGCCGGCGTGAGCCGCTCGGAGATCGCGCGCAGGACGCCGTCGTGGCGGGCGCCACGGCGGTCGATCTTGTTGACGAACAGGAGGGTCGGGATGCGCAGCCGTTGCAGGGTCCGCATCAGGACCCGCGTCTGCGCCTGGACGCCTTCGACGGCCGAGACGACCAGGACGGCGCCGTCGAGCACGCCGAGCACCCGCTCCACCTCGGCGATGAAGTCCGGGTGGCCAGGGGTGTCGATGAGGTTGACCGTCACGTCGTCGACGGCGAACGAGACGACTGCGGACTTGATGGTGATGCCGCGCTGCCGTTCCAGCGCGAGGGTGTCGGTCCGGGTGTTTCCGTCGTCGACACGGCCGATCTCGTCGATCACGCCGACCGAGTGCAGCAGGCGCTCGGTCAGACTGGTCTTACCTGCGTCGACGTGCGCGAGGATGCCGAGGTTGAGCAAGTGCACGAAGCGTCATGTCCTTCGAAGAGTGGGTGATTCCTTCCTGGGCGGACATGAACGGTGCGCGCATTGCTGCTCCTCGACGCTGCGGTGAAAAGACACGTGAAGTCCAGCAGTCCCGGGGCCACGGCGGCAACGGATTAACGCTCAACCAATGGCTCCGCTGCTCTCGCACCCGCAATGAAGCGGTCATAGAGTGACGTACATCACGTCCTGTGATCCTGGGAGGGCATATGACCCACATCTCGGTGAAGGTGGACGGCACGACGTACGAGGACGACGTGGAACCCCGTCTCCTCCTCGTCCACTACCTGCGCGACCGCCTCGGGCTGACCGGCACCCCGATCGGCTGTGACACCTCGAACTGCGGGGCCTGCACGGTCGAGTTGGACGGCATCAGCGTCAAGAGCTGCTCCGTCCTCGCCGTCCAGGCGGACGGAGGTGAGGTGACGACGGTCGAGGGACTGGCCCAGGACGGCGAGCTGACCACCCTGCAGCGGGCCTTCCACGAGAAGCACGCCCTGCAGTGCGGCTACTGCACCCCGGGAATGCTGATGGCCGCCCGTGATCTGCTGCGCGAGCACCCGCACCCCACCACGGACGAGATCCGCCACGCCATCGAGGGCAACCTGTGCCGTTGCACCGGCTACCAGAACATCGTGCGGGCCGTACAGGCCGCCTCCGAAGAGGAGGTCCCGGCATGACCGACCAGGCCGTGGAACCCGAGGTCGGCCGCGCCCGGCCCCGCAAGGAGGACGCCCGCCTGATCACCGGGCAGACCAACTGGACCGACAACATCAGCGTCAACGGACTGCTCCACCTGGCGATCCTGCGCAGCCCGATGGCGCATGCCCGCATCACCCGCGTCGACGTGGCGCCGGCCCTCGAACGCCCCGGTGTCATCGCCGCGTTCAGCGGCGCGGACCTCGCGGAAGGACTGGGCTCCCTCCCCTGTGCCTGGCCGGTTACCGAGGACATCGTGCTGCCCGATCACCCGCCGATCGCCGTCGACGAGGTGCGCCACGCAGGTGACCCGGTGGCCGTGGTGGTGGCCCGCGACCGGTACACGGCCGCCGACGCGGTGGAGGCTGTCGAGGTCGACTACGAGCCGCTGCCCCCGGTCCTGGACCTGGAGGCCGCACTCACGGACGACTCCCCGCTGGTCCACTCCGACAAGGGCACCAACCGCTGCTACGTCTGGCCGCTGAAGACGGGCGAGGACTTCGACTCCGTACGACAGCGTGCCGAGGTGACCGTCAAGCGCCGCTACCACCAGCAGCGGCTCATCCCGAACGCGATGGAGCCGCGCGCGGTCGTGGTCACCCCGCTCGCCTCGTCCGGCGAGTACACGCTGTACTCGTCCACGCAGATCCCGCACATCGTGCGGGTCATGATGGCGGTCGTCACCGGCATCCCCGAGCACAAGATCCGGGTCATCGCCCCCGACGTGGGCGGCGGCTTCGGCTCCAAGCTCCAGGTGTGCGGCGAGGAGGCCATCGCGCTGGCGGTCGCCCGTCGGATCGGCCGGCCGGTGAAGTGGACCGAGTCCCGCTCCGAGAGCTACCTGGCCACCCACCACGGGCGCGGCATGATCCAGGACATCGAGATCGCCGCGAACCGCGACGGAAAGCTGCTCGGCCTCAAGGTCGACCTGCTGGCCGACATGGGCGCGTACCTCATGCTCGTCACGCCGGGCATCCCCATCCTCGGTGCCTTCATGTACCCGGCGATCTACAAGATGGACTCCTACGACTTCACCTGTACCGGCGTGTTCACGACCCGGACGCCGACCGACGCCTACCGGGGCGCCGGGCGCCCGGAGGCGACGTACGCCATCGAACGGATCATGGACGAGCTGGCTGTCGAACTCGGCCTGGATCCGGTGGAGTTGAGGCGCCGGAACTGGATCGGGCACGAGGAGTTCCCGTACACCTCGATCGCGGGCCTGACCTACGACAGCGGCAACTACGAGGCCGCGACCGAGAAGGCGCTCGCGCTGTTCGACTACGACAAACTGCGTGCCGAGCAGGCGGACCGCAATCACCGGGGAGACGCCGTACGCCTGGGCATCGGCGTCTCGACGTACACCGAGATGTGCGGGCTGGCGCCCAGCCGGGTGCTGCGGGACCTGCGCTATGCGGCCGGCGGCTGGGAGGCGGCGAGCATCCGGATGCTGCCGACCGGCAAGGTCGAGGTGGTCACCGGCACCAGCCCGCACGGGCAGGGCCATGTGACCTGCTGGAGCCAGATCGCCGCCGATGTGCTGGGCGTGCCGTTCGAGGACGTCGAGGTGGTGCACGGCGACACCAGGGCGGCCCCGCAGGGCATGGACACCTATGGGTCGCGGTCCCTCGTCGTGGGCGGGACGGCCGTCCACCATGCCGCGCAGAAGGTGGTCGACAAGGCGCGGAAGGTGGCCGCGCATCTGCTGGAGGCGAGCGAGAACGACCTGGAGTTCACGAACGGCGTGTTCTCCGTGAAGGGCTCACCGGACGCCCGTAAGACGATCCAGGAGATCGCCTTCGAGACATTCTCCTCGCACGACCTGCCCGACGGCATGGAACCCACCATCAACGCCGAGTACCTGATCGACCCGGACAACTTCTCCTACCCGCACGGCACCCACCTGTGCGCGGTCGAGGTCGACACCGAGACCGGGCAATCGCGGATCAGGTCGTATGTGTGCGTCGACGACGTCGGCAAGGTCGTCAACCCGATGATCGTCGAGGGACAGGTGCACGGCGGGCTCGCCCAGGGCATCGCGCAGGCCCTGTACGAGGAGGCCGTGTACGACGACGAGGGCAACCTGGTCTCCGGCACGATGGTCGACTACCTCGTGCCGTCGGCGGCCGATCTGCCCGACTTCGTGACCGAGCGGACGGAGACACCGGCCACCTCGAATCCCCTGGGAGTCAAGGGAGTCGGCGAGGCGGGCACCATCGCGTCCACCCCCGCCGTGGTCAACGCGATCGTGGACGCGCTGCGGCCGCTGGGGGTCGAGGACGTACGGATGCCCTGTACACCCGAGCGGGTCTGGCGAGCGGTGAGGGAGGCCCGGCGATGATTCCTCCGGCATTCGACTACACCCGGCCGGCCACCGTCGACGAGGCGGTGCGCGCACTTGCGGAGGCCGGCGAGGACGGGAAGGTGCTGGCCGGCGGGCAGAGCCTGCTGCCGCTGCTGAGGCTGCGGCTGGCCTTTCCCGAGCTGGTCGTGGACGTCGGCCGCATCCCCGAACTGCGCGGGGTCCGCGAGGACGGCGACACGCTAGTCATCGGCGCGATGACCACGCACCACGACGTCATCCACGATCCGCTGGTCCGCCGGCACGCGGGCCTGCTGGCGTCCGCCACGGCGACGGTCGCGGATCCGGCCGTACGGCACCGGGGCACTCTCGGCGGCTCGCTCTCGCACTCCGATCCGGCCGCCGACCTGCCCGCCGTGGTGCTGGCGCTGAACGGCGAGATGGTGGCCCAGGGACCGGGCGGACGACGCACGATCCCGGCCCGCGACTTCTTCGTCGACTACTTGCAGTCCGCGCTGGCGCCCGACGAACTCCTGGTGGAGGTGCGGGTGCCGAAGGCGGACGGCTGGGGCTTCCACTACGAGAAGTTCCACCGGGTGGCGCAGGCGTACGCGATCGTCGGCGTGGCCGCGCTGGTGCGGCGCGACGACGGGCACATCGCCGAGGCGCGGGTCGGCCTGACCAACATGGGCTCGACCCCGCTGCGCGCCTCGGCGGCCGAGGAGGCCCTGTCCGGTGCCGGGGACGCGCAGGCGGTCGCGCGGGCCGTGGAGTCGGCGGCGGAGGGGACACGGCCGTCTCAGGACATGTCGGCCTCCCCCGAGTACCGCGAGCATCTGGCACGGGTGCTCACCGGGCGGGCGGTCCTGGTCGCCGCCGGAATGGGGTGAGGACAGATCACGCACAAGCACGACCAGATAGCGGACATCGACGGCCCGGAGCAGGTACGGGCCCGCCTGGAGGAGACGGGGTACCTCGTCGACGACGGGCTGGCGACGGCCTGCTTCCTGGCCCTGCGGCTGCACCGGCCGATCTTCTGCGAGGGCGACGCGGGCGTCGGCAAGACCGCGCTGGCGTCCGCCCTCGCCGAGGCGCTCGACGCGCCGCTGATCCGGCTGCAGTGCCACGAGGGCATCGATGCCTCACAGGCGTTGTACGACTGGGACTTCCCCCGTCAGCTGCTGCATCTGCGGGCCGCGGAGGCGGCCGGGGTCAGGGATGCCGACCGGCTCGAGGGCGAGCTGTACGACCGGCGCTTCCTGGTCGCGCGGCCGCTGCTCAAGGCCTTGGAGACGCAGCCGTCGGTGCTGCTCGTGGACGAGGTCGACCGTGCCGACGACGAGTTCGAGGCGTTCCTGCTGGAGCTGCTGTCGGAGTTCTCGGTCACGATCCCGGAGCTGGGCACCCTGCGCGCCGACGTGCCGCCCGTGGTCGTCCTGACCTCCAACCGCACCCGCGAGGTGCACGACGCCCTGAAACGGCGCTGCCTCTACCACTGGTTCGACCATCCCGGCTTCGCCCGCGAACTGGCCATCGTACGGCGGCGGTTGCCCGGTGTGTCGGCGCGGCTGGCGGAGCAGGTGACCGCGCTGGTGCAGGCACTGCGCTCCCAGGACCTGCTCAAACCGCCGGGTGTCGCCGAGACGATCGACTGGACCGAAGCCCTGGACGCCCTCGGGGCGAACGAGGTGGACGCGGAACTGGCGGTCGCGACACTGGGCTCGGTCCTGAAGTACCGCGAGGACATGGAACGGGCACGGGGGCTCGACCTGTCGGCGGTGCTTGCGGCCCGGGGGGCGTGAGCGGCATGGGCGGCGGTGCGGGGCGGGCGGCACAACCGCAGGACCCGCGCGCCGATGCGGCCGCGGCGGTCGGCGCCCGCGTCGAGCCACCCGCCCGGCCCGCCGCAGGCACCCGTGCCGACGCCGTCCTGCTCGGTTTTGCTCGTGCCCTGCGGGCCGCCGGTGTCGATGCGAGTGCTGAGCGGGTGTATGCCTTTCTGCGGGCGGTGGACGAGTTGCAGCCCGGGATGCGGGCCGACGTGTACTGGTCGGGGCGGCTGACGCTGTGCGGCGGGCGGGACGACCTGGAGCGGTACGAGAGGGTGTTCGCCGCCTATTTCGGCGGCGGACCGACGGGTGGGGGAACCGTGGCCGCAGGTCCCCCGCCGCGGCTGCGGCTGGTCCTGCGGGACGGCCCGGTGCCTCGAACGACTGCTCGGGACGAGCACCGGCAGGCACCGCCCGCGGCCGCACTCGCCAGTTCCGCCGAGGTCCTGCGCCACCGCGACGTCGCCGAGCTGGACTCCGCCGAGCGCGAGCAACTGCGGCGCCTGCTGGCCGCGTTCGCGCTGCGCGGCGAGGTGCGGCGTACCGCGCGGCGGCGGCCGGCCCGGCGCGGGGCGGTGGATCCGCACCGCACGGTGCGGGAGCTGCTGCGGCGCGGCGGTGAACCGGCTCGGCTGCGGCACCACGCCCGGGCCGACCGGCCGCGACGGGTCGTCCTGCTCGTGGACGTCAGCGGTTCGATGGCGCCGTACGCCGACGCGCTGCTGCGGTTCGCGCACGCGGCGGCCCATGGGGGGCGCACGGAGGTGTTCACGATCGGCACCCGGCTGACCCGGGTGACCCGCGAACTGTCGCACCGCGACCCGGACCTGGCGATGACCGCGCTGGCGGCAGCCGTGCCCGACTGGCGCGGGGGCACCCGGCTCGGGGAGCTGCTGCGCGAGTTCCTGAACCGCTGGGGGCAGCGGGGCATGGCGCGCGGGGCGGTCGTGGTGCTGCTGTCCGACGGGTGGGAGCGTGGCGATCCGGACCTGCTCGGGGCCCAGATGCGGCGCCTGCACCGGCTGGCACACCGCGTGATCTGGGCCAATCCGCGCAAGGCGCGCCCCGGTTACGCGCCCGTGGCCGCCGGGATGGCGGCGGCACTGCCGAGCGTGGACGCTTTCGTCGAGGGGCACAGCCTGGCCGCGCTGGAGCGACTGGCGGCGATGGTGCGAGGGGCCGGCACGGTCCCCGTGGAAGGAGCGGATCGTGCGTGACATTCTTCCGACGCTGAGCGAGTGGTACGCGGCCCGGGTCCCGTTCGGCCTCGCGACCGTGGTCTCCGTGAGCCGCAGCGCACCACGCGATCCCGGTGCGGCCATGGCGGTGGGCCCCGGCGACGAGGTCCTGGGGAGCGTGTCCGGCGGCTGCGTCGAGGGTGCGGTGTTCGAACTCGCCAAGGAGGTCGTCGACAGCGGCGAGGCACGCCTGGAGACCTTCGGGTACAGCGACGAGGACGCCTTCGCGGTCGGACTCACCTGCGGCGGCGAGATCACCCTGCTGGTCCGGCCCGTCACGGCGGAGACCGACCCGGCGTTCGCGGCGGTCGCGGAGTCCGTCGCCACGGGCCGCCCGGTGACCGTGGCGACGGTGACGGACGGGCCTGCCCGGATCGGGGCCAGCCTCGCGGTCTGGCCGGACGAGGTGTCCGGCACGCTGGGCCCGACCGGCCTGGAGGTGGCCGTCACCGCCGACGCACGCGGCGAACTCGCCCTCGGCGCCACGGGGTTGCGCCACTACGGCCCCCGTGGCGAGCGCCGCGAGGACACGGTCACCGTCTTCCTGCACTCCTTCGCCCCACCGCCGCGCATGCTGGTCTTCGGCGCGATCGACTACGCGGCCGCCGTCGCCCGTATCGGCAGCTTCCTCGGCTACCGGGTCACCGTGTGCGACGCCCGCCCGGTCTTCGCCACGCCCAAGCGTTTCCCGGGCGCCGTCGAGGTGATCGTCGACTGGCCGCACCGCTACCTCCGGGGCACCGACACCGACGAGCGCACGGTGATCTGCGTCCTCACCCACGACCCCAAGTTCGACGTGCCGCTGCTGGAGGAGGCGCTGCGCCGGCCGGCCGCCTACATCGGGGCGATGGGCAGCCGCCGTACACATGACGACCGCATGAAACGCCTGGTCGAGGCCGGACTCACCGAACCCGAGCTGGCCCGGCTGCGCTCGCCGGTCGGCCTCGATCTCGGCGCCCGTACGCCCGAGGAGGTCGCCGTGTCCGTGGCCGCCGAGATCGTCGCACTGCGCTGGGGCGGCAGCGGCACCTCGCTGACCGCGACCGGAGGGGCCATCCACCCGTCGACGTAACGCTCGTTGGAGGAAGTCATGGAACTGCACCACGAGTTCACCGTGCCGGTCCCGGTCGACGACGCCTGGCGGACGCTCCTCGACATCGAAGGGGTCGCGCCGTGCATGCCGGGGGCGACCGTCGAGGAGTACGACGGCAAGACCGTCACCGGCTCGGTGAAGGTCAAGGTGGGGCCGATCAGCGTGACGTACAAGGGCACCGCCGTCTTCGAGGAGCAGGACGAGACGGCGCACCGCATGGTGCTGATCGCCAGCGGCCGGGAGACCCGCGGCCAGGGCACCGCTCGCGCCACGGTGACCGGCACGCTGGCCGAGCGGGACGGCAGTACGACCGTGTCGGTACGGACCGATCTGACCGTGACCGGGCGTCCGGCGCAGTTCGGTCGGGGCATGATGACGGACGTGGGCGACCGGCTGATCAGCCGGTTCGCGCAGTGTCTGTCGGAGCGGATCGTCGGGCCTGCCGCCCCCACGGCCGAGCAGCCGGAGGAGGTCGAGCCCCTCGACCTGTTCCGCACGGCCGGGGTGCCGGTGGCCAAGCGGGCGGCCGTGGGGGCGGCTGCGGTCCTGGTGGTGGCGCTGGTGGTCGTGCGCGTACGGCGTCGGCGGCGCCGTTGACCGCTGCCGGCGGACGGGTCAGACACCATTCCTTCGGAAGTCCGCGACGATCTCCTCCAGGTGGTGCCGCGCCGCCGTGATCCGGGCCGGATGGTCCCGGAAGAAGGGGTCGTCCGGTACGGGGAGCGACCCCGCGAGCGCCCAGCCGCGACCCCGTGCCCAGGTCGCGTCGTCGGCGCCGACCGCCTCGCGGAAGACGTCCCGTGCCTGCTCGGGCAGGAACTTCCAGGCGGGCACCAGGTCCACGGCGGGGTCGGCCACGGCCAGCGTGCCGAAGTCGATGACGGCGCTGAGCCGGCCGTTGCTCGCCAGCAGGTTGCCGGTGTCGAGGTCGCCGTGGATCCACACCGGCGTTCTGTGCCAGGCGGGCGCCGCGAGGGCCGCCTCCCACACCTCGGTCACCGCGTCGGTGTCGGCGAGGCCCGTGCCCTTCAGTGCCTCGATCTTGGGCCGGACGCGTGCCTCGGCCGCCAGGGAGTCGCGCGGGTCGCCCATGGGGACACCGCGGAAGGCGTTGCTCTGCTCGGGGCCGGGTCCGCCGGTGGGGTCGACGGCCTGCAGGGCGGTGATGAATCCGGCGAGGTCGAGGGCGGTCCCGACCGGGTCGGCCAGGCCCTCGGTGGTCACGGTCTCGCCGTCCAGCCACCGGTACACGGACCACGGGTAGGGGTAGCCCTCGCCGGGCTCGCCCATCGCGAGGGGATCCGAGACGGACAGGGGGAGGAGCGGGGCGAGACGGGGCAGCCATCGGTGCTCGCGCTCCACCTGACCGACCCAGTGCGCATAGCGCGGCAGTCGTACGGACAGCTCTTCACCGAGCCGGAAGGTCGCGTTGTCCATACCGGACTGCGGCACCGGGGTGACGGGGAGGTGGGCCCATTGCGGGAACTGGGCGGCAAGCAGACGGCGTACGAGAGAGGTATCGATCAGCACGATGCCCATCTCAGCGCCGCGGCGGCCCGGAGTCGACCGAATTTCGGGGTGTGAGGCGGACCGAGAAGGGTAGCTGGGGCACAACGGAGGCATACACGCCCCCGCGACACAGCACCTCTGCGGGAAGGAGGTCCGTGACAGCGCACACTCGCAGCGCCCGGGCCGCTTCCCTACCTTTGAAGCGGCCCGGACCTTCTTGAGTCACGCCGATCGGATCACCGCTCGCCCCCGCCCGGGAACAGCGAGCCCGGCAGCATGATCAGTGCCAGCACCGCGGCGGCCGCGTAGAGGCCCGCGGCGCTCAGCGCGACGGCATGGAATCCCCGAACGAAACGTGTCTCGTCGGCAGGCTGCCCGGCGACCGCGCCCGCCACCGCGATGCCTATCGCGCCACCGGTCTGACGTGCGGTGTTGTTCATCGCGGAGGCCAGTCCGGCGCGTTCTGCGGGGACGGCGGCGATGGCCGCGGCGACGACCGCGGGGGTCAGCAGGCCCATGCCGATGCCCCACAGCAGGAAGGCGGGCAGCAGCAGCCGGTACCCGGAGTGCGGTTCCGCGAAGGTGAGCAGGGCGAGCCCTGCGGTGGCTGTCAGCAGCCCCGTGGCGGCCGGCAGGCGCGCGCCGATCCGGCTGGTGATGCGTCCGCCGAAGGGTGCCATGACCGCGAGCGGGGCGAACAGCGGGATGACCGTGAGGCCCGCGAGCAGTGCGGACCGGTGCTGGACCGACTGGAGGAACAGCATCAGCACGAACAGTGTGCCGAGGGTGCCCAGGTTCATGATCCCGGCTGTCACGTTCGCGGCGTCGAAGGCGGGTCGCCGCAGCAGGGAGGGCGGCAGCATCGCGTCGTCCCCGCGGCGGACCTCGGCCGCGGCCAGTGCCGAGGCGGCGAGGACGGCGAGCACCGCGGCGGCGATCACCTCGGGCGCGTCGGCGCCCGCGCGGCCTCCTTCGATGAAGGCGTAGGTCGCCGCGAGCAGCACCAGGCCGCCGAGCAGCAGGCCGGGCAGGTCCAGGCGGCGGGCCTGTCGCTCCCTGCTCTCCCGCACGATCACGGCGGCCCACACCAGGGCCACCAGCACGATCGGCACGTTCAGCAGGAAGATCGCCCGCCAGCCGAAGCCGTCGGTGAGCGCACCGCCGAGCAGCGGCCCGGCGGGCAGGGCCAGGCTGCCGATGCCCGCCCAGACGCCGATCGCCCGGGCGCGGGCCGCGTGGTCGGGGAAGGCCCGGCTGATGATGGCGAGCGTGCCCGGCAGCAGCAGCGCGGCGCCGACGCCCTGCACGACGCGGGCCGCGACCAGCACGGGGACGTCGGGGGCGAGTCCGCAGGCCAGTGAGCCGGCCCCGAAGACGACGAGGCCGCCGAGCACCACCCGCCGGTGTCCGTACAGATCGCCGGCCGTTCCGCTGGTCAGCATGAGGGAGGCGAGGGCCAGTGCGTAGCCGTCGACGACCCTCCCCCAGAGGGGGTACCCCCAGCAAGCCGCCGACATCGGTACCGAGGTCCGAGCCGATGGCGGGCAGGGCCACGTTGACGACGGTCACGTCGAGCAGCACCAGGAAGTACCCGGCGCACATGACGAGGAGGACGGTGCGCGGCGAACCCTCGTGCCGGGCGGGGCTCACCGCACGTCGGAGAAGCATTGCCGGTGTATTGGCCATGGTTCCTTGGTAACAGCCGGGTCTGACAATCCCTCCGGGCCTCGGCCGGGGAGGCGCCGGCCGTCCCCGGGTGCCCCGCCCCCTGCTCCGAATCCGGCCGCTACCTCGGGGGCAGCCGGTGCAGCCGTACGTCCGAGAGCAGGCCGTCGGCCACGGTTGCGGTCATGTACGTGCAGTGGGGCTGACGGCGGCGGTCGGTCGGGGAACCGGGGTTGAGGAGTCGCAGACCGCCGGGGGCGGTCGTGTCCCACGGGATGTGGCTGTGCCCGAAGACCAGCACGTCCAGGTCCGGGAACCGGGCGGCGCAGCGCGTCTCCCGGCCCTGCGCCGCGCCCGTCTCGTGCACGGCCCCGAAGCGCAGCCCGCCGAGCTCGGCGTATGCCACCTCGGGCAGCCGGGCGCGCAACGCCGGCCCGTCGTTGTTGCCGTACACGGCGACGAGCCTGCGACAGCGGGCCTCCAGCAGGTCGAGGGTGTCCGTGTCGACCCAGTCCCCGGCGTGGAACACGACGTCCGCGCGCGGGAGTTCGGCGAGGAGCCGGCCGGGCAGCTCCTTGGCGCGCTTGGGGAGGTGGGTGTCGGTCGTCAGGAGAAGGCGCACGAAGGCAGCCTAGAGAGGGCGCCGGCGGCGCGGGCGGAACGGGCCGCCCGGTGCGTCGGTCAGGGTTTGCGGCCGGCCCCGCACCACATGGGCAGGCCCGGCGCCGGCCCGTCTCCGGGGCCGGGGCGCCAGTCGGGGAGTTCGACGACGCCCGGGGCGAGCAGCTCCGTTCCGGCGAAGAAGCGGCCGACCTCGGCGTGTGTACGAGGGGTGGCACCTGCGTGGTCGGCGGCCCGTTCGTTGTACACGCGCATCGACGCGGCTACGGCCTCGGCCCCGATGTCGGCGGCGGGGTGGGAGAGGACGAGGTGGCTGCCGGGGGCGAGGGCGTCCAGGAGGCGCCGGGTGAGGGAGTAGGGGTCGTCCGCGTCGGGGACGTACTGCAGGATCGCGACCAGCATGAGCGCCACGGGCTGCGACAGGTCCAGCGTCTCCTGCGCCGCCGTGAGGATGCGGTCGACGTCGCGGAGGTCGGCCTCCAGGTAGTCCGTCGCCCCTTCCGGGGTGCTGACGAGCAGGGCGCGGGCGTGGGCCAGGACCACCGGGTCGTTGTCGACGTAGACCACCCGGGCGCCGGGGTCGAGCCGCTGCGCCACCTCGTGGGTGTTGTCCGCGGTGGGGATACCCGTGCCGATGTCGAGGAACTGACGGATCCCGGCCTGCCCGGCCAGCTCGCGCACGGCACGTCCGAGGAAGGCCCGGTTGGCCCGGACGGCGGGAACGATCTGCGGATTGGCCGCGGCGGCCAGCTCGGCCGCCTCCTGGTCGGCGAGGTAGTTGTCCCGGCCGCCCAGCCAGGCGTTGTAGACGCGCGCCGGGTGCGCCACGGAGGAGTCGACCGGCGCGATCCCGCCTGTCGGGTGCTCGTTCATGCAGTCCGCTCCCCTCGCCCGCCGCTCCCCTGTCGACGCACACGGTAATGCAACGAGCCTACGAACAAGCCAAGTTGAGGACGAACGCCCGCGATCTACAGATGAAACTGTTCAGCCTGAACTGGACAGTTTCACCTTACGGTTTTACGGTGGGGACATGGACGGACAAGCCACCGACCCTCCCGAGGGCATCACCGACTCCGCCGCCCGTGCGGCGCGCGACCTGCGGGTCGTGGTCAGTCGGCTGCGACGCCGGCTCAGGGAGGTCGCGGAGGACGACGAGCTCACGCCGCCCC
>Ga0307512_10003420_pt1 | contig 18521 bp, 20 predicted proteins | sample 14_EM_MG_FD_200267 | JGI IMG/M metagenome (GOLD analysis project Ga0307512, IMG submission 200267) | Populus trichocarpa ectomycorrhiza microbial communities from riparian zone in the Pacific Northwest, United States - 14_EM | ecosystem: Host-associated > Plants > Roots > Unclassified | place... | reverse complement strand
CGGATATCCGGGACGCGGTCAGCCCGGACGAGATCCTCTTCGTCGTCGACGCGATGATCGGCCAGGACGCGGTCAACACGGCCGAGTCCTTCCGTGACGGCGTCGGCTTCGACGGCGTGGTGCTCTCCAAGCTCGACGGCGACGCCCGCGGTGGTGCGGCCCTGTCGATCCGCCAGATCACCGGCAAGCCGATCATGTTCGCGTCGAACGGCGAGAAGCTCGACGACTTCGACGCCTTCCACCCTGACCGGATGGCCTCCCGCATCCTCGACATGGGTGACCTGCTCACCCTGATCGAGCAGGCGGAGAAGACGTTCAGCCAGGAAGAGGCCGAGAAGATGGCCTCCAAGCTGGCGTCCAAGAAGGGCCAGGACTTCACCCTGGACGACTTCCTGGCCCAGATGGAGCAGGTCAGGAAGATGGGCTCCATCTCGAAGCTCCTCGGGATGCTGCCCGGCATGGGCCAGATCAAGGACCAGATCAACAACCTGGACGAGCGCGACGTCGACCGCACGGCCGCCATCATCAAGTCGATGACCCCGGCCGAGCGCCAGGATGCGGCGATCATCAACGGCTCGCGCCGCGCCCGTATCGCCAAGGGCTCCGGCGTCGAGGTCAGCGCCGTCAAGAACCTGGTCGAGCGGTTCTTCGAGGCCCGCAAGATGATGTCCCGCATGGCCCAGGGCGGCGGCATGCCCGGCATGCCGGGGGCCCCGGGCATGGGTGGTGGCCCCGGACGCTCCAAGAAGCAGCCGAAGAAGGCCAAGGGCAAGCAGCGCTCCGGCAACCCGATGAAGCGCAAGCAGCAGGAGCAGGAGGAGGCCGAACGCCGGGCCGCCGCCGCTCAGGGCGGCAACGCCTTCGGTGTGCCGGACCAGCAGGCACCGCAGGACTTCGAGCTGCCGGACGAGTTCAAGAAGTTCATGGGCTGAGTCCGGCTGGCTTCGGCCGCTGCGCGTGCCGGGGGTTGGTCGGTGTCGTAACGTCCCGATATGACCAACCCCGCCCCGCCGCGCAAGTCGCCCGACCAGCCCTGGCGCACCGAGGGCACCCCCGACGAGCCGCCGAAGCCGTCGCCGGGCGGGCGGCGGATGCGCGGCGGCTGGTGGAGCCTGATCCTCACCGCGCTGGTCGTGTACCTGATCGCCAACCTGGTGCTGTCGTTCTTCAACGAGGGCGACGAGCCGACGATCTCGTACACGGAGTTCAGCAAGCAGGTCGACGCCGGCAACGTCAGCAAGATCTACGCCAAGGGCGACGCGATCCAGGGCCAGCTCAAGAAGGAGCAGGAGACCCCGGGCGGCGACGGCAAGTACACCAAGTTCAACACCCAGCGCCCGTCCTTCGCGGACGACCAGCTCTGGGAGGACCTGACCAAGCACAACGTCACCGTCACGGCGGAGCCGGTCGTCCAGCACCGTAGTTTTCTGGCCAATCTGCTGATCTCGCTGGCGCCGATGCTGCTGCTGATCGCGGTGTGGGTCCTCATCGCCCGGCGGATGAGCGCGGGGCTCGGCGGCGCGGGCGGGATGCTGGGCCGCAAGGCGCCGCCCAAGCCGGTCGAACTGGAACCGGGGCAGCAGCGGACGACCTTCGAGGACGTGGCCGGCATCGACGAGGTGGAGGGCGAGCTCAACGACGTCGTCGACTTCCTCAAGAACCCGGACGCATATCGCCGTATGGGCGCCAAGATGCCCCGGGGCGTACTGCTCGCGGGTCCGCCCGGCACCGGAAAGACGCTGCTCGCGCGGGCGGTCGCGGGCGAGGCGGGGGTCCCCTTCTTCTCGGCCTCCGCCTCCGAGTTCATCGAGATGATCGTCGGCGTGGGCGCCTCACGCGTGCGTGAGCTGTTCGCGGAGGCCCGCAAGGTGGCTCCGTCGATCATCTTCATCGACGAGATCGACACCATCGGCCGGGCCCGCGGCGCCGGCTCCGGCATGGGCGGCCACGACGAGCGCGAGCAGACGCTCAACCAGATCCTGACCGAGATGGACGGCTTCTCCGGCTCCGAGGGCGTCATCGTCATCGCGGCCACCAACCGCGCCGACGTCCTGGACCCGGCCCTGACCCGCCCCGGCCGCTTCGACCGGGTGGTCATGGTCTCGCCCCCGGACCGCGGCGGCCGCGAGGCCATCCTGGAGATCCACACCCGCGAGATCCCGCTCGCCGAGAACGTCGACCTGGCCCAGGTCGCCCGTACGACCCCGGGCATGACCGGCGCCGAACTGGCCAACCTCGCCAACGAGGCCGCCCTGCTCGCCGTCAAGCGCAAGCAGGAGCGGGTGACGCAGTCCGACCTCTCCGAGGCCCTGGAGAAGGTCCAACTGGGCGCCGAACGGCCCCTGGTGATGCCCGAGGAGGAGCGCCGGCGCACCGCCTACCACGAGAGCGGACACGCCCTGCTCGGCATGCTCCAGCCCGGCGCCGACCCCGTCCGCAAGATCACCATCGTCCCCCGCGGCCGCGCGCTCGGCGTGACGCTCTCGACACCGGAATCCGACAAGTACGCGTACACCGAGGAGTATCTGCGCGGCCGCATCATCGGCGCGCTCGGCGGCATGGCGGCGGAACAGGTCGTCTACGGCGTCGTCACGACCGGCGCGGAGAACGACCTGGAGCAGGTCACCAACATCGCGCGCGGCATGGTCGCCCGCTGGGGGATGAGCGAGCGGGTCGGCCGCCTGTCGGCGCTGCCCGGCGACGCCCAGCAGGCGTACGGCCTCTCGGCGGCCCCCCAGACCCTGGACGTGATCGAGCACGAGATGCGTCGGATCGTCGACGAGTGCTATGAGGAGGCGTGCCGCAAGCTGCGCGACCACCGTTCCCAACTGGACGCGCTGGCCCGGGCGTTGCTGGAGAACGAGACCCTGGAGGAGGCGCACGCGTACCGGGTCGCGGGGATCACGCGCCTGGCGAAGGACTCGGGTGGCTGAGCCGGACCGCGGCGGCTAGGGCGTTCGCGCGATCAGGTACCGGAAGACGTTCGGCATCCACACCGTCCCGTCCCGCCGCAGATACGGATGCAGCGCCTCCGTCACCTCCTTGTCCACCTGCGCCTGGTCCGTCGCGGAGATCGCCGCGTCGAACAGACCTGTCGACAGCAGCCCCCTCACCGCACTGTCCGTGTCGGCGTAACCGAAGGGGCAGGCGACCCGCCCGGAGCCGTCCGGCTTCAGGCCGGCCCGCTGGGCCACCTCCTCAAGGTCGTCGCGAAGGGCGGGGCGCCAACTGCCCGCGCTGCGCAGCGGATCCGCCAGCTTGGTGGCCACCCGCAGCACGGACGACGTGGTGCAACGTTCCGGCGGACCCCAGCCGGCGAGCACCACGGGCGCCCCGCGCTCGGCGAGCGGTGTCGCTGCCTGCAGCAGCCCGCCGAGCCCCTCCGAGTCGCCCGCGAGACACCCGATCGGCTCGAAAGCGGTCATCAGGGTGTACGCGGGCGTCTCCGCGTCGCCCGCGTCGCCCGCGGCCCCGACGTCCTCGGGCGAACCGTCGACGAGCCGCGTGTCCCCACGCGCGCGCATGTCCCACGCTCCCGGGAGCAGCCGCTCCCGCGCGAGGGCGAGCCGTTCGGGGGAGGAGTGGTCGACACCGGTGACCGTGGCTCCTCTCGACGCTGCCATCAGGAGGGCCAGCCCGCTGCCGCAGCCGAGGCCCAGCAGCCGGGTGCCGGGGCCCACTTCCAGTCGCTCGTAGACGGTCTCGTAGAGCGGGACCAGCATCCGCTCCTGGATCTCGGACCAGTCACGCGCGCGTGCACACGGGTCCACGCGGGGTGTCTCGCCCGCGTGAGAGTGGTGCTGCCGCACGAGCGTAGGTGTCATCTAAAGCGCCCCAATCCGCCCAGAGTTGCCGCTGTGCCCGTTTCCGTAGCCCCCGTGACGTGCGCTCGCACTCCCCCCGTATGCCAGATAACTCCGCACTCGACCGCTCGTCCAGGGGTTGTCGGGCCCGGCTTGTGGGTTGACTGTGCCTGTGGCGAGATTTCACTTCCCGGCAACATGGGCCCGTACGATCACGGAGGCCGGACCGGCCGAGCGCATGGTGGCCGTACGGTGTCTGGTCGTCGAGCACGGGTCGGTGAACAGGGGCGATGGCGGACCCAGTAACGTCACGGTCGCCCTCGGCGCTTAATGATGTAGCGCCTTCCGCCACGAGAGCGGCCGAAACGCCCCTTGCGCACCTGCGGATCACAGCCGCACCGGGCGGTGGACATCGTCTACGCGCCGGGTCGTAGCCAGGACTACGTACCAGCTTGGTATGAGCTGTGAGGTTTCTCCGCAGATCAGCGCACCCGCCCTCGTCAGGACGCATCAGCGGCAACTGACGGGTACGTGCAAATTATTTGGGATGCCCCGTAATAGGAACACAGCGGCACCCCCGCTCGTTGTCATTACGTGAGCACGACACAGACACCACCTGTTCTCGCCGCAGAGCTGGCAGAGGCGTGGGCCGACATTCAGCGGTACCACCCCGAGCTGCCCGATCTGGCCGCGCCCGAGTCCCTGATCGGAGAGTCCTCGTCCGCGTGCGGTCACGAGCTCTCCTTCGAGCGACTGCTCCATGAGGCAGTCCATGGCATTGCCGCCGCGCGCGGCGTGCGCGACACGTCCCGCGCCGGCCGCTACCACAACCGCAGATTCCTGGCCATCGCGGAGGAGATGGGCCTGGACCACCCCGAGGAGCCGCACCCCAGCAGTGGCTTCTCGCTGGTCTCGCTGAACCCCGAGGCCAAGCGCCGCTACCGCCCGACCATCGAGCGGCTGCAACGCGCCCTGAAGGCCCACACTGCGGCCACCTCGGCCGACACCCCGAAGAGCTTCCGGGGCCCGGCCGCCCGCCACGGCTCGTCCGGGGGCGGGGTGCGAGTGAAGGCGGTGTGCGACTGCGGTCGTAACGTGCGCGTCGTCCCGTCCGTCCTGGCCCAGGCGCCGATCGTGTGCGGGGGCTGCGGCAAGCCGTTCCGGATCCCGGAGGTCGTGGGGGCGGCGGCAGGCTGAGCATGCGGCTGCTCGTGGCAGCCGCATTCCGGATGTCGTAGCCGAGATGCGTTGTCTGTGGGCACCTGGAACGCCGGGTGCCCCTCAGGCATGCCTCGGAGCACCCGCGGGGTGGGCGACCCGCAGGGTGTGGCACAATGGCTAGCTGTACTCGACAGCCGCACAGGAACCCTCTCGCCTCCGGCTGACGCGTCCATCGGGCACTCGGGTACCGCAACCCCACGCGGCAATCTCGCCGTGCCCAACCACGTCAAATCCAGGAGAACCCACTCCCGTGGCAGTCAAGATCAAGCTGAAGCGTCTGGGCAAGATCCGTTCGCCTCACTACCGCATCGTCGTCGCCGACTCCCGCACCCGCCGTGACGGCCGTGCGATCGAGGAGATCGGTCTGTACCACCCGGTGCAGAACCCCTCGCGCATCGAGGTCGACTCGGACCGCGCGCAGTACTGGCTGAGTGTCGGCGCGCAGCCGACCGAGCCCGTTCTCGCCATCCTGAAGCTGACCGGCGACTGGCAGAAGTACAAGGGCGAGCCCGCCCCGGCTCCGCTGCTGCAGCCGGCCCCGAAGGCGGCGCGTCCGTCGTTCGAGGCCCTCGGTGGCGACGACGAGGGCAAGGGTGAGGCCATCACCCAGAAGAAGAAGGCTGAGAAGAAGGACGAGGCCCCGGCTGAGTCCTCTTCGTCTGCGTCGACCGAGGCCTGAGCATGCTCGAGGAGGCTCTCGAGCACCTCGTGAAGGGCATCGTCGACAACCCTGACGATGTGCAGGTCGCCTCGCGCAACCTGCGCCGCGGACGCGTCCTCGAGGTCCGGGTCCACCCCGACGACCTCGGCAAGGTGATCGGCCGCAACGGCCGCACCGCACGCGCTCTGCGCACCGTCGTGGGCGCCATCGGCGGCCGCGGTGTCCGCGTCGACCTCGTCGACGTGGACCACGTCCGCTGACGCCAAACGCAGCACCGGCTCGGGCCGGGGAGGGCCACTGGGCCGTCCCCGGCCCGTAGTCGTATGACAGGAGATCAAGCACAGTGCAGCTGGTAGTCGCGCGGATCGGCCGCGCCCATGGAATCAAGGGCGAGGTCACCGTCGAGGTACGTACCGACGAGCCGGAGCTCCGACTGGGACCCGGCGCCGTCCTGGCCACCGACCCGGCCTCGGCCGGCCCGCTGACCATCGAGACGGGCCGCGTCCACAGCGGCCGTCTCCTCCTGCGCTTCGAGGGAGTGAAGGACCGCAGCGCCGCCGAGGCCCTGCGCAACATCCTCCTGATCGCCGAGGTGGACCCGGAAGTGCTCCCCGATGAGGAGGACGAGTACTACGACCACCAGTTGATGGACCTCGACGTGGTGACCAAGGACGGCATGGAGGTCGGCCGGATCACCGAGATCTCGCACCTGCCCTCCCAGGACCTGTTCATCGTGGAGCGCCCCGACGGCAGCGAGGTCCTCATCCCCTTCGTCGAGGAGATCGTCACGGAGATCGACCTCGAGGAGCAGAAGGCCGTCATCGACCCGCCGCCCGGCCTGATCGACGACAAGGCGGAGATCGCGTCCTTGCGGGACTCGTCCGGGGAAGAGGCGTGATGCGCCTCGACGTCGTCACGATCTTCCCCGAGTACCTGGAGCCCCTGAACGTCTCCCTCGTCGGCAAGGCACGCGCGCGTGGGCAGCTCGATGTGCACATCCATGACCTGCGCGCATGGACGTACGACCGCCACAACACGGTCGACGACACCCCGTACGGCGGCGGCCCCGGCATGGTCATGAAGACCGGCCCCTGGGGCGACGCCCTGGACTCGGCCCTCGCCGACGGCTACGAGACCGGCTCCCGCGCGCCCGCACTGATCGTCCCCACCCCCAGCGGCCGCCCCTTCACCCAGGAGCTCGCCGTGGAGCTCTCCGAGCGCCCCTGGCTGATCTTCACGCCCGCGCGCTACGAGGGCATCGACCGCCGCGTGATCGACGAGTACACGACCCGGATGCCCGTCTACGAGGTCTCCATCGGCGACTACGTCCTGGCCGGCGGCGAGGCGGCCGTCCTGGTCGTCACGGAGGCCGTGGCACGCCTGCTGCCCGGCGTCCTCGGGAACGCCGAGTCCCACCGCGACGACTCCTTCGCACCCGGCGCCATGGCCAACCTCCTGGAGGGCCCCGTCTACACCAAGCCCCCCGAGTGGCGCGGCCGCGGCATCCCCGACGTGCTGCTCAGCGGCCACCACGGCAGGATCGCCCGCTGGCGCCGCGACGAGGCCCTGAGGCGCACGACGGCCAACCGGCCCGACCTCATCGAGCGCTGCGACCCCAAGGCCTTCGACAAGAAGGACCGCGAGATGCTCTCCATCCTGGGCTGGGCGCCGGACCTGGAGGGTGAGCCGTACGGCCGATTTTGGCGCAGGACTCAGGGCGTGGAAGAATAGGCCGCTGTTGTGCGTCGTCCGGCGTGCGCCCCTGCCACGGGGGGACACGACGCCCGCCCCGACACGGACAGCCTCCTTCTGGAAAACAACGTCCGTTGATGACCTGTGGCATCAGCGAAGAAAGCAGACGAAATGTCTCACCTGCTCGACACCGTCGACTCCGCGTCGCTGCGCAGCGACGTCCCGGCCTTCCGCCCGGGTGACACCGTCAACGTCCACGTCCGCGTCATCGAGGGCAACCGCTCCCGTGTGCAGCAGTTCAAGGGCGTGGTGATCCGCCGCCAGGGCGCCGGTGTCCGCGAGACCTTCACGGTCCGCAAGGTCTCCTTCTCCGTCGGCGTCGAGCGCACCTTCCCGGTGCACACCCCGATCGTCGAGAAGATCGAGCTCGTCACCCGCGGTGACGTGCGTCGCGCCAAGCTGTACTACCTGCGCGAGCTGCGCGGCAAGGCCGCGAAGATCAAGGAGAAGCGCGACAACTGAGCTCGCGCGGGGGTTCATAGAGGGGCCGGATAGCATCTGGCCTCGATGGACACCGAAGCACAGCAGACGGAGCGCGACCGCTCCTCCCGCCCTTCCCTGTCCGAGGAGATCTCGGACACAGGAGAGCCGGAGGGGCGGTCGCGTTTCGCGTTGCTGGTGCGGATCACCGACTGGCTGCCGGGTGGGCTGCTCTCTCTGACCCTGCTGGTCTGCCTGGTGTTTTTGCTGCTTCTCAACGCTTTTGTGGTGCAACCCTTCCAGATTCCCAGCGGATCCATGGAAAACCGATTGAGGATCGGAGACCGCGTTCTCGTAAATAAGTTGGCGTACCGTTTCGGTGCCGAACCGCAGCGCGGCGATGTCGTCGTGTTCGACGGAACCGGGTATTTCGGGAACGCCGACTACATCAAGCGCGTCGTGGGCGTGGGGGGAGACCGCGTGGTCTGCTGCGACAAGGAGGGGAGGATCGAGGTGAACGGCCGGTCGGTCGACGAGTCGACGTTCCTGTACCCGGGCGACAGCCCGTCCACGGTGCCCTTCACGGTCGTCGTGCCCAAGGGCACCCTGTTCCTTCTCGGCGACCACCGCAGCGACTCCAGCGACTCCCGCGATCACCTGGGCTCGCCCGGCGGTGGCATGATCCCCCTGTCCGAGGTCATCGGACGGGCCGACTGGATCGCCTGGCCCACCGCCCACTGGACCCGCCTGCAGCGTCCCGGCGCCTACGCTCACGTGCCCGCCGCGGACGGTGCGCATGGGTAACCGTGGTAAACCGCGCAGCGCCTCCAGGAGCGCGGCCGAGGACCTGCTGCCCACCGGCTCCCGCCGCGCCTCCCGCCCGGCCGGGGGCGACGGCCGCACCCGCGCCGAGCGGCGCAAGCTGCAGCGCAAGGTCAAGCGAAAGCGCAGGCGCAGTGCGGCCAAGGAGATACCCCTCCTGGTCGGCGTCGCGGTCCTCATAGCCCTGGTGCTGAAGACATTCCTCGTCCAGGCGTTCGTGATCCCGTCCGGTTCCATGGAGCAGACGATCCGGATCGGCGACCGCGTCCTGGTCGACAAGTTCACCCCCTGGTTCGGCTCCAAGCCGAAGCGGGGGGACGTCGTCGTCTTCAAGGACCCCGGCGGCTGGCTCGCGGACGAGCAGACCACGACGAAGAAGAACGACCCCATCGTCGTCAAGCAGGTCAAGGAGGGGCTCACCTTCATCGGCCTGCTGCCGTCCGACAACGAGAAGGACCTCATCAAGCGCGTCGTCGGTGTCGGCGGCGACCACGTCAAGTGCTGTGACGCGCAGGGACGGGTCACCGTCAACGGCGTTCCCCTGAGCGAGGTCGACTACCTCTATCCCGGAAATGCACCCTCCACCCAGGAGTTCGACATCACCGTCCCCAAGGGGCGGTTGTGGGTGATGGGCGACCACCGGGCCAACTCCGCGGACTCCCGAGCCCACCAGAACACCGACTACGGCGGCACGGTCGCCTTGAGCTCGGTGGTGGGACGGGCCAAGGTCATCGCGTGGCCCTTCGGTCACTGGACTTCCTTGAACGAACCTAAAACTTTCGCCTCCGTTTCCAACTCCGTGTCGGGGACGACCGCGTCCCCGCAGCTGTCGCATAGGGTTGCTTCCGACGATTTCAACGGAACGATCCAGCTCCCGAGCCCTGCGGAACTCCCGCTCGTTATGGGAGTGGTGGGCCTGCGCCGCGTATGGGGCAGGCGGCGGCACAGAGTAAGGAGTTGGCGTGGGGGATGTGGCGGTTGGCGCACGGTCCGGACACGACGGCGAGGAGCACCGCGGACAGCCCGTCCAAGGGGTGTCCGCAGCCGTCCCGGCCGCGGACAGCGCCGTGACCTCCGGGAGTGACTCCGGGGCGACCGAGGACGGCGCGGTGCCGGGCGAGCGGGACCGGACCGAGGAAAAGGGCTCGGGCGGGACACCCCGCAAGTCCAGTAAACAGCGCTCCTTCTGGAAGGAGTTGCCCATTCTGATCGGTATCGCGCTCGTGCTCGCGCTGCTGATCAAAACGTTCCTGGTGCAGGCGTTCTCGATTCCGTCGGACTCGATGCAGAACACCCTTCAGCAGGGCGACCGAGTCCTGGTGGACAAACTCACCCCCTGGTTCGGCTCGGAGCCGGACCGCGGGGAGGTCGTCGTCTTCCACGACCCGGACAACTGGCTGGCGGGCGAGCCCACGGCCACTCCGAACGCGCTGCAGAAGGTCCTGAGCTGGATCGGCCTGATGCCGTCCGCCGAGGAAAAGGACCTCATCAAGCGCGTCATCGGCGTCGGCGGCGACACCGTCTCCTGCAAGGGATCGGGACCGCTGACGGTCAACGGCAAGGCGCTCAACGACACGTCGTTCGTGTTCGCCGGCAACACGCCGTGCAGCGTGGACGACCAGGGCGGTCAGTTCTCCGTGAAGGTCCCCAAGGGCTACATCTGGGTCATGGGCGACCACCGCCAGAACTCGCGCGACTCGCGCTACAACCAGAGCGACAAGCACAACGGCATGGTGCCGGTGAACAAGGTCGTCGGACGCGCCATCGTCATCGCCTGGCCGATCACCCGCTGGGACACCCTCCCGGTCCCGGACACCTTCGACCAGCCGGGCCTGAGCAACCAGTCCTCGGCGTCCGCCGCCCTGACGGCCGCCCCGAACGCGATCGCACTGACCGGTGCGGTGCCCGTGGCGCTGTGGCGTCGTAGGCGGATCGAGGTCGCACAGACCCGCTGAGCCGGCCCTCGGACCGCGCCTCTCCCGGCGTACCGGCCGCTGTCGTGAAACCCTCGTGGAGCTTGTGACCTTGGTCGCGGCGGAGGGGCTGACCGGGTCAGGTACCGCCGGGTAGGGTGCGGACCCATGGGTGGCGAGAGCATGACGCGTACGGCCCCGCGCAGCGGTGGCAAAAGCACGGGCCCGGTGGGCAGCCGGACCGGACAGCGACTGTCCGGACTGGCGGTCGCACTGGGCTGTGTGCTGTTCCTCGGAGGATTCGCCTGGGGAGCCGTGCTCTACCGGCCGTACACCGTGCCGACCAGTTCGATGTCGCCGACGATCGCCGCCGGCGACCGGGTCCTGGCACAGCGCGTCGACGGCAGTGAGATACGCCGGGGCGATGTCGTCGTCTTCAACGACACGTCCTGGGTGACCAATTCGGCCGTGGTCAAGCGCGTGGTCGCGGTCGGCGGCGACACGGTCTCCTGCTGCACCGACGGCAAGCTGACCGTCAACGGCAAGCAGATCGACGAGTCCTATCTCAAGGGCAGCGTGGTCGAGGACAAGAAGATCCCGGCCGTGAAGGTCCCCAAGAACCGGCTGTTCCTGCTCGGCGACGAGCGCCAGGGTTCCCTGGACTCCTCGGCCCACCTCAGCGACGCCGCCCAGGGCACCGTCGCGCGTTCCGCCGTGACCGCTCGGGTGGAGGCGGTCGCCTGGCCCATGAACGGCATGCTGGAGCGCCCCACGGGCTTCAAGACCCTCGGCGCGCTGTCCCAGCCGGGCCCGCTGCGCATCATCGTCGCCATGATCGTGGCCGGAGCCGTCCTGGTCCTCGGGGGCGGCGCGTACGGCCCGGTCGCCAAGCGGATGGACAGGCGCCGCACCCGTGCGCGGACGGAGCCCGTGGGTGCCCGCTGAGGCGACGGGCGCGTACGAGGGGTCGTACCGGAGCGGGCTGCGGAAGGTGGCCCGGGTGGTGCTGCTCGACCCCGAGGACCGCATCCTCCTTCTGCACGGCCACGAGCCGGACGATCCGGCCGACGACTGGTGGTTCACGCCGGGCGGCGGCCTGGAGGGCGACGAGACCCGTGAAGAGGCCGCCCGCAGGGAACTCGCCGAGGAGACCGGCATCACCGGGGTCGAACTGGGCCCGGTGCTGTGGCGGCGGATGTGTTCCTTCCCGTTCGCGGGCCGCCGCTGGGACCAGGACGAGTGGTACTACCTGGCCCGGACGGCCCATACGTCCGAGGTGGTGCCCGAGGGCACGGGCCTGACCGAGCTGGAGCGGCGCAGCGTCGCCGGAGCGCGCTGGTGGACGTGTCAGGAACTGGCCCGGTCACATGAGACGGTGTATCCGACCAGACTTGCCGAGCTGCTCCGCAGGCTGCTCGACGAAGGTCCCCCCGCCGGGCCGGTGATCCTTGACCCCGAAATCGTTTAGGGGCTCACGGTACTGGCGCACAATGGTGGGATCGCACGGCTGAAGGGGAAGCTGCCATGAGCGCCGAGGACCTCGAGAAGTACGAGACCGAGATGGAGCTGAAGCTCTACCGGGAGTACCGCGATGTCGTCGGTCTGTTCAAATATGTGATCGAAACCGAGCGGCGCTTCTACCTGACCAACGACTACGAGATGCAGGTGCACTCGGTCCAGGGTGAGGTGTTCTTCGAGGTGTCCATGGCGGATGCCTGGGTGTGGGACATGTACCGGCCGGCCCGCTTCGTGAAGCAGGTGCGCGTGCTCACGTTCAAGGACGTGAACATCGAGGAGCTGAACAAGAGCGATCTGGAGCTGCCGAGCGGATGATGCTCGCCGGCGGTCCCTCGCGCGGGTGACGGGGTTGTCCACAACCGGTGAGTAGTCCACCAAGATCCACTTGGTCGGGCCGGATGCGTGACGGTTGGCGCCGGAGGTGGTGCCGACATGAACACACGCAACGCACAACGCAGTGCGATGGGGAAGTACGGCGAGGACCTGGCCGCGCGGCGGCTGGCGGACGCCGGTATGACGGTCCTGGAGCGCAACTGGCGGTGTGGCAGGACGGGTGAGATCGACATCGTGGCCCGGGACGGCGACGTCCTGGTGGTCTGCGAGGTGAAGACCCGCAGGGCGAGCCCTTTTCAGCACCCCATGGCCGCGGTCACGCCGACGAAGGCGGAACGCCTGCGCGGTCTGGCGGAACGCTGGGTGCAGGAACACGGTGGCGCCCCGCCGGGAGGCGTCCGTATCGACCTGGTCGGCATCGTGCTCCCCGACCGCGGCGCACCCGTGGTCGAGCACGCGCGGGGGGTGGCCTGAGATGGGGTTCGCGCGTACGTGCTCCGTGGCGCTGGTCGGCGTCGAGGGCGTGGTGGTCGAGGTCCAGGCGGATCTGGAGCCGGGGGTGGCGGCGTTCACGCTGGTGGGGTTGCCGGACAAGAGCCTGAGCGAGAGCCGGGAACGGGTGCGGGCGGCGGTGGTGAACTCGGGCGGCGAGTGGCCGCAGAAGAAACTCACGGTCGGGCTCAGCCCGGCATCGGTGCCGAAGGCGGGCAGCGGTTTTGACCTTGCCGTCGCCTGCGCGGTGCTCGGCGCCGCCGAGCGGATCGACCCGCGGGTGCTCGCCGACATCGTGATGATCGGGGAGCTGGGCCTGGACGGTCGGGTCCGGCCCGTCCGGGGCATCCTGCCGGCGGTGCTGGCCGCGGCGGACGCCGGCTACGAACAGGTGGTCGTGCCCGAGTGCGCGGCGGCCGAGGCCTCCCTGGTACCCGGCGTGTCCGTACTGGGTGTACGCAGCCTGCGGCAGTTGATCGCCGTCCTCGCGGACGAGCCCGTACCCGACGAGGAACCGGTGGAACACGGCCGCCCGGATCCGCTGCTCGCCGGACTGAGGGTGCCCGGCACGGGCGCGGCGACGGGGGTGCACACCATGGGCGCCGCCCAGCACGACCAGGGCCACGACCTCGCCGATGTGGTGGGCCAGATCTCGGCGAGGACGGCGGTGGAGGTCGCCGCGGCGGGTGGCCATCACCTGTTCCTGGAAGGCCCGCCCGGCGCCGGGAAGACGATGCTCGCGGAGCGACTGCCCGCGATCCTGCCGCGGCTCGGCCGCCAGGAGTCGCTGGAGGTCACGGCGGTGCACTCGGTGGCCGGACTGCTGCCTCCGGGCAAACCCCTGATCGACACCGCTCCGTACTGCGCCCCGCACCATTCGGCGACGATGCAGTCGCTGGTGGGCGGCGGACCCGGCATCGCCAGGCCCGGTGCCGTCTCGCTCTCCCATCGGGGCGTCCTCTTCCTCGACGAGACGCCCGAATTCAGCAGCCGGGCGCTGGACGCGCTGCGCCAGCCCTTGGAAGCCGGACACGTCGTGATCGCACGGAGTGCGGGTGTCGTGCGGTTCCCGGCGAAATTCCTGATGGTGCTCGCCGCCAACCCCTGCCCGTGCGGCCGTTTCTCGCGGGCGGACGACTTCTGCGAGTGTCCGCCCTCGACGATCCGCCGTTACCAGGCGAGGCTGTCCGGCCCGCTGCTCGACCGGGTCGACCTGCGCGTCGAGGTCGACCGGGTGACCCGCGCCGAGCTGACCCGGCGCGGTGCCCGCGGCGAGTCCACCACGACGGTCGCCGACCGGGTAGGGGCGGCCAGGCAGCGGGCAGCGGCACGGCTGCAGGGCACTCCGTGGCTGACCAACAGCGAAGTCCCCGGCCGGGAGCTGCGCAGTCGCTGGCACGCCGCAAACGGGGCGATGGACGAGGCCGAACGCAGCCTGGAGCGAGGCGTGCTGACCGCCCGTGGCCTCGACCGCGTGCTGCGCGTCGCCTGGACCGTCGCGGACCTCGTCGGCCACGACCGACCCGACGCGACGGACGTCGCCCTGGCGCTGCAACTGCGTACCGGCGTGCCGCGGGGCGTGCCCATGGCCATCGGGGCACTGACATGAGCGGCGGCGACGATCCGGACCGTGAGCTGCTCGCCCGCGTTTTTCTCGGCCGGGTTCTCGAACCGGGAGACGAGGTCGGCGGGCGGTGGCTGCGGGATCTCGGGGCGGTGGAAGTGGCGCGGCGGCTGCGCGACGGTGGGCCGCAGCTCGTCGGGGTGACCGACAAACGGTGGGCCGGCCTGCTGGCCAGGGCACAGCAGGCCGAGCCCGAAAAGGATCTCGCCGCCGCACAGGGTGGCGGGATGCGGTTCGTGGCGCCGGGGGACGGCGAGTGGCCTGGGCAGCTCGATGACCTGGGGGACGCGCGTCCCCTGGGGCTGTGGGTCCGGGGGCGGCCCAGTCTTCGGATGTGGGCGCTCAGATCCGTTGCCGTCGTGGGGGCACGGGCGTGCACCGAGTACGGGGCGCACATGGCGGCCACCCTCGGCGCGGGGCTCGCCGAGCACGGGTGGGTGGTCGTGTCCGGCGGTGCCTACGGGGTGGACGGGGCCGCACACCGGGGCGCGCTCGGGGCGGGCGGTGCCACCGTCGCGGTGCTCGCCTGCGGGGTGGACCGAGCCTACCCGCGCGGACACACCGAGTTGATCGCCAGGATCGCGGAACAGGGACTCGTGATCGGGGAGTTGCCGCCCGGTGATCATCCGTCGCCGAGCAGATTCATCGTCCGGAACCGGGTGATCGCCGCCCTGACCAGGGGCACTGTCGTCATCGAGGCCGCCTACCGCAGCGGTTCGCTGGTCACCGCACGGGCCGCGCAGCGGCTGGGGCGCCACACGATGGGGGTGCCCGGGCCGGCCACCAGCGGTCTGTCGGCGGGAGTGCACGAACTCCTGCGGGGCGAGGCCGAGCTCGTCACCGACGCCGCGGAAGTCGTCGAACTGGTCGGTGGAATGGGGGAGCTGGCCCCGGACCGGCGCGGGCCCGTGCTGCCCCGCGATCTGCTGGCCCCGGGCGCCCGGCGCGTGCTGGCCGCGCTGCCCGGCCGCGGCGCGGTGCCGCCCGACGAGGTCGCCAGGGGCGCGCAGACCACGCAGGACGACGCGATCGCGAGACTGTACGAACTCCGATCACTCGGTTACGTCGAACGACACGGCGACGGCTGGAAGTTGACACGCCAGGCGATGATCTCCGTTCGCGGGGGTCGGGGTCGATGCTGACCGAGCGTGTTCGGCCGTCCGGGGGAAGCCTGACACCTGTGCAAATACCCGCAGTTGGCGTACCCGGGTGGTCACGCACAGCAACTGTCGTGACTCGGTGGGGCGCACTGCGGAACGTATCTGCGCACACATTCCGCACCGGTCTTCGCGCACTGCGACGCTCCAGTCACGCTACGCTCACGAGGATTCCGACGCAGACAGGCATCTCGACATCAGACCGACAGCTCACGCAGGCACCCCCACTTCACGGCAGAACGGCACAAGGCAACGAATGCCCCAGCACACCTCCGGGTCCGACCGGGCGGCGATCCCCCCAGCCGCCCGTGACGGTGGCAGCGTGCGGCCGCCCGCTCCCTCGACGCTCGACGAGCTGTGGCGGTCGTACAAGGACACGGGGGACGAGCGGCTGCGGGAGCAGCTGATCCTGCACTACTCGCCGCTGGTGAAGTACGTGGCGGGACGGGTGAGCGTCGGTCTGCCGCCCAACGTCGAACAGGCCGACTTCGTCTCGTCCGGGGTGTTCGGGCTCATCGACGCGATCGAGAAGTTCGACATCGACCGGGAGATCAAGTTCGAGACGTACGCGATCACCCGGATCCGGGGCGCGATGATCGACGAGCTCAGGGCGCTGGACTGGATCCCGCGGTCGGTGCGGCAGAAGGCGCGGAACGTGGAGCGGGCCTACGCGACCCTGGAGGCGCGGCTCCGGCGGACGCCGTCGGAGGGCGAGGTGGCTTCCGAGATGGGCATCCACGTGGACGAACTCCACGCGGTGTTCAGCCAGTTGTCGCTGGCCAACGTGGTCGCCCTGGAAGAGCTGCTGCATGTGGGGGGTGAGGGCGGCGACCGGCTCAGTCTGATGGACACGCTGGAGGACACCGCCGCGGACAACCCCGTGGAGGTGGCCGAGGACCGGGAGCTGCGGCGGTTTCTGGCGCGGGCGATCAACACCCTGCCCGAGCGGGAGAAGACCGTGGTCACCCTGTACTACTACGAGGGACTCACGCTCGCCGAGATCGGGAACGTGCTCGGGGTGACCGAGAGCCGGGTCAGTCAGATCCACACCAAGTCGGTCCTGCAGTTGCGGGCGAAGCTGGCGAGCTTCGGACGCTGAGCGGAGGTCTCCCCGCTGGAGCGGAGCCGAGAGTGGGGGAGAGTCTCTCCCGTCGCGGGTGCTGCGTCCGTAAAGTGGTTGACGTGCCAAGGATTCGAGCGGCCTCCGTGGCCGAGCACCGGTCGATGCAGCGAGCCGCCCTGCTGGACGCGGCTCGGTCTTTGCTGTCCGAGGGCGGGACGGAGGCGCTGACGTTCCCGGCTCTCGCCGAGCGCACGGGGCTTGCGCGGTCATCCGTGTACGAGTACTTCCGGTCCCGGGCCGCCGTGGTCGAGGAGCTGTGCGAGGTCGACTTCCCCGTGTGGGCTGCCGAGGTGTCGGCGGCGATGGAGCGGGAGGGTTCGGCCGAGGGCAAGATCGAGGCGTATGTGCGGCAGCAGCTGGCGCTGGTGGGGGACCGGCGGCATCGGGCCGTCGTGGCGATCTCCGCGAGTGAGCTGGATGCGGGGGCTCGGGAGAAGATCCGGGCTGCGCACGGTGGGCTTGTCGCGATGATCGTCGAGGCGCTCGTGGAGATGGGGCACTCGGAGCCCCGGCTGGCTGCGATGTTGTTGCAGGGCGTGGTGGATGCGGCCGTGCGGCGGATCGAGCTGGGAGCGGCCGAGGATCCTGCGGCGATCACTGAGGCTGCGGTGGCCATGGCTCTGCGGGGTGTTCGCGGCTGAGGCCGACTGGGGTTGCTGCGGGGCGGGTTCGCTCACCGGCGCCGGCCGGGTGCCGCCTTTCCCGGGGCCGGGAGCCACCCGGCACCACTGCCCGCCGGCCACGGCGGCTATGAGGGAAGCGGCACCCCGAGCACCGGCAACAGCCTCGACGGACCCCTGTGCTGCAGCCACGGTGGCAACAGGGACAGCGGGTTCAGATAGGTCTCGCCTCTCAGCAAGCCCCAGTGCACGCAAGTGACCGTGCAGTGCGAGCCCGTCGGCTCCACCGTGCCCACCACCTCGCCCGCCTCCAGTGCGTCCCCCTTCTTCACCGACGCCGTCACCGGCTCGTACGTCGTCCGTAGATCCGTGCCGGACAGCTCCACGGAGACCACGCCCCTTCCTGTCACCCGCCCCGCGAAGGACACCTGGCCGGCCGCCACCGCCCGTACTGGTGTCCCGGCCGGTGCCGACAGGTCCACGCCCCGGTGGCCCCGGCCGTAGACCGTTGCCGGAGGTTCCCAGCCTCGTAGGACCGGGGGATGTGTTCCCACCGGCCAGGCGCGGGCGACGGCCGGGACCGGTGGGGACGGCGCCGGCGGGGGCGGCGGGGTGTCCGCCCGGGCCCAAGGGGTCAGGGTCGCCGACGTCAGTCCCAGCAGCACCGCCCAGGTCACCCGCACGCATCGGTTCGTTCGCATGCCGCCACCGTCCCGCAACCGTCGCGATCATGGCCGGGATCTGTGGACTACTCCCCGGTTGTGGACAGCGGCGTCACCCGGTACCCCGCCGGTCCCGTACACTTCTTCTGGCGATCCGGGTCACCGGGTCGACTTCGCACGCCCCGACATCAGGTGGTCAAAAGCCGGTGTCAGCGCCCCTCGGTCCTTCGTGGCACGGCGCATGTGGGCGTCAGGCGCGGGAGCCGGCCGGTCCCCGCGGCACAACCGAGAAACTCAAGGAGAACGGCCATGGCCGTCGTCACGATGCGGGAGCTGCTGGAAAGCGGCGTCCACTTCGGTCACCAGACCCGTCGTTGGAACCCGAAGATGAAGCGATTCA
>Ga0307512_10003419_pt1 | contig 18527 bp, 17 predicted proteins | sample 14_EM_MG_FD_200267 | JGI IMG/M metagenome (GOLD analysis project Ga0307512, IMG submission 200267) | Populus trichocarpa ectomycorrhiza microbial communities from riparian zone in the Pacific Northwest, United States - 14_EM | ecosystem: Host-associated > Plants > Roots > Unclassified | place... | reverse complement strand
CGAGCAGCAATGGCCATCGGCTGGCTAGGGCAAGCAATTTGGCCGACGGAAGGGACGGAAGATGGTGGCCGAAACCTTGAGCTTGAGCTAAAAGTTTAAGCTTGAGCAAGAGCACGGGCCCGGGCCGCAGCAAAGCACGAGCTCAACCAAGAGTCGGAGCAAGCGCTAGAGCCAGTGCTCCGCCAGAAGCTCAGCCCGGGCCGCAGCCCGAGCTCGAGGTTTTGCGCCAGAAGCCGAGGGATGGGAGGGAAGTAAGGAGGCCAGGAGCGAGGGAAAGAAAGTATATAAAGAGGAGCGGAGCGGCAGTGGTTGAAGCAAAGCAGCGCATCCAGCTTCAAAAATCAAACACACAGCATGTTCTAGTCCAGTCACGGAGGATATCCCTCCGTGGAGAGACCGGTCCATTCACGGAGTCTCACCCTCAGTGACTGGACTGGTTCATTCACGGAGTGTACCCCTGCACCCCACCTCCGTGACTGGACTGGTTCATTCGCGGAGCATACATACAAAGTGCTAATTACACTCAAAGCCGTGGAGCAACTACAATTACACTATGATCCATATCCTAAGTTGGAACCAGTTCTGCTTCCTCGATGCCTTCTTCCTGTACATCGTCCTCTTCCTCCTGTTCCTTGCCCACATCCTGGTACTGGTCAAGACCCTCTCCTTCCTCAATATCCAGTTCTGTGTGATCACATTCGTCGTTTTCCTCTGCGCCATCGCAGAACTGTACAAGTCACTTTCAGGCTCTTTCAGGCTTTCACCCGCAGGAAAGCAAACCCAGAAGGTGTCAGGACTCAGACGGGAGCAAACTTTGAAAGTATGGCAACCTTTCAGGCTTTCGCCGGGTTTTACTGCATATTTCCTTTCGTGCAGATACACTTTCATGCTTTCATGCAGATGAGGCAGCAGCAGTATACTCAAAGTTATCCGGCATGGTACACTCAAGGTTCGGTCGCCAGCAAAGCGGTCAGAGGCTCTTGTCTGCAAGCAAAGCTGAAGTACTGGCCCGTATCCGAAGCTCAAGCTTGGCCAGCGGTGCACTTCTGGCCAATGTGGAAGCTCTAGCCAGCGTCGAAAGCTCTAGCCAGCAGACTAGCCAGCCTCCCAGCATGCCGACTTAACTCATTGTCTGATCTCAACTTCGAGTCCTAGTGCAGTGGAATTACAAACTATCATACGGCCATCATTGTTACCACCATGTTCATGAAGATCTAGTAGACTGTCGATTATCACTATATGTTCATGTTTACACTCAAAGCTCGGTCTCACACTGGCTCTCACGCTGGTACTCACACTGGCCCAATTACCATGAAAACTAAGCTGCGGATTCCGCTGGCAACTCTGATTAGGAGATCTACTCTCGCTATGAGCCCAGGTATCGCCATTAACCCAGTACCATCGATTCAAATCCTCAACACCATGGCCATTGGATATCGTCAGAATCTCAGACTCAGACTATAGGTGTGGGTGCCAGAGTTAGTTATGGAGTTAGTTAGTTGCAGGAATAAACTTCGTCTGACTGACTATAGATATCAGGATTTGTGAATAAAAACTGTAAATCCACTACATTAGTTGGTTCTCAAAAACTCTCTTTTTCTGGCGTGTGACATTATACTGCTCTGCGAAAGATGCCTTTCATTCATAACGTCGGGAATCGTCTCGATACTCGCAAAGGGTAGTGAATGTCGCTGCTGGAGGGTGCAAAAGACTAGCTGCATCACTGCAAGGCACCATTTTGAAAAACCAGCTGCATCTAGTGAAAAACAGGTTCTGCAGCGAAAGAGGTTTTGCAGCGAAAGAGCCAATGCAGCGAAAGGACCACCGCAGCGAAAGATGCAAAACGAAGTAAAAATCTCCAAGCTTGAAAGGGCGCGAAAGAGCATTCGCAGCGAAAGTTTGTGGAAAGCAGCCAAAAGTCTAAAAGCACGTGGTACAATCAGGAACTTTCAAAGTGCGGTTGAGTTTCGCAATGTTTGCAGAGTATTCACCAAGTGTACACTCGGTGAATGGACCAGTCCATTCACTGAGGTGGGGTGCAGGGGTATCCTCCGCGAATGAACCAGTCCAGTCACTGAGGGTGGGACTCCATGACTGGATGGGTCTCTCCGCAGAGGGACATCCTCCGTGACTGGACTAGAACACAGCATCTGCTCAGAATATCTCTCATACAACGACTTCTCTCGCACCTCGTCTCACTGCCCCCCCGATCCAAAAAAGAAAAACAATGTCGTTAAACTCCAACTTCATCTACAGTCAGTCAAGCAACGGAAGCCAGGCCTCGGACCCCGGCAGCTGCAGCAGCAGCACCGGTCAGTAGCTCTGCAGCAGCACCCGTGGGCACGACAACGCCACAGCATGCCAGCAGACGCAGGGAGACAGCCTGGCGACCCCACCCAACGCCCATGACACAATCCACCTTGCACAAGATAGAACGACAGGCCCGGGCACACGGTCAGGCACGAGCAGTCAGCACACACCCGATGTCGACATCAATCTAGTACTCTGAGCCCTCACAGCAGCTCTAGAAGTCCCGGATTGACCAGTCCCCGCAGCAACCCCGAGCACTCAGGGCATAGCAACCACGAGCACCTGCGCGAGAGCCTAAATACGAGGTACTGACCCCATGCTCCTGTCAATCCAAGAGATATTCCCAGCGTTGGACACAGCAGTCATGCAGTCCATATAAACACACAAGTTCCAAGCTGCAAACCTCCTGAAGCTTGAAGATTCATTCACCTACAAAAAGAAATGCCCACAATATTACTCTTTTGGCACGGGAGAGCCCATCCTCAACCTCTCCACAACCTGCGAAGACGTCGACCTCTGAGAATACGAATCAATATCCAACTGATGCACGCATTCATGGTCTATGGCGTAATCATGGGCACATTGGCACTGCCACCGCAAAAACTCCCACTCGCCTCAGCCATCATGACGTAAGTACATACACATTACGAACACCTCCGCACCCACACATGGGACTGTGGACGAAAATTCCATATCGTAGTGCACCAGAAGAGAATATGCCAAGGCATATACGAACAATCGGGCTGGAGCACCCCTGACCACGCACTCAAGACGACCCAACTATTGAAATGTTTGCCCCGCGATAATACCCGCCCCACAAAAAGAGCAGACACAGCCGGGGCCCTGCACGGCCTAGCCAACTGCGGGCAGCTCCAGCGACGAGATCTGCAACAACTACAACAAAGGCACCTGCACCTACCCTACCGGCCGCTACAATCACGCCTGCGAGATATGCGAGGGACCTCATCTAGCCGCACAGTGCAGCCAAAAGCGAGGCGCGCCATTAAGCCAGCGCATATCCCGGTGGCAATAGGGATGTTGGCACGGGATTTGGCCCGGTGGCTTCCCTAGTGTTTGGTGCTTGTGGGCTCGGGCATGAGGCCGGTGGCTTACGGCCCCCATTGGCCTCGCATGCCCCCACCAGCCTCTCTTGCCCCCACCAGCCTCGCCGGCACCCATGCTGAGAAGTAGGGCCAACCCCGGCAGTGATGCCCGGCATTGGTCTCCGGATGTGATACTCGGCTTCCCAAACTATGATCTCTCCTTTCCCATATATATTCTTTCCTCTTTAGACAATCACTTTTGTACAATAGTCAAATCAATATCTCTATTCATACTCGATTGATCTCAACAAGGGACCTGCAGGGCCCCTAAGAGACAACGGGACAACGGCCCCGCGTCTCCGGAGACTTCAACTCGAGTTTCCGTTCACACTCCCTAGCACCAGCCAGCCAATCGTCAGAAACCGCGGACCTCTACTCGACACAGGATGGGATCATCCGCAACACAACAATGCAAACCCAGCCCTACGAAAAACGCTCATAAACATAATCCGCTACGGAGTGTTCATTGGCTATACATGCCGACTGCAATTCATCCTGGGGGAAAACCTGCCATTGGCTCTCAACGACCCCACCTCAATCACGAAAGACATTGAAAAACGCGTGTCCACCAGCCCTACCTTCAGACTCACAACCCTGCCAGCCAAATACATAGCATCACCACTTGGACTTGCACCGACGCAAGATTGCACCTGGAGGAAAATACACCACCTATAATTGGCAAGCGGGCACTCAGTCAACGACTATATACCAAAAGGGTGGGGGACACTCACATACACACGATTCGATGACGCCGTAGCCGCGGTACCGGCCAGTGGGCCCAAATCAGTTTTCATCGAACAAGTCCTCACAGATGCATTTTGCTACAACCCGGTACACCCCCACAACTGGTGGCGACTAGGATTCGGATGGATGGGATGATGGTGGTGCGACAAGTTCGTCCCTTTCGGCTGCCGCACATCGCCAGCGATCTCTGATCTCTTCGCATCGGGCTTGGAATGGATTCTCCAAACCCCACGGGGTTAGCAGCATACACTCCACTACCTTGACGACTTCCTCACCATCTTCCTGCACTCCGCGACACTCTGAGACATACCAAACAGGTACAAAAGAGACTTCAGTCAGATCCGCAGTGACCTGGGATTCCGAGCCAAGGAAGAAAAGAACAAAGATGGCCACTGCATCAGGTTCCTCGGCATAGCGACTGTTAGGGGTTGTCTCTTAACAGCGATAATGATACTTGATTGAAGATTACAAGGCGCATACATATCTGTGATATGCATAACACCTATGCACGTATGCTCAAGTGGTCAACAACATGCTCTTTAGCGGGAGTTCATGTTGGTCGCGCGGAGCATGGGCGCTCCGTTCACACCTGGACACTCTGCGGGACATGTGCTGTAACAGCACACAGCAGTTGGTAGTCAAAGCGATCAAGAGAACTCTTCTCCCCTACCTGTAACGGGTTAGGATCCGGAGAGGCAAGTTCCGTTCTGGACATCCGTCTCGACCTAAGCATGGCGTAACTGAGGGATTCATTACGTAGGCGATTGAGCCTAGAGCGAGCACCACTCGTTAGTTCGATGGTCTGGATCGCAATGTAATCTCGTATAGGATACGAGCTTACACATCATTAATCTACATTGGCATAGTATCGGTTGGTCGCCGACTAAATTTATGACGCAATTAAATCGCTCACCACGTGAGGGATTTAAGAGACGATAAGCATTATCAACTTGGTTGGTAGATGTTCCAACTACCGTCTCGTACGATTGCAAAAGAGGTCTGAGTTAGGAAAGGGTAAGCTGATATTGCGCGACGGATGGCCTGATTGTTATCAGGAGCGTAATGCTTTGAAACCACATTGCAGAGACACAACCACCTGAGGGTGTTGTGGTGAGTGATTTATCGGGCACGTAGCGGGCGTGGCTGGGATAACACTATCACACCTGAGAGAGAGCGATGGCTATAAAGAGCCAGAGTAGGTCGAAGGGTTTTGAGAATTATCAGAGAACAGATTAGCTTTCAGAGAACACCGAAGACGATTTTAAAGTATTATTAAGAATTCTATCTATCTATCTATCTACCTATTTATAAAGAAATGAGTGGCCACTATTTCTTCTATAATCAACTTACGCGATTACCACTTGTATGCCTGGTCATACATATACACCATACGAATACGCACTGCAGAAGGTTGTAGAGTTGTTCGGCAATCTTCTGTTCAGTTTGCAAGAGGCCAACCAAATCCACACCTACCGAGTGGTTTTTCGTTTCGCTCAACTCGAGAACATCGACTACCTGGTGTTACGATCTCTGAACACCGGATTACTACCATTTGAGGAGTGTTCCGAGGACCAGTGGTTCGATGTGGAAACGTAGTTTATATCTACAGAGGAGACGGTCTGTGGTATAGTTTTAGATTGGGAGTTCTCGTCGTGCAGGAACGAGAAGTTCAGTCTTAGGATAAGACGAGGAGAGAAAGAGATACTTAGATAGGTGGCTGTAGTTAGTCCAATAAATATTGTATTGATTATTGGGATTAAGAACCCCCGTAACAGTATAATATTTTAAGTACTCTACGCTGTTATCTGAGAGAGGAATTTTTTTTGCGATATCAGCTTCGATTTATCTGACACCAGAACTGTTGTACCTGTATAAGGGACTTTATAAAACCGGAGCATATTTCTACCGACATCCTCAGAAACCAGGATTGCACTTCATTATAATTGACAAACTAAAAATCAATTTGCTATATGAATACGGAGTGCCAGAAGTGCGGAGACAACTTTTGCTGCATTTATTTGGGTCGGAGAATCTGCAGCAAGCATTGCCAGACGAAGAACTGCTTTTGTGTCAGCTTCCAGTTATACAATATCGAGGAAGAAAGTCCTGCAGTGTATCGCCAGAAGTGTAGCTTCCTGTCAGAGTGCTACAGCTATAAATTTCTAGGCAAAATTAGCGGAAGAAATTCTGATATTCTGCAAAAACATTGCATCGATCATTGTCAGCTGGAAAATTGCCCACATAGGGACTTAGTTTCAGTCGAGTTGAATAGACTCATTCCACCGCCAGATTATTGTCATTTAGTTCATAATGGCGGCCCCTCGGAGACGATTAACGTTCACCAGCTGGGTTCTGGCTCTCAGCTCGTCGAGAGTAGAAAAGACTCGATCTCCGGCGGCAGGGCCTGTCCCAGAGTGGTGCCTAGAATATCAAAGAAGGATAGAGGACGCCCGAAGGGATTACTTGCTACTAAAAGAGCAAGAAGAGCCAGAAGAAGCCCCAGAAGGACAGGGGGAAATAGAAATGCTGGAACCGAATACCGACTTAGTGCAGAAGCAATTATCAGAACTCGCTCAACAAATCGTCCATGTTATTGAGGCATGTAACGAAGAAAAAGATCTTCTGAAAGAGGATTTTGATTCAGTAAGAAACGGAATTATGATTATGGAAAGCCGTCTTCAAACGGAAAAATCCAGGATAGACTCAGAAGTACAAGGAGTCGGAACAATGAGGAACTTTCAGCAAGCAATATTGGAGGAAGTACGATCAAGCGTGCACATTTTACAGGGACAGGACAATCGGATAGTGGAAGAGGCTACTGAGCTGTTCGATGGCTTGAGAAAAGAGATGCAGGCTCAGTCTAAAAAGGTTACCGATATGAGTCTTGCAAGCTTCGCGCAGAAAAGTTCAATACAGGCCCTTCAGAAAACGGTGGCAACATTATCCAAGAAAATAGACGATGTGACTACAGTAGTAGCCGCTATTATGGAATCACTCAAACAAGTCCCGACTAAGCAGGAGCTACGACAGCATAGGGCGGCAATGGAAGAAGCAATGAATCCCATAGCCGAAGTTAATACGCGACTGACGACTGCGATGGATCAATATAAGTTTTCAGATTCAACACCGAGAGTGGAACGACAAGTCTTTGCAGGACCTTCGGGAACTCAATCAGTCATGCATCCACAAGGGGCCGCAGCTTTAGGATCTCAGTCAGTATCAAGCCTAAGGGATATTGGGAGCGAGTATTCGTGGAATTACAGACTTAGGGGAGGTTTAGGAAGTAATGAAGCGGCAGGTGGAGCTGAAGAAAGAGACGCAACAGCTGGAGGAGCTGAGGGTGCAGCAGCCGGTGAAGAAGGAGCAGCCGGCGGACCAAGCGGCGGAGCAGGCGGAGGAGCAGGCGCAGGAGGAGGAGCTCCACCACCCCCGGATCCACCGCCATCTGATCACGGAGGACGGGGTGCAGGAAGAATGTCGAGAAGAAGAAAACGAATTAAGGATTTAGAATTTGCCAAACCGATGAAAATTAAGGAACCGAAAAAGTTCTACAGAAAAGCCGGAGAAGATTTTGACACCTGGTGGGTTTTGGTTCAGGTCTATATCAGAGACCAACCAGAGAAATTTCCGGAAGATGAGAGGACTATCGATTGGATTGGTTCCTTAATGGATAGTTATGCAGCTTCGTGGCATATCCAGTGGTTAAAGGGAACCTTATCGGGATTGTATCCCAAGTATATGACGGGGTATATTACTGCCCTTACACTAAGGTTCGAGTATAAGGATGCCAGGGATGAAGCATATTGCGAACTTGAGAAAGTACGATATGACGGATGTATCAGGGATATGTTCACCAAGATACAGACTCATAACCATAAGGCCTTGGTAACAGGAGCGCCATTAAAGAAGTTGATCTTGGAGAGGTTACCGGCAAAGATCTTAGAACAGATGCATACTGGGGACCTAACCGGAAAAACGGATCAAGAAATTATGTCGATTGTTACCAATGCAGGACGAACTGCGGAAAAATGGGAAGCCGCGAGAAGTAATCTGGGCTTGAAAGCTCCGTTCAGAACCAAGAAAAGATCTCTCAATTGGTTTCGAAAAGATAAAACGGATCGAAAAGAGCGAAGACCCAAAAAGGACAGAATAGATCTCGTTAAGAAAAGTAAGTTCACCAAGGATCGATCCGAGCGCAGATCTACGAGAGATAATTCCAAGACTGAGGGAATAGAGTCCTCGGAAATAGAGAGAATAAAATCTGCTGGAGAATGCTTGAGGTGCGCATGGCCGTCCGAGAGGAAAGGAAACCATAGGGTAAAGGATTGCGTCAGGCCCATAACGCTGGATAAGGGAACGGCTACCTATCCTAAACCAAAGGAATATCAGAAGATGAAAGTAGAGGCAATGAAGTTACCTGAGCAAGAGGATGATTCCGAGGACGAAAGTTCACGAACCGATGAGTCTAGTGATGATGCTTCACAATCGGAAACGTCTGAAAGTGAAGACTAATTTTTGGATGATACCGAAGAAGCGGAATTGGAGGAACAAGAAGAGGCAGGAAACTGGTGGGATTCGCCAGAATCATCTGATGGTTAAAACAGACCATCCTTATATTTTCTTTGTTTTTTATCCCTCTGAGGATGATCGGAAGATCGAAACGGCTGGCCAGTAAGGGAATATGATTACTATAACATATCAGAACATCGATTATTAATTATATTACCGAAATCCTCAACCCGTTGTGGTTGTGCTATTGTCGAAAGGCTAGCAATGACGCAAAGAAAGGCTTCGGAGCCTCTACAGAGGTTTCCCAAGAAAATTAATTCATCAACCGATTATGTCTATTATCAACCAGTCCTTCTTCCGAAAATCCGGAAGATTTCAGCAACGAAAATCGGCAAAAGACGAATTTACCGATTCTTCATTGATTACGAGGGAAAATACTTCCCATTACGCTGCATGTTAGACCTAGGAAGCACATCCTTTGTCATATCTCCTGAAGCAGCAAAAGCATTTTCAATACCAGTGGTTAAGAGACAGAAACCAGTTAAAACGGGGGATGTTTCAGGTTCGACACTAAATCTGGAGAACTTGTTTACCGTCCCACTTGGAGTATCCTTCGGAAATCACCGAACGTATGACGAACAGGATCATGCTTTCAAAGTTATTAAAACAACTGGAGATTATGACGCATTAATACCAGCCCGGTATTTGGAAAAACATAAGGCAAGAGGAACAACAACAAGCCATTTACATTTTCCTGAGTGCCTGTCAGAGTGTTATAATCATGGAAAGATCCATCCAGAATATACAATTACTTATGACAAACGAATTGCGCTCAACGAAAAAGCTATTCATATAGGGGCAATAGTTTTGAATAATCCATCGATAATAGAGAAGTTACCAACGTGCTATCATAAGTTTTTATTGTTATTCGATCCAAAGGAATCAGAAAAGTTACCAGATAATAGAGGATGCGACTATCGAATTGAATTGTTAGGGTCTGACGATAAACTACGAATGGGACCTATTTATCAATTATCGCAAGAAGAAGAGAAACTCTTAGTTCAATATCTGGATACAATGATTAAGGAAGGAAAAATATGACCGTCCAAAAGCACAGTTGGAAGACCTATATTGTTCGTACCAAAACCTAATGGTCGAGGATTACGACTTTGTATCGATTATCGACATCTCAATTATTATACAAAAAATGATAGGACACCGTTGCCAATAATGGAAGAATTTTCGGCCAGAGTACTGCGAGCAACGCATATAACCAAAATAGACCCGAAGTCAGGTTTTTACTTGAACGGAATGGCTTTGGGGCATGAAAACTATACGGCATTTCGTACCAAGTGTGGTCTTTACGAATATTTAGTTATGCCATTCGGATTATGCAATGCACCAGCGACATTTCAAAGGGAAATCAATAGGATCTTGAGACCATTACTCAGCATTGAATTGGTTATCAAGACCGACGTACATATTGACGAAGATGAAGGAATGGTAGTGGTCGCTTATATCGACGACATTTTAATAGCCACGAAAGGATCCTTACAAAAGCATCACTGACAAGTTTCAAAGGTTTTCCAACTACTAATGGACAACCATATGTGCATCGAAATAGATAAATGTATTTTTGACGCCTCTGAAACGCCGTTTTTGGGCTTTGTAGTCAGTGGATCAGGCTTACGAATGGATCCCGAAAAAGCAAGAGCAATAGTGGATTGGCCTCGACCTACGTCTAGGAAAGAAGTCCAACAACTGTTAGGCTTATGGAATTTGTACCGAAGGTTTATCCACAATTTTTCGGCAATTGTATCTTCAATTACGAATTTACTTCGACAGGACTTTAAATTCGAATGGGGAGAAGCTCAAGAAGCGGCATTCATTAACATAACGATAGTGTTTACGTCCGGCAAAATCCCAATCCTTAGGCATTATGACCCGGAAAAACCAGCGCTATTAGAAACAGATGCTTCGGACTTCGCTATAGCAGGAATTTTGTCACAAAAGTTCATGGACGGCAAGATACATCCTGTTAGATTTGTTTCAAGAAAACTTACCCCAGCTGAGCTTAATTACGATGTATACGATAAAGAGATGCCAGCTGTGGTGTTTTCAGTTCGAAATAATTGGCATTATTTGCAGGGAGCTGTACATGAAACAACGATTTATTCGGACCATCAAAATCTTACTTATTTTAAGACGGCAGTTTTACTTAATTGAAGACAAGCCAGATGGTCCAAGGAACTCAAACAATATAACTTCTGTTTACTTCATTGAAAGAGCTCTTCTAATGCTAAAGCCAATATATTATCCAGGTGCCCGGAGTTCACCTCTAAGGAGGGGGGTACAACATCGGCCACAAGTCAGTCGATGCTGGATAAAGAACAATGGTTAGAAGTTGGAGCTATGAAATTTGACCTCGATATCGGTTACGAAACGATTCAGATTTCCGCTATGGATGTAGATCAGTTATTACCAGAAGCCAAGGAAAGAATTAAGGAAAAAGCTATGTTGGACGAGAAAGATAGGGAGTTGTGTAAGCAAGTAACAGCGGGAGGGAATATCGACAAAACCTTTACGATAACAGATGACTTGCTCTGTTGGAAAAATAGAATTTATGCGCCCGAGGGAATTAGGCAGAGAATGATTCAATCGGAACACGACTCGAAGGTAGCAGGACATTTCGGAAGAGCACGAACGGTTGAGTTAATATCCAGGAACTTCCACTAGACAAATATGGAAACCGATGTACGGAAGTACTGCAACGAGTGCGATAACTGCCAATGAACAAAGGCCCCAAGACATGCAAAGCACGGCCTGTTACATCCCTTGGAGTTAGCATGTAAACCATGGACACATATCAGTACCGACTTTATTACTGACATACCGGAGTCTGAAGGAGCGACAATGATTCTGGTAGTAGTAGATCGGTTCACAAAGATGGCTCATTTTATCCCGATAAAGAAAAAGGATTCGCCATCAGTCGCAAGAGCATATTTGGACAATGTCGGGAAATACGACGGGTTCCCCGAAGATGTCGTTTCAGATAGAGATACAATGTTCACAGGGAGTTTCTTTACGGACCTTTATAATTACTTGGGAATTATGCGCAGTATGTCTACGGCATATCATCCGCAGACGGACTGACAGACGGAACTCATTAACCAAGTGATCGAATCCTATTTACGGTCGTACTATAATTACCAACAACACTATTGGGCGTCGATGTTAACAATGGCAGAATACGCCTATAATAATTCAAAGCATTCGGCCACCAAAGTATCTCCCTTCTACGCTAATTACAGTTTTGAACCACGAACGACATGGACAACAATGATTCAGTTCAGAAACCCGGCATCGGAATTGTGCGGACATTATATGAATTCGGTTCATCAGAAGCTTGGGGACTGATTGGAGTTAGCAATGAAGTCTATCAGGAAAAATTATAATAAGAAAAGGAGAGACATAGAGCCGTTTGAAAAGGGGGAACTTGCAATGCTTAACGGACGAAATATTCGAGCAAAACATCGTTGCAAGAAATTGGAAGATAAGATGTTTGGACCTTTCGAAATCTTATCTGTAGGAAGCAACCAACGGTACCGCAAGTTGAGACTCCCAGATTCTTGGAAGATTCACCCAGTTTTTAATATCGAATTACTCGAACGCTATAATGGGACCGACCCTAAGAAACAGGTGATCGAGGTTGAAGACGATGGAGAAGAATGGGAGATGGAATCGATAGTCGCAAGCGGACCTTCCGATGGAAATCATAAATACCATGTGTTTCTAGTTAAGTGGAAAGGCTTTTCGCAGGAGGAAAATACTTGGGAAACATATGACAATGTGGTGGAAAACAATATGGGATTATTGAAAGATTTTTACGCAAGGAATTCTGAGATGGAAAAGGACGCGAGGTTTGGAAAACAAAAGGGAAAAAAGATATCGAAGTCTAAGATAGTGAAAAGAGATTGTAGGTGAAGTTATTTGATTCAATTTTGTTTTACTTTGTTTTTAGAAAGAGACAGAGCACCGTTGAGGTCACCGGGCTTAGAGAACGGGGTGATGTTAGGGGTTGTCTCTTAACAGCGATAATGATACTTGATTGAAGATTACAAGGCGCATACATATCTGTGATATGCATAACACCTATGCACGTATGCTCAAGTGGTCAGCAACATGCTCTTTAGCGGGAGTTCATGTTGGTCGCACGGAGCATGGGCGCTCCGTTCACACCGAAGACGATCTTAACATATTATCAAGAATTCTATCTATCTATCTATCTACCTATCTATAAAGAAATAAGTGGCCACTATTTCTTCTATAATCAACTTACGCGATTACCACTTGTATGCCTGGTCACACATATACACCATACGAATACGCACAGCAGAAGGTTGTAGAGTTGTTCGGCAATCTTCGGTTCAGTTTGCAAGAGGCCAACCAAATCCACACCTACCGAGTGGTTTTTCGTTTCGCCCAACGCGAGAACATCGACCACCTGGTATTACGGTATCTGAACACCGGATTACTACCATTCGAGGGGTTTTCCGAGGACCAGTGGTTCGATGCGGAAACGTAGTTTATCTTTACAGAGGAGACGGTCTGTGGTATAGGTTTAGATTGGGAGTTCTTGTTGTTCAGGAACGAGAAGTTGAGTCTTAGGATAAGACGAGGAGAGAAAGAGATACCTAGATCGGCGGTTGTACTTAGTCCAATAAATATTGTATTGATTATTGGGATTAAGAACCCCCGTAACAGCGACTGACACAGACGCAATGGAGGCACACCTGCTGCATGAGAAGCACTAGAACGCAACTGCACTGGTCAACTCCACACTCGCACAGCACTCAGTAGCACACAGACGCCTGGAAATGACTGATGGCTTCTTGTCATTTGCCTTGAAGGTGGTGCTAGCCAGCCGCCCCTTCCTCTGTCGACTCTACAACGCCCTCACAGCGACATCGCAAACTCACCACATCTCAGTCTCGTCGGTGATCAAGAAGCACCTCTCCTGGTGGCAGACATTCCACCCACAATTGAACGGAATCCGACACTTACACTACACGCGGACAATCCTACGGCTATGGACAGACGCATCTCGAAAGAATGGGATTGGGGGCTGTTTTCTCAGAACAGGTGAAACCATGTCTAGCAGACACACACCGGCCTAGCATTTCAGTACCACCGTCCCACAGCGGCACAAAGCGAAACATATCGACTTTAAAGAATTGTATGCAGTGTTACACATACTGCTCACCTGGACAACCGAGTCCAGAGCATGTAGAATCAAACTGCACTGCGACTACGAGGCAGTCATGGCAGCACTTGCAAACGGAATCATCAAAGGCCAGGCAATCAGCCCGCTCCGGCAAGTAGCAATGCGCATAGCAATCCACGATATTCATCTACACTGCGTGTGGATCCTGACCAAGGAAAACTCTCTTCCTGATGCACTCTCACGATGGGATACTGAAGAAATCGCTAACCTCTGCCCAAATTTACAGTAGAAATTGCAAACGACGCACCAGACACCTGGTACCAGGATTGCATCCCCCCCCCACCACGCTGCCCAACATCTCTGGTGGGGACTCAGCTCCCAGACCCGACGCACATATACCACCTGAAGAAACGACTTCCTCCACTTCTGCGCAGTACGAGGAGTCACACCCTTCCAATGTGGGAGCAGCAGGTTGCACTGGGGACCGCGAAACTCGGCGAACGCAGCCTGAGCACGATGCTCATCAAATGCTCACTCATAGGCATATAATCACCCCACATCGACCTCACGCGCTGCACCTAGGCATTTGGCAACCATCGCCTGCAGCGCATCATCAGAGGAATCAACCGATTCCACGGCGAACTGAACAAGAAGGAGTGCCTTCCAATCACACATGGCCTCCTCATCAGCATCCTCTCACTGCTAGATGCAAACGACCCCCGGGATGCAAACCTCTACGGTGCTGTCTGCATTTCACACGCCAGATTTCTGCCGGCAGGAGAAATACCATGGACAGCGAACAACCGAATTCATGGGCACACGGAATTCGCACAATGAAACCTCACCTGAAGATCCATCCAATCCGAGGAGGACCGGCTACTACTCACACTACCAAGCTCTAAAACGGACCCCTTCCGCCAAGGAGTTATGCTCACAGTGTCGGCTTCTAACGACACCGCCTGCCAAGTCACGGCCATGCGGCAGCTTTACAAACTCTGTTGAAGGTGGACTCCACTCGCCCGTCTCTTCGCCAGCCCCCCGGGGGATGACCCAGGAAGCGAAGCATTCACATGAGATTACCTGGTCCAGCACCTGCGGGAACTGCTGGGATGGCTGGGAGGCAGAGCAGCATACTCAGGACACTCGTTCGGAAGGGGATCAGCAACCTCGGCCAAGGCTGCCGGGCTGGCCGATAACAAAATCCAGCTACTTGGCCGATGGTCATCAAATGTGTACCAAGCCTACCTCGACTACCACCCCGAGCAAGTCTTCTAAATCGCCTGCCACTTCCAAAACTCACCAGAACACTCTCCACAACACCCCCTCCACAACATTTGGGGGCTGCCGCCGTAGCAGGGAGAGTCCAGGTGGAGAGGCGGCCACAGCGGCGGCATCCGCTCCACCCAGGCGGCATCTCTGTTTTACGTGTCGTTTACTGTTTCGTTCTGGTCTGATTTGGTGACGGTCCTAGCATGGAATGGTTTTTGTATATGAGAAAATAAGAAGCACGTACGAAGGGAAGAGCGAGTCCACTAGATGACATTTTCAATGTGCGTGTGCCACCGGCCGGTGTAATCACAACCAATCACTCGGCACGCAAGGGCTACCGTGCCGTCCAGGCTTCTCTCCTGAATAGCCTGCGCTAAGGGCGGGCGGCCAAGCTTGATGTAAAGCCCGCAGGCCGGGCCTAAAGACGTCAGGGCCGGACCGGCCCAGCCCGTTTCGAACACTGATCGGAGGAGCACCTGGAGACGCTGAGAGAGAGAATTTAGAGATGCATTTGGAGGCCGTTGTGGTGGGAGAATCCGTTTCTCACCACCACCGCCAGTCAGTTTGGCAGGGGGAAGCCGGCAGGGGGCGTACAGAGATACCGGTATAACGGAGACGGACTGAGCGACGAGGGGGGCATACGGAGATACAGGGAGAACGGAGATGGACTGAGCGACGGGGAGTATATATTTGAGAGACTCCAGGGTAAATAGACATCATCTCATCATACAACGAAATACACACTCTATCGTTCCCAGCTCTTGATCCCACAAACTCTTGCCAAGCCTTCATAGATCCACGCACTTTGTGTGGTTCCTCACGGCCGGATAGCCTATCTCACCTTCTTCCTCTCACCCTCTTCCTGTCCTCCTCGAGCAAGAATAGCTCTTTCTCACGAATTCCTTTAGGATGTCGCGAGATGTGCGGCGGAGTGTTGATGATGGGCTCTCTACCTTCAAGCTCCGTCGTTTCACCACGCCGTGATCAAGCGAGTTAGGATATGCACTTCGAGCCAGTGGTCGAGTCAACTGAGAGATGCACTTGGAGGCCGTTATCGTGTGAACCTAGAGATACACTTGGAGGCCGTGATCAACCGAGTTTGGATATGCACTTGGAGGCCATGATCGTGCGAACTTGGAAGCCGTGATCGAGCGAGTTTCGAGATGTACTTGAAGGTCGTGATTGAGTGAGTTTGGAGATACGCTTGTGTTGAGATTAATCGAGTACGAATAGAGATATTGAATTGACTATCGTATAAAAGTGATTGTCTAAAGAGCAAAGAGAGAGAAAGACAGGCAGCTATATATGGGAGAGGAGGGCATACTTGGCGAAGCCGAGTATCACATCCGGAGACCGATGCCGGGCATCACTGCCGGGGCTAGCCCTACTCTTCGGCATGGGGGCTGGTGGCGGCCTATGGGGGCCGCAAGCCACCGGCCTCATGCTCGCAGCGTTAGCCCGAAAGCCACACAAGCCATCGGGCCAAATCCCGTGCCAATAGCTTGGAGTCCATCATCAATCGAGATTGGAGGAGTACTTGTAGGTAGTTGAACTGGAGGCGGTAGATCGGGAGGGAGGCGCAACGGGTGCTGAGACTCAATTCATTGGTTAACTCGTAATTGTGGGAATGTAGAGAGTTGAGGACAACAACGTCTACCGAGTGATGAGAGATGAGAGATGAGAGACTGACTGGGAGCGGACAACAATTGATCTTGGGTTGATGCAGTACTCGGTGTATGCTGTACTTGGTGTTAACTCATGATCATGGCATGGAGAGATAGAGAGGGATGATTTCATTTCGTATACTTAGGTGATGGTAAAGTTGAGGACGACAAAGAGAGAGATGAGAGGAGCTGGGGGAAATCATCATGAGAAACTGGGACGTAAGAGAATTTCCTGCGCGAATCAATTAACAATCCCCGACATGCCAGGTTTGAGACCCGATCCACCGGTTAAGAACACCGATACGATGTCTTCTAAATCCAATCAGGCAAGTCGCACCCCTGATTTCTCATATGCGCTTGTATCCTCCATATTGTTCCCATCTTCATCCCCCATCTCCCTTTCTCGTCCACAACTCTACCATCATCGCAGAACACAAAGTTAAGTCATCCTTCTCTATCTCTCCATGCCATAATCATGAGTTAACACCGAGTACAGCATACACCGGGTACAGTACACACTGAGTACAGCATGCACCCAAGTTTGTCTGTCCTCCCTTCATTGGCATGATTACGAGTTGACTCCTGAATGTAGCGCCAGCTTCCGGAGTACCTCCTTACAGATCGACCGCCACCAGGCGGCTCTCCATGAGAGCATCCAAGGTAAAGTCACCTCGTCACATTCCCACGGTTGGGAGTTATCTAACCGATAAATAGAGTCTCAGCGCCCGGCGTGCCTCCCATCGACCACCTCCAGAGCGACCACCTCCATGTACTCCTGCAATCTCGCTCTATCACGACCTCGGAGTGCATCTCTAAGTTTGCTCGATCACAGCCTCCAAAAGTATCTCCCAACTAGCTTGATTACGGTCTCCAAGATCGCCCAATCATGGCCTCCAAGTGCATCTGCAAGCTCGCGCGATGACGGCCTCGGTGTGCATCTGTAAGTTCACTCAACTGCCATCTTCAGGCGCACCTCGAATTGCTGTCAAGCACCACCTTCGGCCAGCCCAGATTATCGTTTGTATATGGATAGCTATGTAGATACTTAGATACTTAGATACATAGATGAGAATACAAACTGAATACATGAGTTTTAAAAATCGTTGAATGATAAGTAGTAACTACGATTTCCAGGCGCACTAGCAGCGTTCCCAAAGAAGATGTTTATCCCAGACTGCTCTACAACAATTCAAGGTGCTCCCAGGCTTGTCACCGGTGCTCCCAGGGTTGTTGCCAGCGCTCCCAGGTGCTCTTCTGGTTGTCACCAGACCTCTTATGTCGTCGTAGATTTGTCGCCTGCGCTCCTAGGCGATCCCTGGTGCACCTGAAGGCCACTGTATCGGTTCAGTCAACTCTGGGATTTGACCACTCTGGGATTCTGGTCCGACAACTCCCAAACACTCCCAGAGGCTCCCAGTGACAAAAATACATTTTGCTGATGTACAACTCAGCCAACACAGTGGCAGATACACGGCAGCAGATACATAGCAGCGGATATACAGTGGTAGATGAACAGCAGCAGATACTGTAGTGGATATACAACACAGCAGACACTGTGGTAGATACACAGTGGCGGATTGTTGAGATCAATCGAGTACGAATAGAGATATTGAATTGACTATCGTACAAAAGTGATTGTCTAAAGAGCAAAGAGAGAGAAAGACAGGCGAATATATATGGGAAAGGAGAGAGCATACTCGGCGA
>Ga0307512_10003418_pt1 | contig 18529 bp, 29 predicted proteins | sample 14_EM_MG_FD_200267 | JGI IMG/M metagenome (GOLD analysis project Ga0307512, IMG submission 200267) | Populus trichocarpa ectomycorrhiza microbial communities from riparian zone in the Pacific Northwest, United States - 14_EM | ecosystem: Host-associated > Plants > Roots > Unclassified | place... | reverse complement strand
TCGCTTAAAAAATCGTCGATTTTTGATGGGGTAAGGCCGTTGCCACGCAGACCTATAATACCCGCCGGGTCCAAAACTGGAACCGTTGCTAACACTACTACTCACTCTGTCCGTCTCCTATTTTGAACGAACACTCTGGCGTTGTGGCCAACTGTGACCATACGTCGGAATGGGTTCATTGGGTATGCGCTAACATCGGGATTGCAATGCAATTGGTGACGCCGCGAAAATCTCTCCTCGCGTTCCTTGTACCTGCGCGCAAAATGCAACTCTCTCCTTACTAATTATACACATTATTCCAAGTCGCCAGATCTATGTGGCTATTGACAATCCATCGCTCGTTCCTTCCGTCTCATGTCTTACTACTAGTAGCTATCTCTGGACTTTCATGCGCGCAGCCGACGATGTTTCCCACGCTGAAAACTTGCAAAGCAACACCTGCCAGTGCTCTTCTCACTTGTACAAATTGTGAGACGGGATCCAAGTTACCCGGGTTTTCAGGTATTGTAGTGAGTGCCAGGGCTAACCGCTACTCAATGAAAGCTGCATCCTCATTTAGGAGCTTGATTTTGAATGGTCGTTGCAGTTGTCATGGGAGACACCCATTCAGCGCACCATAACACCTCCCCGGGCATTGCTTAACCCACACCCAGTCAGTCTATCGGTCCCCTCCACGCCAGCTCTGGCTTCCTGTGAATCGGCACATCTGAGATATGCGTTCACCTTCTAAACCCTCAACTTGAACCTTAATATCATGGCAAATACAGAGCTCCATTGCGTGCAGTTGTTCATCCAACATATACGTCTTGTTACGACTCTTATACTTGATAAACTCCCGCGTGCCGCTGAATATTGGCACAAGGTGCATTGCGTCTTGCGTTTTGTCGAGTATTGCTCTGAGGTCTTTGATCATAGCATCAGGATGGTTTCCATCACGGCGGTTTGGGGGTCCCATGAATTCGGGCTTCGTATATGACTGGGAGCTCAGGGGGGCAGCCAGATCAGCACCGGAAGGGAGGACATTGCAGGCGGCAGCGCTCTTCTCCCACCCCTGAGCAAGGGCTTGGAGATTGAGCTCTCTCATTTCGAAGCAGTGAATGCGACACTGAAAGGTGAATACTTGTGGCAGGTAGTTAAGATTGTGATTTGAGGCGTTCCAACCATCCTGGAGGTTCGTTTTATGTGCTTGTTCATGTCTCTCGGCGGAATACTGTTGCAGGGCTCCAGATCGACGAATCTGTTCAACCCATTGAGATATCAGGTGGATCTTCGGAAAGTTTAAGTCGGCATCTAACTCCTAGGAAACATCTATCTCGGTGCTGATATAATCCCACCAGCTGTTCATTTCGCGCCACTTTTTGGACGGTGTCCAAGTTTCAGCATTTGTTTCCTCTTCTACCTTTCGCTTCATCACGAGTTCCGTTCTAAGGGCATTGGCTTTGGCCTTCGCCTTTTCGCTGGCTCGGCCAAGTAAGAAAACATCTTTGAAGGTGTGAAAACCATGCAAGGCGTCCTCCATGTAGCTCAATGTTGCATCATCGTGAGATTTATATCGAGCATACATATAGAATTCGAACAATGCCCGTGTGCACACAATCGGGAGATTGAATATGGGACGCTGAGCAGGGCTTCTGCCTCATAGAGACAGGGTTACAACTCCAAGCAGGTACCGGCTCATTTCCTTCATATCCGTCCCATTCCATTGAGAAACTTCCTCATATGACTCATTTTTTGGTGTGAGGTCGTGGTAAGCAGGCACTGATAACCAGATTGCATTGTACTTGTCGAGCAGTTTGTGCGTCTTCATGAAGTGGAAAATCCACTTCTGGAGGTGGTCAAGCATGCCGATCGGCATTGTATGGAGGAGCTCGGGCTTCGGGAGGTCGCTCATGATACAGGGAACTTGTTGAAACACGTTGAATCTTTGGTGAACTTGGCGCAACGAGAGTTCGGCATTGGCTGCCTTAGAGCTGGCATCGCTCAGGGTTCTATATAGGTTGTCATCCTGCCGGGGGTGTTGCTGGTCAGGAGGGACACGATCTCCAAGTTGGTTCCTGGGACACTCGCACCAGAAACAGACATGCTGCTCGACATGATGTAGGTGGCTATACGGTGGGCAATCTGCAAGCCATGCTGCTAAAACCGGTTTCCAATGCCTGTTGTTGCCATCTGCGCAGAGAACGTTGTAATACCCGCTCTCAGTGCTGGGATTGTGTTTAATGGTGAGAGGCTGGAGTACCCACCAGAGTACTTCATTCAGCACCTCTCGGTTTGCTCGCTGCTGCTCATCCAGCCGCTTCGGGGGAATATTGTGGTTCTTGATTGGAATCGGCAGGAGAACGACCATCGTGATGCTGTGCGTTGAGGGCATCTGGTGGCTCTTCGAAGATAGATTGCCAATCGTCATATATACAGGCCACTCTGTCTCGTCCCCACCAAAATTTGAGAGATGTGTTCCGTCGGATATGAAGATCAAGGGAACCAGTGTATCCCCCACTCTGAGCGTCGACTGATCATTGATTAGCATGTGATTATCGACGAGTATTTCTCCTTACCCATGTCTCCCAACACCGGTCCGCAGTGTGCATTTTGGTATAGAGGCGTTTCGGTGGCGTATCGCTGTTAAAACAACACTGAGGGGAGTAAATGAGATGCCCGGCGAAGGCTGGCTGCCGCACCAACCATCTCATGCTTTTGATGATGTCTCGACTCCAGTAATTGATAGGGTGTTGGTGATTGTCATTCCATTTCATATCGATGAGAGTGTGTAGTTCCAACTCCCCGAGAGCCTGATCATCTGGTATGCTAGTCACGAGCTTCTGGACGCCATCCATGTTTTTGAAGCTTGGGAAACCCAGAGTGGTGTTTTCTTCCTTCAGCACGTTGTCATAGTACATCTTCATGCCCTTCTTCTTGATCCCACACTGAATATATTTGTACTCTTCATGTGTCGCAAATGGGTAGTAGGGATTGTTTTGTAGGTTCGTCTCAAGGCAACCCTGTGCGTCGCGTTCCCATGGCTCAGCAATGTAATCGCTCAACAGAGCGCCGGTGCCGGGGTATGTTTCAGTCCGTGGCAGAGGAGGTGGCGGTGGTTGACACTCCGAGTCTGCGATGTTTTCAAAGTGTTTGAGGTAGGGAAATGCCTGCAAGTCTTCGACTGAATCTTTTTTATTGTTGAATTCACGACGCTGGGTGGGTTCAACGCGTGGGGGCGCGCTGAGAATAGTCAGATTTTTCTGGCGTGCTACTTGAAGGTGTTCAGGATGGTGTGATTTGATATATTTAAGTCGCCAGCTGTCAGAGGTGAACTTCTTTCGGCATGAAAATTTAGCGTAACGGAAAGGGGTCTTCTCTAGCATTATCGACGACATGGGAGGAGTGGAGTATACACTGTAGAAAGGGACGAAAGTTGGTGCTGGGCCTGAGCAGCCTGGTGGGCATAATCTCACGATACTTTCGGCTAACCTGAGTGATTTATTGACCCTCAACACCATCACAATGAGGTTCCTTACACGCCAGGAGTTGCAAAAACATTGCATGCGCAATGTCCCATAATACTATGAATAAAATAAAACCACTACAAAACCCAGAAAGAAAATAAACCCTCAGCAATTCAAAAACCTCACAATGTGTGTAATGATCAATGCCTGAGATAAATAGATTAGATCAAAGGAAACGAACAAGACAAGAACCTGACCCTAACCTGAACGCAACAACCATCACCTCCTATGCAATGCGCAGACTGGTTCACTCCTCACCTACCGAGCCATCCGGGCATGCCCCAGCGAGAGGGTTATCTGGGACCAGGTCATAGGTAAGACTGTCGCCACCTGCCGATTCGCCGAGCAGCTACCGATCGATATCCACATCTGGGGTGTTTCCGGGTGCCTCTGCATCTCGCAGAGTTGGCACCACTGGGCGAGGTTTTTGCGATGTCACAAGCCCCAGAAACTCCAGCCCAGCGAGGGGATGAGTCTCCGGAGTTTGTGGTCGTGGGCAAGGCTCCGGGGTTTGTGGCTGTGGGCCAGACGCTGGTGGTTGTGGCCACGGGGTATGCTCGTGGATCTCCTGGCCTTGCTCAGGTAGCACGATTGGCGGATCGTCTACCATGGTAGCTACATCGTCAGCCGATGTATTTACCATCTCCCCCTGGCCAATCTTCTGAGGTTCTTTGCTATCATCCTCATCCTCATCCTGCTCCTTATCCTCGTCCTGCTCCTCCTCATCCTTCTCATCCTCATCTTCCTCCTCTTCATCTTCCTCCTCTTCATCTTCCTCCTCTTCATCGTCACCATCCCTGTCCACATCCACATCAACGTCTAAATCAATGCCGCACGGTGCATCCACATCATCCTCCATGTGCATATCCACATCAGAATCATGTTCTGAGTCATATTCGCTGTTCGACACCTCGGTAGAGTTGTTATCATCATCTGAGGAAATTGACATGGCGGGCGAAGTTTCTGGCTCTAAATATACCCGCTCTAGTTAACCCTCCATGTCCTTGTCTGCCTCATACATTTCCTTCTGCATCTGCAAAGCAATGGCACGAGAGATATCATCTCCCCCAGTGGTTTGTGTAACAATATCTTTCCCTTTACCGTTTCCCTTCCCCTTCCCCTTCCCTTCCTCCATTGCCTTCCCCTTCTACTTCACTTTCCCCTTCCCTTTCCCCTTCCCATCCTTTGTTCCTTTCCCTTTCCCTGTCCCTTTCTCACCGCCCTGTGTGTCCTCCTCACCCTCACCGTTGTCATTGTCATTGCCATCGCCAGGATGGCTCCTTCCACCGCTCCGCGCACTGAGATCAGCCCAGTTTTCATCATCATTATCCTCGCTGATTATCTCATCCCAATTCAGTGGTCTAACAGCCAGGAAGTCGCCTGGCTTGTACTGCTGGCAGCTTGACGGCTCAATATTTGCCCTGAGATAATCACTACCGTACTAAGAGAAACGCTCGCCAGTGCGTTTAACCTTCCCCGAGCTGGTTATCAGCGGATTGGAGCGATTGACTTGATCCCCGAAGGCACGGGGATTGTCCCACCTCCAATTGTTCATTTGGTCCCGGGATTTGTCAAACATTTGCCCCATATATGAGCAGAATGCAGCCCACCACTCCTGACAAAGGCGAACTCCTGCTCACGTGGTGCGGCCACATCAGCTGCAACTGTGAAAAGTGGCGAGTCGTGACTGGATCAAGAATGATTAGATCCTAAACGAGGTCCCATTCCCTCTCATCCATGACCCCGCATACATTGTATATCCGTGTGACTCCAAGGATGACTTCCGGGGTGAATAGTGTTATATGGTCCCGATCCAACGACAGGCGTCGATTTATGACTGATGTCAGCATCTTTGCTCTAACCTTCCCCTTTCCTTTGCAGCAGCCCTTTGGTGCCATTGCTGTGAGTTGAAAATGAATCTACATCCAAAGCGTTAGCATTATGATGAAGTTGCATGTATGGGAAGGAAGCCCAGAGGGAATGGAAAAAGTTGTGTAGGTTATCGGGTGTGTTTGGAACGAGAGGCGTTGTTTCATGCCAGTCACGTGATGTTGAAATAGTTCAGGATGCTGGCGGGTTGTTTCATACGGGAGGAAAAGAGAATGAAGATGTAGGCGGGAAGAAGGGATATATATACCCTAGTTCCTGCGATTTCTTGGTTCAACATGTGAGATATGATAATTTTGATTCATATCCCGCGTTTTGTTGGTTGACAAACACAAAACAGCCCAGCCTCCATCCTGCACAAGCACCAGGCACCTGATGAATGAGAACCCTCGAGACAAGATGTAGTACTTGTGATGCGGGTAGTTCACCACTCCGGGCGTTGCTTTTGCATCTCACACCACTTTCACCGCTCAGACCTGGTGCATGTCGGAGCACACTGCGTCGTTTTCAGGTCGTCCTAACTGTGCAACCATCCAACACGGCTACCTACCTGCCTAGCGGTGGAAAAATCACACGCAACTGATGTCATAGGATAGAAAATACGTCATTGTTCTCTTTTTGATGCTTTTAGCTCAGCAAAAGGGGGATTTCTGCCAGGAAGCTGAAGATATACACAATCGATGGTTCGAAGTATTGTGCCAAGAACCAGTGCAATACTATGATAACTGGGCCAAGAAAGCGTAAACACCCTTCAAGCGGTGCAAATAGACCTTTAGACGTTGCTGTAACAGTGAATATCAACACTGAGTTCAATCTGAGTTCAATCTGATGGCAGTTAACCCCATAATTGAACGCTGTTCAAGGGGTCTGGTCCCCGAGTATTATCACGGTTTAGAGTCTAGCGTGGTCAACACTGCACCTCCCATCTGTGTGGAATCCCTCCCTGGTTGCTCAAATAGGAGTCTACCTCGTCTGCCCTTGCATATGCATGCAGAGGAAATTGTTCCTGCATTCTTCACGTTGAACATCTATATCGGACAATGCCTTCCTGAAGCCCTGACCCTGACACGAGTCGGGTTGTACATAATGTTCGAAGTCTTGCTAATCGTCCAAATCAATCAAAGTGTGGGCATTTGGGGAATTCTCCACTTCCCCCTGCTATGAGACCCATTTCTGTACCGGCTGGCGAGAGGGATTCCTCTCAAGGAGGGAGTTCCATAGCCTCTTGAATCCAAGGTCAGAACTCCACCCCCTCATCTTCGCTGAACAATTCTCACGTTGCAGATATCACTCAACACAGGGCTTCCACCCCGTCCAATGCACAGCGAGGGTCAATAAATACTCCAACCGCCACGATGGGTACACGCAGTCGTAGCACACCAGCACCTTGTGGAACCTCACAGATGGACCCAACGCATCGCGTTGTATCGAGCCCTGCATCCGGCTTTGCTAGCACTCCCACTCCTCTCAGCGGTGTTGAAAACTGGCCTACCCCCATCCCTAATCCAGAAGCCAGCGCGATCATTACAAATCCACTGCGAACGCGAGCTACAGAAAGCAATCAGAGACAGAGGCAGTGGAAATTGCAACCGCAGGCGGTATCTACACCTCCATCGATGGTCTCCGGCAGTCGCAGCATCCATCGATTTGGTCACTCAGACATGACGCGTGTTGTATTTGTAACGGGCAGACTCCTGGAGCTCTACATGTGGTGCAGACGGCTGTTTATGAGTGCAAGCAACTTGGAGATGGTATGTTATGCAATGCAATGCATTGCGAAAGCATTAGCTGAAGGCCCACACTGGCAGATAATAGAGAAGTACTGGAACCCGGCAATGCAGCAAAACGACATTTGGTCCATAGCATTTGAGGCGCGCCCGAAGGTGATCTTGAAAGAGGTATGCTGAAGCAACGGCGCACGTTGGATATTAGACACTCAAACTGGTACCAGATTCGAGCACATGTCGATAAGGTTAAATCCCATTTTATTCAATCAGCAAGGGATGACATAGCAGAGCTTTATGATCTCCGCCACTTTGAATCCACCGCAGAGTGTTTGGAATTCATTGATTCCCTTCTGGTAGACAATAAGTATCTTTTTCCTGTAGCAGAGCGTGTGGAAGGTGGTGTACGCGGTCCAAATCCAACGCAGAGAGAGTTGAAAGCTGCTAACGAATGGCCAGCATCCACTTTACTTCCTGGCGAAAGCAATCCCGGAGATTATCTACATCAAATTTTATCATCGGGCGAATAACCGCGGTATGTACGCTGATGGATTTCATAATTCCATTATTGACAACAAGGACGGCCATATACTCTTGCCACTGATCATGTTTACCTGTTCTGCATTGCTCCATGCTCTTGTGGAGTGGCGAAAGAACAAAGTTGTTCATCCGAAAGCGTCCATGTCAAAGCTGAAAGCAGACAGACCTGATCACGCGAACTACTGCAACTACAAGAATGGCGGTGGTAAGAACGCATCCTGCTGCGCAGCAACAGGTCACAAGTTGTTAACCTCACCTGGCATTGCAGACATGTATTCATTCTTGATGAATACCTGGAACACACTACCAGAGAGCTACCAACAGAGGGTGTTTAACAACACTCTTGCGACAGCCAAATGTCAGATCCAACAGGTGGAGAACCCAACGCCTGCCAAGGTCATCAGCGTGGAAGCAGCGTGTGTTGACAATGCGATTCTTCTTGACTATTTGACCTCCGAAGTAGTGCTTGAGTAGCCTCAGATCAGAACCACTGACCCAAATATCCCGATAGACAACAATTGCACCGATGACGAACCGCATTTCGGGATGCCAGGGGGCAGTGGGGATTATGAATATGAAGCAGACAAAAGCAACGAGCGGGATGCCTTCCACACTGCCAGCCGGCGACGACGGCCCGCGACTGAACTCGAGAGGTTTGACCTGGGAACCACTGATGTCGATGGGTATGAGGGCAACGATGGCGATGATGCAGATGTGGATGTTGAGGAAGAAGCATTGCCAGCCGATAATGGATCAACGCAGAATGTGGAGGACTGAGGGCATAGTACAACAGAGTGTGAAGATTGGACATCGCGATGATGTGGATGCAGATAAGGAGGAAGAAGCATAGCAAGCCGATGATGGATCAACGCAGAATGTGGAGGACTGAGGGTATAGTACTAGAGAGTGTGAAGATTGGACACTATATTTCAGACCTGTAAAATGCGATAATGGCAAAGCAAATACAACAGCAAGCGATGTACCCGAAGCGAAGACTGTATTGTAATTCGTGACAACATCTCAAAACTAACCATATATGGGGAGAGTGCAGCATCCGATATATAGCAATAGCGGAGAGGTACAATGTCGCACTCGGCCTGAGAAAGGCATGAACATCGCTAGGCGTTGTGTAACCGTCTTCAGAATCACTGCAACCCCTGCGAAGAGTGTAACACACGTGTCGTTCTGATGATGCATATCCGTCACCACAGAGTAAAGGAGGTACTTATGCAATGCGACCCGTTGACTGGGCGATGGGTAGAGTGTAATTCTCTGTCAGAGGGTACGAGATTCCGTCAGAGCCTTCAGAGCCGTCCGGAACACCCAGGTGTCTCAGACAGAAACTAGGGTCGTTGCTGATGTGCTCTGTACACAAATTCTACAATATTGTTTGTAGAAAAAATAATAGAAAGAATACTCTACAGAAATACCTCCAATTTGGTGTGTTTTGAAGTTAATTCATTCAATATCCCAATTCACGATACAAGCCCATCTTCCATAGTCTTAATTGATTGTAATAGTATCAAATATCAAAAGTGACTTTTTCTATCTATCTATCCCCTAATACAACTATAGAATAGTATGAAGCAGTTTCCACTCACATTACTATTAGTTTAAGCTTATTAAAAAGCACTTGACTTTTGATAGTTTGGATTATAAATTAGTTAGTTTCCCAGCAATTTCACCATGTTTGACTTGCATTGTCTAATCCAGAGAGTATGATAATTTCTTCAACCGTAACCACTACCCGGCCGATATTCGAAGCTTGTGTGCCATCAGTGCTGGGTATATTAAACTTCACCTCCTGTAACTCCGGAATTGTGACATGGTCGGGTTATTTTGGGTGAAAGTTACTGCCATTACCCGCTAATACGCGTGGCTTGTGTGTGAACTGGATTCGAGTCAGGACTTGGTGGATTTGAGATTAAAAACGCAAACACCTCAATAGAATTATTTTGGTAATACAATCGTCTTAATTGAGCGAAAGTTGGAGTTAGTATAGGTCACTAGATATCATCTAAGAGTCTGGATCCAGCTAATACTTCGATTGCTCATTATAAAATCAAAACAAAGACATGAATCAGCGCCGTCTAGTCTGTCCGAAACCCGTTGTCTCATGCCTTGAAGCACTCGCCGAACTACTTTCCGCAAAGTTCGAACCTGCGCTAAACGAGCCACTCGGCCTTGAAGGTCTGTACTCATAGCTAGCATTTTCATCCCGATTTCTGTTGCCCACGAGATAACTGCCAGCCGCACCGGCAGCCATCCCGGTCCAGAACCCGGGCCGCCATCCTTGCTCAGTAGCACCTGAAAAAGTCGACTTATATCTTGAATGTTGAGGGTCATAAGGTGGAGGGGGGTCATCGTTGCCTCCTCCAAACCAGGGACGGCCATTACCCCGTCCCGCTGTTGGACCGCGCCTTGGACCTTGAGGGATGTTACGGGCAGTGTAGGCGCAATAAATGAAAATTACAACTGCCCAGAATATTATTAAGACTGATAGCCACCAATTGCCTGGATGTACATGGTCAGCTGCTGGAGGATAAATATCACTGGGAAGCGGTTAGAATACTATCAGCTCTAGCAACCTTACGGAAGGTAGAAAATGACCCTCCATATTTCTCATAGCCAGCATCTGTAAGGGCCAGGCGATACTCCACACCACAGGAACCTTGTACTACTGTCAGAATCGTCATAACTCAGTTCTACTTAGGGGCACGGGCAACCTACCTTTCAAGATATAGGGATCATCTGGCCCGCTATATCCTTCGCACAGAACATCCGTAGACCCAAGTTTGAAGTACTTTGGTACATCTGCCGTGCAACTCCAACTTACATCCTCATCTCCATAATCACTACCCATATTGGTGCATCGCATAACATCAACCTCATAAAGCCCCTTTCCGTCACCTCCCACGCATTTCAGTTGCTGTATAGGAGACAATCTCCGACCGGTAGTGACCTGGTCATTTCTGAGCGTTAATGTCTTGATTTTGGATAGTAACACCTTGTCGCTGCTTCCAGCATCAGAGTACTCAGCGAACAGCCCTAGCAGAACTAAGAGTATGGGGTAGAAAGAGTTGGGCTTCATAATCACGGATGGCAGAGCTAGATAAATCTGAAACCTTCCCAGGATATGGAGTGATTCGCAATTGAAACGTGGGTGTACCTAGATTGATGCCAGAGGACGTGTGAGGTCGAAGGCTCCGAGTAAACAAGCCACGGGTCCATTTGTGTTGCGACAAGGAAGCCCCCGCCTTATCCCTCCCTCACTTCAACTTCTAGGGCTAAAAACATGGTGAGAATTACAACCCTCATGATACAACCCTTATCACACTGCTAACAATTATCCCTAGACACCCCGAATTTTTATGGAGCTAGGTCGACGTTATCGCCGCGCTGTGGTCGATGCTTGGGACCAGGCTCAATCAACAAAAAAATACGCTGCTGCCGCGGCGCAGGGTCGAGTTTCTGGCTCTGAAGTTTTCCTGGGGACGAATCAATTGACGCTAAGCGAAGCTTGTCGGATTCTAAACGTCAAACCCCTTCAAGGCGGCAAGACAGATATGAACATTATCATGGAGCGGTTCAAAAGCCTGTACGATGTGAACGAATCCGATAGTGGGGGCAGTTTTTATCTACAAAGCAAGATTCTGAGAGCTAGAGAAAGGATAGAGGCCGAGGTTAGAAAGGCAGAGGAGGAGGCTGAACGGGAAGAAGAGGTTCAGACAGGTTGGAAACCGAAGCTCTTCCGTTGACAAGCCCCCGTGAATGGTATTCAGTCACGATCCGGTCATTGTGGCGGATTATAGGCATTGTGAGTAGTCTCATGGGACAACTCATGCATTGCAGGAACGAGAAAGGCGGATAAACACAAATTGAGAAGTTCCTAGGATGGCTCCATCGTACATACTACTCTAAAAAGATGTTTGAACAGTTGCTTTAAATAGTGGCATTAATTTGCATTCAAACACGATCAATGCGAAATAGTAAATGAACAATCGGAGCACTGAAAAGTTACTCCTGAAGACCGCAGCACATCCGGCCTACAACAGCTAATACTAGCTCGGACACAAGAAAAAAATGCTGTCGACAACTTATACCACATAGCATACTTATGAAGCGCCTGCAATGCTGAGGTCACGGATTTCCTGGAGGACTTGCTCCACCCTCTGATCGAGGTGGCCTTGCGCATATTGTTCACGAGTGTCGGGATCGAGATATTGCTGTACCTGGGCCATACGCGAATACGCCTCGGCGCAAACTTGTATACCGGTCAGATTGCCTTATAACAGCAGTAGGAACCGAGAGCTCACATCTCAACTGAATCTTGACCAGAGCTTCGAACGAGGGATCGAGGTACGGTACACGCAAATCGATAAGCTGTGGAATTTCGCTGGTTAATTGTTCGTTTAGTGAATCGTACACGTCCCTCGCCATTGCCGCTTCCTTCTCGGTCTGTGGCCATTAATGCTGTCAGTCTCAGTCCTCAACACACCTCAAATAATATATATACCCTTGGTAGCTTTGAGGGATCTTTATCCGGCTTATCTACAAGCTTTTTGACCTTTGCCCTCATCTGATCGTAATCTAATAGTTTATGGTTCCTTTTTTTAATGCATTCATTGATATCCGGGAAATATGCACAAAACCTGGATATCGGCTCTAACACTGTCGTTCTGTAAGGTCCATCTAGGGACTTGATGGTTTCTGCATCCAACTCTTCCACAGCCTGCTTGTACGAACGACTGACACCATCCCGCGTGCCAGCATCCCCATAAAAAGCGTCGATTGTCTCAGCAATCCTCATTTGTGACGCAGTCATGGCTATACAGTTGTCGATCAGTTGGAAGAGATGTAGAGAGTAGTGGAAAGGTTACACACCACGAAGGGCATCCAGATAACCCTTAGCTTCCTTTTGTAGTTTGTTGGCAGCTGCTTCCATTGTTCTGAAGCGTCTACAAGCACATATCAGTTTCCTCCTTCACAACACGATGCCCAAAAGTAACACCCACCGCTCTTCAACTTCATAATCGCGGTCATTTGTTTTCTCAATTTGGCCAGCTTTCATCATCACCTGGACAGTGGTCCGGTTTACCGTCTTCTTGAAGCCTAATGCCCGCTTGGTTAGCCAACGACCGAAATGCAGAGCTTGGAAGCTGACCCGCCCAACTCATGCTCGCGATCTGACAGCAACCTAATAGTTTATGTAAAGATGTGAGCCAAGGTTTCGGAGGAATTTCGAGGTGTTTGGTCTAAGGTAGAGTAAGCGGGAAAAGAGTTGCTTAGACTCCAGTCAAGAGGCTCTGCCGCGTGTACCTACGTATGCGAAGTTGGGGTATAAGTATGCCAAGACGTCGGATCGGGTAATCCCTGCATTGGGGTTTGGGAAGTAGCGCTAAAAGGTTTTCCGATTTTAGGAACCCAGTTTTGAGTATGACGTTCTAAGTCCACTTCCAACAGAAAATTCAACAGTTTCAACTCCCAGTCAACAATTAACTATTGTCAAAATGTCAGTATCCGAGGACTCTTTCGAGCAGAAAAATGCCGCCTTCATGAATTGGTTCATTGGCTCTCTCAGTGCCAAACTAAATCCTAAAGTGGCGCTGGCGGACTTGCGAACCACCGGCTCCGGTCGAGGAGTTGGTATGGCCAAATTCGTTTTTACTTCCTATTCCTTGGTCAAAACTGACGAAATCCCATATCTAGTCGCTATCTCTTCTCTTGACCAAGATGAATTGGTTTTCCGGATCCCTCGAGGAAGCATATTATCTACAGAAACGTCTGAGCTCTCGACTCTCTTGCCGGGTGATGAACTAGCCTCCCTGGATCCATGGTTGGTCAGGACCAAACTCAATGGAATATGAGGGAATTTAGTGGATTTAGGTTGTTGTACTGACTACATGCTTGCATTATATATGAAGGCACTGATACTCGTCCTCATCTTTGAAACGCGCAAATTGAGCCCATGGAAACCATACATCGACCTTCTCCCCGAAAATCTCAACTCTCTGATGTTTTGGGAACCAGAGGAGCTTTCTGCGCTGCGCGGAAGCTCTGTTCTTGACAAAATCGGCAAGGAGGATGCAGATAATGTCTTTATGCACAAGCTATTACCTGTAGTTATGGTGAGTTGACAACTTCATTGATGTATATACATATTGTAACAGCCACCGCTAACTCAACTAACTTAGAAACACGAAAGTATATTCTATGGAACTACTCTTACATCTGTCCCCGATGGTACTCCGTTCGAACCCCACTTTTTACGGGTAGCACACCGCATGGCTAGTGTTATTATGAGCTACAGCTTCGACCTTGCGGTCCCCGGCCATACCTCAACCAGCCCAGATACACACTCTGACGAGGAGGATGGTGCTGAAGACAATGGCCACTATAAAGCTATGGTTCCCTTAGCGGACATGCTGAACGCAGATGCAGACCGCAACAACGTTTGTCCCCTCCCAAACACTTGCAGTTTATTTCACGCAGAGTATTATTGACCTCATCCATGATCATTAGTGTCGCCTCTTTGAAACCTCAACCAGCTTCGAAATGAAAACCATTTGCGCTGTCTCCTCGGGTTCGGAACTCTTCAACGACTATGGCCCTCTTCCTCGATCCGACCTTCTCCGCAGATACGGGTATATAACCCTGAACTACAAACAATATGACGTGGTCGAGATTAGCTCGCCTCTCATTCTCGATATCGCCGGTCCTTCCCTCACCACTGCCGACAGGGCAGCTAGAATTGAATTCCTCCTCGATGAAGGCATTCTCAGTGACTCGTTTGACTTGGACCATACTTTGGATATCCCAGAAGAGATGCTAGTAATTATACACACACTTCTTCTCTCCTCCGCCGAGTTTGAACGCTACCGAGACACTGGAAAGCTACCAAAGCCCTTATTTACAGAAGATGTTGCTCTAATATTAACCGCCGTTTTGGAAGCCAGGTTGAAGGATTATCCTACTACTGTCGAGGAAGACCAACAGCTTTTGGCAGAGAGTCAGGTCCAGAGGAGGGAACGGGCTGCGGTAGAGGTTAGACTGGGGGAGAAGCACATCTTGGTTGGTGTTTCTCATCGTCTGAAACAACTGGTTTGGCGTAAGAGGCCCAGTCCTGCGGAGGAGTCATGTCACAACAAAAGGATGAAAGCTACCTAGATATGGCCTCGTACCCCAGCCCTTGTCTAATGTGTGGTAGTATAAAATCAACATGTGTGTGGTATACATCACATAGTAAGTTAGACTAAGCCAGATTAAGCTAGGTTAAGTCAACCTATTCCAAATTGAGATGCAAGAAAAAGTAAAGGGAAAGGGTCTGGAGACATTACCACACTGTAAATCTGTACAATAATCATCTTGTGAATATTTGGCAGTGAGACCTCATCTGGAAAATGTTATTTTGTTATGGGTAATCTACCATAAGCCATAAGGCCTACAGTATCCTCCCATAACACCAATAACACCAAATATTACAAACTACCCCAGAGCCATTATCCTTAACCCAAATAATTCACCTGTAATTTACCCATAGCACAACTGTAATTTACCAATACCACAACTGTATTATTACTGTCATTCAACTTTAGCACATGTATTATATTCTGCAATTCATACATTATACTACATAGTCATCACATTTATTCATTTATTTGCTACTCTGACAACTTTTGTCGAATCTTTAACATGGACTCTATTATCTCTAACATGCCTGCTTGCTCAACTCTGACTCCTATGAGTTTGACATGCTTGCTCCAACAACTGTAACATGCTCACTTTTACAACTCTGACAAGCTCGCTTCCACAACTCTGACAAGCTCACTCCCACAAACCTGACATGTTCACTTTCACAACTAATATGCATCAGCAAAAACTAAATTTCCTTCGTTGAATTTATTGAGTTTATTTTACCCACAACCTCAAAAAATTGAAATTGAGGTTTCCCTGAAATATGGCATTGCTTTAACAGTCCAGAGTGTTCTTTGAGTTCTTGTGATGGTGTTTTCAAGCATCACGACCAGTGTACCGACTCTTGCGAATGTGTCAACAAGCACTTGACGAACTGTTCATACTTCCTTTAGCAATATCACAAATCATCTGTCAGCATACTTCTAGGACATCACCCAACTCAATTTGTCCTTGCGATGATGATAGTACTCGCTCCGTACGTGTAATGAAGCATGCAGTTCTTGGTTTTAAAGTCCCTTATGGCTCAATTTGACCAATGATAGTTACCATGCAGAAGTGGTTCACGATATAAAATTTGTTGATACAAGATTATTCATTACCTTACAGGTGTTCATCCGGTGCGGGATGGATTTGCATCATCCCAATTACGAATTCATGCCCTTGGGATCAGACTTCAGTCAACCATTAGTTCTATTACATTAACTAATATTATAATATATCAACCAAACATAGAATAAAATAGCACCAAAAGGAAATCCTATATGCCATCACTGGCACCATTCATAGCCTCCAAGCGACATCACAGCCTCTACCATCATACTTCCATCGACTAATCCCGTATTCTCAACGCTGGTGAAGTTGGTGAAGTTGGTGATGTCATTGCTGTTGCTGTTGCTGTTGCTGCAGGAGATGAGCTAGCTGCTGCTGGCAATGTGAGACCCACCCATAGGCAAAACAGCCGAGAATCGCATGATAGCTTCAGTAGCAGCAACAAAGCTGCCAAGATGATTAAAAGAATTGTTGGGTTGCTCTATCGGCTCCTCCAGGGCGTATACAAGGAACTCCAAATGAATGCCACCCTGATCATTGTGAGATTGTGCCATCACTGGGTCTATACGAGTTGAGTAGATCATTCCCCAAATCATGCTGCGGACATTGTCTATCTTTTTGGCTGAAACCTCTGGTGAGGAAGAACAAAAATCTACGTCAAGATGATGAAACACATCTGTGGATGCGTTATTAACTGCATGATTAATGTATTCTGTGTCATGCTTATATTGTGCTCCACCTCCTGAACCAAACTATTGCAGGACCTTAAACATGCCGGTTTTCCAGGCAAAAAGACATTGGTAGATGGCCATCACGGTGAGGGCAATGAATGTTGGGTTGATTTTATCCATCAAGCTGTCTTTCATTCCTATTTGTCATATGCCTTAGAAGTATGAGTGGTGAATAAGATCCACAATTTCAGTTGCTGCAAATCAGAACTTGCACTCCTAAATTGATCGTCAAGACAACTATTAAACAAGAAGGGAACTTGGAACTTACCTCATGAACATTTGTGGGGCGTGTAAACCTGTCCTTGGCCAATAGCCAGGCTACCATTTCACAGATCTCTGTAGGCGACGTTGTTCAAAATCCATCCATAGAGTTGATTGAAGCCTTGCAGCCGAATACCATTGCTGCGTGGGAGCCAATGATCATAGCGACAGCCTGATGCAGAATGTCAGCGATGAAAACAATCATTCACATGATTCTTTTACCACGGATATGTAGGCATGTCGAGGGTCCGAGTTTCTCTGGGCTGGGTCAATCCTGGTGATTTCCTCACAACACCAAATATGAATCTGGGCAGTCATCACTGCATTCATGGCAAAGGGATTCGCAAATGCGGCATTTTTGATCGCTATAGACTTCATCCATGCCATCACCATCGCTGGACTGCCTGAAACAGTTCACTGGGAGTTGTATTCTGCGCTGATAATGAGGCCTGTCATGACGTCAACAAAGTGCTCATATCGCCACAGATTTCCAGCTTTCCATGCAACCAATTGCTCAGCGGCTTCGTTTGAATTACTCCTCTAGTTAATATTTACAGTACCATGCTAATGCAATCATTCACATGTTTAATCTAATACCTGCTTGAATGCCAGTGGCTCAGGCTCACGTTCAGACTCCTCCGCCGAGACAATATTGCGGTAACGGCAACAGGTGAGTGTGGCCGGGTAACAGCAATTCAATATAGTTGGCCCACCATGAGACTTAGATCTCCAGCCATAATCTTACCTATACACCTATATTTACTATCACTTGGGTCCACGTTTGCAACCATATACCGTAATTACCATACGTATGCCTATAAGGCCGAACGCTGGCGTAAGTGCCCTTACAATAGACCTCCTGATTTTCAAGATGTAGGGGTAGCGCCAGCGTAAGAGTTTACTGAATTGCCACGACTCATTTTGAAAATGTTGATGTGAAGGAATCCATTCATGGCCGCTTGCGCATTGGTTTCCAGAATGGTTGCCGCAGAGGGTCGTCATTGGAATGTGAATTGTCATCTTGAAGATCATTGTAATTCTCGGATATGATGCTGAGATTGTCATTGAGAACCCTCTCGTGGATAGATTGTCTGCTTCTCTTGCTGCTGTAGTGTTAGCAACGGGTTCGGGTAACCCGCCAGCGATCCGGGTTTGGCCCGCAAAAACGGGTCGGTTCAGTTCCAGAACCGTCCAAAAACCCGACCCACTGATTCTTGGCGGGCCAAACCCGGACCCGTACCCGTCAACCCGCGGGTTTCGGCGGGTTTTGCTGGACCTGTCAGTTCCAATCTCCGGTTCTGCGTTTCGGGTTTCATATTTATGGTCGCATTCAGATATGCTACTGTTAATCGTAAAATATTGACATTGGTACGTCACGGTTCATTTTCGATGTATTAGTCTCCTTGATGTGCAAAACAATCATACTCACGCGCACAACCACATCCTGAGAATGAGCGTCAACAGAGCGTCAACAGAGCGTCAACAGAGCGTCAACAGAGCGTCAACAGAGCGTCAACAGAGCGTCAACGATATTTGGTCTTGCAATCTGTTTTGCCTATAAAGGCGGCCAATAATTCCTGTATGACTGAATACAACATATCGGAGGTGTGATTTCCCAGGACGCATGACCAAAAATCGT
>Ga0307512_10003417_pt1 | contig 18544 bp, 16 predicted proteins | sample 14_EM_MG_FD_200267 | JGI IMG/M metagenome (GOLD analysis project Ga0307512, IMG submission 200267) | Populus trichocarpa ectomycorrhiza microbial communities from riparian zone in the Pacific Northwest, United States - 14_EM | ecosystem: Host-associated > Plants > Roots > Unclassified | place... | reverse complement strand
TAAACACATTTCATGTATATCACACTTTGTTGTCAGAGTGCAATTTGCAGACTTAAATTAGTGGGTTGTTTTTGATTTGAGTTCTTGTGGTTTATACTTGCCACAATCAGCCACTCAGCCACAGAATTCTAACCAACAAGAATCGGAAAAGACACATTCCGTGTGCTTATATGAATAGCATATGATACACTTGGTTTGGCAGCTCGAAGCATTCTGATTGGTTGACTTGTGGTACGTACCACTAAGAAGGATTTTCATAGGCTGACAACCCAAAGCTTCAATCTTTTGGATGGCTTGGGATACCCGATCAAATATCCTGAAATATCCACTCCCAATTAAGTATTTGAGTTCAACTCTGATCATAATGTAATGTTTACATGAAATATTCAAAATTTGATCCTCTTTCACCTCTTGATCTCTCATTTAGCATATGCTCAGAATTAATAGAATGGGTCCTGAAAAGTAGCTATTTTGGGAAATTTTGGTAATTTTCGAGGGTTTTTCTAAAGCCAATCTATCAATTGTGAAGATATGGTAAATCAGAGGTATGGAGGTGAAAGAGCATTGAATTATAAACAATTCATGTATATATTACTTAATCTTTAGTGTCAAACTGATAGTTGCATATTTTTCGTTTCAGCTTACGAGTTTTACAATTCTTGATAACATCGACATGTGCAGCTCGTGATGTTGCTGAGGATGGGGTGTGGCGCATACTGTCATACGAGGTTAGTGGATACAGATAGACTATATGTATAAGGCTTAGAATGGACTATCAGTTATTCACTCTCCAGAAGATGAAGATGCCAACTCCAGCTTCATCATTCATGGTTGTCCAGTTCCATCAATAGCTACAGCAGCATCATCCGCAACGATGAATGAATGGTTGTGTCTCACTTCATCTTGAGTTATCCAACCACTTGTATAATGTAGCAACATTGCTAGTGTTAGCAACGTGTCCGGGTAACATGCCCACGGTCGGGATTGGGACCGGAAAAGCAGTTTGGTTTGGTTGCAGAACCATTGAAAAACCCAACCTGCTGACTCTTGGAGGGCCAAACCTGGAACGGTACACGCCAACCTGCGGGTCTTGCTGGGTTTGGCTAGAACCATTGATTACCATCTCAGTTTCATTGTTTCGGGTTTTGCTATTTATGGTCGCATTCAGATATTCTACTGATAATTACAAAATATTGACTTCGGTACCTTATTGTCCTTTTCAGATTTATCGGCCGCCTGTATAACCACAACCATCAGAGACACGCACCCTGCCACATCCTGATTACGATAGTCAATGGCGCATCAATGATTTTTGATCTTGCATCTTGGGTAATCTAGGTGGCGATTTGGATGCAGATGATCATAAATGAGGTCGCCCCGCATTTGGAAGCAAAAGAGAAGGTGACACACTCCCTGCTTCATTCTGAAAATAAGCGTCAATGGAGCGTCAACGATTTTTAGTCATGTAAGGCAGGTTTGTTTGTTTGTAATCAATTTGCATTCACCCCGAAGGGGTGCCCAGCTAAGTTACCATAAGCCGGCCGACCACTGGTGGTCATGGCATTTAATTAACATCTTTTTATACCCCTGTCCATCGGAAACTTCCTGTCCATCCGTCGGCTAACCTACGGCCAAACTAGCTCACGCAGCACCTACTCCTGACTCAGGCAAAGTCGTTTCCTCCCGCTTCCCGCTGCCCCATGGAGGGCACTGAGGCCACTAACCCACCAAGCCCACCCCCATTACTTAATCTCTTCGTATGCTCAACCTGTGGGGCGTTTGACACAGGGAGCTCGGTTTCGTGCGACATCAACCTGCATTTCCAGGAAGTCCGCATTCGATCGGCTGCATCGGTGCAGTGCGACATCAACTTGTCCGGTACAAGGAGTCTGCTCGGGTGGGTGGAGTGGCGGGATTCGAACCCGTAAAGAACAGCATAGTGGTGGCAAGACCATACTACTACACTAAGGGGCCACTCCCCCATGTAAGGTAGGTAATTGAAGAGTGATTTGGTCTTTGTTATTCATAAGGGTAGTATTGGCTGCGTTTATAGGCTAAAGTGAAAGAGAGACACTCCCTGCCCGATCTTGAAAATGAGCGTCAACGGAGCGTCAGCGATATTCCGCCTTGTGCTATGGTTAATCAAAGCGCCAGATGGCCGCTAATGTCAATGTATGGAGTTTCAACCAGTTTTATTGGCTGAAACATTAACGATCACTGAGTTGAAGCTTTGAAAATGAAGTATGTCCTGATTGTCCAGGAGGCTGTTTTGCGAACATCTCTTGCTGATCAGCCTATAGAGGCTGCCAAAACCTTGTTTATAGATGTCTGTGATTATTTGCCACCTAGATTACCCAAGATGCAAGACTAAAAATCATTGTCGCTCTGTTGACACTCATTGTCAACATGGGGCAGGGAGAGTGTAGCATTCTCTTTTGCCTATATAGGCAGCCAATACAATTATTATAGATAACAATGACTAATTCACATTTTACTAATAAGCTGACTTACAGGATGAAAAAATGTTGACCCTCCATTGACGCTCATTTTGCCACAGGAGTATGTACATTATGCAACCATTCACTTTATCATAGAACATCAATAACTGTGTTTTGGCAGTCATTCCATCCTCTTCATGTACGTTTTCCTTTATCACTACATTGTTCTTTAATTCTGCATATCAATATATCCTTTGAAATATACTTTAAAGTGTTCACAAATTGTAGATAATGATATTACTCAAAAATCCCATTCCTTCATATCAATGCTGGTCCCGACTGTCAGAATCGCTCAAAAGGCTGCTCTCGTCTTCAAAATCAATGTCAGCGGCATTGCCAGGCAGCAAATAGTGTACTCAGCCAATCTGCAATAAAATCTTTATTGCGATTGCTATCTTTGGCGTATGCATTATGATTGAACCATCCAGTATTGGGAAGAGGAGAATGTATATACACACACCGGGATGGCATATGTTCTATTTTATAACTTTCTGTTTCCACACTGGCATCGGGTGGCGCAGGAAGCGTTCTGGGCGGGGGATGCCTTCAGGGCAGAGGTGGGGTTCTGTGCGGAGGTGGGGTTCTGGGCGGAGGTGCCGCCGGTTACGGTGGAGGTGCTCTGTTTCCTTTGTGCCTTCAGCGTGTCTGCAGATTTTTTGCTGTGCCATTTTGGCATGCCATGCAGCTGTCCGTATGATTTTTATTAACCATTGCCAGGTGTCTTTCTATTGCAGCTTTCACATGTTTATGCCCTGTGAACTCAAGTTCTCATCTTTTCACTGCTTGGACTTGGGCGCGAGGTTTCTTGATTAGTTGTAGTGTTTCCCTTATTGTGGTGTGGGAAAACCCTGCTTTGGCCATTTTGGCCTTATTCAAGACAAGGCGCATGTCGGACTGTTCTTGCCGTACCTCACCTCCTTGCCTTGCCATAGCAGCAGACATATTGGACACCTCCTTCAATTGGTTGCTGCTTCGAAAAGGATGATTCGGCTATAACCTTGACCATGTACAACTCTGGAGCGAGCTCAAGGGTGTTTATAGCCTGCTTTGTCCACTCCCAGGGACCCTTATCACGAAACTGGTCCGCAACAATACTAGAGCTGACACCATCATGATGTTCAATTTCGCGGACTGTCTGGACAAATGCCTTCGTCGACCATGGAGGTTTGCCATTGAGCGCCGCAATAAATCGCTCATGGAGCTCTATTCGTACACCTGCTATACATTGTATTATTCGTTGACTGCCCGTTAAGTTGATATGGAGCTACTAACATCCCATCGCATGGTGCTTCCTATTATTGCTGTGTGCAGTTTCACAGACTATTTGTGATTGTGCGTCCTCGGTGACATTTTCGGTGGCTGCAATTGCAGCATCGTGGCGGCCTAACTATTGTCTGTGTTGCTATTGTGTCTCTGCTAAGGGCGCATTCGATGAGGCGCCCGGTGTTCGGCTCAATTCGAATTCAATCACACCAAGGTGTGGTGCTTGTGAAGCCAGGACTTGCTGGTGTGGAAAAGGTGAGGAAGATGGTAACGAACAATAAGAAGTCCAGAGGGATATATTGTACACTACAGGTCACATTGGAATGAATGACAGTCCACTTGCATGTTCTACTCAAGATATATTCTACTGCGAATGGATTGAAGTTGCAGGGGATTTCAAAGGTCCCACGATTTGCAGTAAGTAGGTCCGAAGCTGATTGTTTGATGGCAGTGATACATTGAAGTGAACAACAGCTGAAATCTCATGTTTGATAGATATCAAAAGGAAATTCTTCGACGGAAAGGGCGTCTGGAGATGATTGTCACCAAGCATCGCCGGGATCATAAATGAAACACATGCTAACCATCAAGTCATGAGGTACATATAGCATTACTATTCCGAATGAAATGACGGTCAAAATACCAATGTTGCTTCATCCGAGTTGATCAAATGTATGAATCTTCACATACAGGACTCAACTTGCCTCGATGTGGTCCATGTCATCTAATATCCAATATGTCGCCGAATAACCAGGTCAACAGTATATACAATGGTCAATGTTCCGAAAAGGAACTTTTCGCTACTTGCGCCCGTGAAATACGGCAAATCAACAAAGCAGTCCACCCGTTCATGATATCAAGCGAATGAAGGCAAGAGCGGCTTGGAGGCCGAGAGAGTCCGAGCCTTGTGAGTATTGCACGGCTTACGATCTAAATAGCAGCTTTCGGCGGAGAAAAGACAGGAAACACAGTTTTTAAGGAATGAAGAGAAAGAGTAATGGATGGAGGATGATTTGGAGAGAGAAACCACTGTGGCAGGAAAGCGAGTTCGAGACGCAGAGAGAGTAATTATGCAACAGCAAGAAGATATGATTACTGCTGGCAAGGGGGGAGCAACAACCACAAAGCCCGAAAAAACAGTGCGAGAGATGTTGAATGCTCACGCAGACAGTTCGAGCGATCTTGCAAGTTCCGACGTTCAGCAGGATGGGGAAGACAAGGAACCTGATGAGGATGATGCAGAGCTCGGCAACCGGAGTGATGATGACCCTGGCTGGGTGTTGGACACAATCTGCAGAACAGTACAGCACCGCATGCAGAGTTTTCGGCAGCAGCAGATGAGGTTTGATGAATGGACGCATCCAGGATGGGGGCAGGCAGCCAAATACATCCGTGAGAGAGATATGAAGTATGGGACTGCCGAATCGAAGGTTCTGGCAGTTGTCAAGCCCCAAATAAACATGACTGCAGCCACACCATCCCCGACAACATATGGAGAGCTGTGGCTGACTCTTGACATCGTCTGAAAACAATCGCGAATGCCGGCAGTGTCTTCTCAAGCATGAAGTAGTCAAATGAGGCTGTCTTTGGAGACACCACTGTCATAAGAATTCATACCAGTTTTCTCGACCAACGCGGTGACCAATTCAACATTACTTGAGGATGCAAAGCCTGTTGAACCGGTAAGAATTTACCCCTGCACATAGCATCCCAAGTGAACTGTCATATAGAAATTGGATACAGATGAATATATGGTGACAGCTCCCACATCGCCTGAGGAATTGGTATCCAAATAGTTTGTTTTGACAATGTATCTCTTGTAAAAGCATTTGGTGTATCTATTTTGCTGCGTGTCAGCTTTTTCTTGATTTCAGTGACCAAATTGTGAGACATGGTATTTCATCAGTCTGAGTGCAGGGGTCATACAGCCCATGAGAAAGTTCTAGACTCGAAATCTTGGGGATGGACGGCCAGCAAACTGGATATCGACTCGCCTGTTACGGTTACATTACAATCCAAAACCTGAAATAGAGACAAAAATTAGTAACAAAATTTAAGCCGGTGATATCATACGTGTCATGGAAGGAGCGGTCAGTGCACAGTCCGAACCTGGACGAATGGCTGCCGTCACCTTGGATCAGTCCATGCAGCCCACTGCATAACTCTCCGCTCAGACCTGCTGCACACAGTCGAGATATTCAATATTGCTTAAGATATGTCATGGAAATCGAGGAAAACAAGGTGGAAAAAGAAAAGTCACGAAGTCACACTGTATATGACGAAAATTTGCAGATGGATCTGTATGCCGTATACTGCCGGCAGAAAGCGCCAGAACCCGACGGAGCTAAGTCATTTATTGGACACATGACGTGAATTGTTGTGGCGTAGAAATTGAGAGACCTTGATGATGTTGGATGCAGATGATTATACATTGAAACAGTATATTGGCTGTCAATACTAGTGTTAGCAATGGGTCCAAATTCCCGGTTCGGTTCCGGGTCCGGTTCCTACCCGGAACCGAACCGTGGCAACGGGTTGTACCACACCAAAAACCCGGACCGTTGCAATTGGGCCGGTTTACCACAAAAAACCCGGTATTTCAACCTCACAACTTGCGCTGCAATTAAGTATCTGAGCTCTGATCGTATCGTGACATGTTCGAGACGTAGATTGTCCAGTTTTACCTACTCTTTCACCTCCCGCATTCAGATTTGTGATCAGACCATTATTCGTTGAGTCGCTATCAAAAACCCGCTAATTTCATGTACAATGTGTTGTTAATTCATAGCGATTCAACGAATATTGGTCCAATCGCAAATCTGAATGCGGCAGGTGAAAGAGCAGGTAAATCTGGATAATCTACATCTCGAACATGTCGCGATACAATCAGAACTCAGATACTTAATTGGAGCCAAAGTTGCAGGAACCGTAAATGGAACTGCGGGGGGGGTACAACACGGCCAAAAAACCTTGTGTTTATATCCGGTCAAGGTAACAACCACGCCAGGACATTGCGGTTCGGGTTTTCGCCTGGGTTTGGAACCAAACCAAACCAAACTGCCGGCCAAAAACCGGACCACTGATGGGTTACTCGGACCCGTTGCTAAAACTAGTCAATACTGACTTTATGAATTTCGTGCAAAATGATTGCGCACCAAATGACTGTTAGTATGTCTCTAAGGTGAGCGTCAACAGAGCATCAAAAATTCAGGTCTGATCTTTTCAGCAATCAAAGCGTTGCGCAGTCACATCAAGCCAAAGACTAGTGTTAGCAACGAGTCCGGGTAACCCGCCAGCGGTCGCGGTTTTGAGCTGCGGTTCAGTTCGGTTCGGCTCCAGAACCGGCCAAAAACCTGAACTGCTGTTCTCTTGCCGGGCTGGTACCCGGCCCGGACATATATCCGCGGGTATTTGGCCGGGTTGGAGCCAAACCACTGTTCCAAATTCATGGTTCCCACTTCCTTGGCTTCAATTAAGTATGTGAGTTCTTATTGTACTGCGACATGATCAGTACATAGATTATACAGAATTATAAGCACATTCACCTGCAGCATTCAGATATGCGATCCGACTGATATTTGTTGAGTGCCTGTGAAACAAGGGCCAATTCAAAGCGAAATTCGTGGGTTTATGATCGCGACTCCACGGATATTGGTGGAATCGCATCTCTGAAAGTCGGAAGTGAAACCTCTTGTGAAACTGCACAATCTATGTACTGATCACGTCACACTACGATCAGATCTCAAATACTTAATTGGAGCCAAAGTTGTGAGGTTGAAATGCTGGGTTTTTGGTGGTGAAACTGGCCCAATTGCAATGGTCCGGGTTTTCGTGTGGTAAAAACTGTTGCAACGGTTCGGTTCCGGTCCCAACCCTAACCCGCAACCGTTCTAGCGGGTTGGAACCTTTGCTAACACTACCAAAGACGAGTTATTGGGCGGCTTTAGATGTAAAAAGGCAAGCGACATGCTCGTTGGCCCATCCTAGAAATGAACATCAATGCAGCGACACCAATCCCTGGTCTTGCACCTTGGATAATCACTGGGATGTGCGACAGAGTGAAGCCATCATCTTAGCATTGGCTACCGTTATGGGCACAAAGGCCAGCAACAATATCACTACCACCTCAAAAAAATGAGTGTCGACGTAGAGTCAACGACTTCTGGTCTTGCATCGCAGATGATTCAAGGGCTGTGCAATGGCACAATCCGAGAATTACAAAAATAGGTGTCTTTATAGGCAAATATGCTAGAGACGACATTACTACTACCTCCTGAAAATAAGCCTCAACGGAGCGTCAACGATTTTTGGCTGTGCATCTTCGGTAACCTAAGTGTCAATTGGTTGCAGCCATTCATAAATAAAGTATTGGTTACCTTTCACATCAAAAATAATAGCAACACAATCCCTGCCGCATCCTGATAATACCTGTCAACGGAGCGTCCACAACTTTCAGTTTGGAAGTACAGTGATTGAAATGGGACTTGGTCGGTGCTATCTATGACCAAAGTAGTGGCAGCCTTTCATGGCAAAACAATATACGACATGGTCACTGACCCATTGTGAAAATGCGCGTCAATGGGGCGTCATCGATTTCAGGCTGTGTATCTTGGGTAGCCGACGTGGCGATTGATTGCAGCCATTAATAAATGAGGTATTGGCCACCTTTCGTGTCAAAAATAATACCAACACAGTCCTGGCCCCATCCTGAAAATGAGGGTCAACGGAGCGTCAACATTTTTTAGTCTCGTAAGTATGGTAATTGAAATGTGACTTGGTCGGTGCTCTCCACAACCAATGTAGTGGCAGCCTGTCTTTGCAAAAGACTGAATGACACAGTCACTGCCCCATTCTGAGAATGAGCGTCAACTGAACATCAACAATTTTTGGCTGTGCATCTTGGGTAACCTGAGTGGTGATTGGTTGCAGCCATTCATAGACGATGTATTGGCTGCCTTCCGAGTCAAAAATATTAGCTCCACCCTCCCTGCCCCATCCTGAAAATGAGCGTCAATGCAGTGTCAACCGTAGTTGGGGTAGGATCTTTGTAATCTAACAGGCGATTGCTTACAAACATCCAAAAATGATATAGTGGCCTCCTTTAGAGCCGAAATCAAAAGCGACGCACTCCCTGCCCCCGGCTCAACATGAGCGTCAACGGAGCGTCAATGATATTTGGTCTTGCATATCGGGTAATGAAGGCTTTGCGCGGATTCATGAGCTCATACCAGAACTATTGCCAGCCTTTATAGCCAAAAACACAAAGTATAACAGCTATAACACAGATTCCAAAATAATAGATATTGCTGACTGCGAAACATGCAATATGAGATTATTTGCTGTCGAATACCAACTTTCAATATTATCCTATTGTCCAACTGAAATAACAAGAACATCATATGAATCTACAGATGGACCCGCGTGGCGACCCGCTGGGCGACCCACATACAACCCACCCAATTCCGATGGGTAAGGAGATTTCCATCGAACCATGCCAGAATTGACGGTTCAGGAGTATTGACAACCCGGACTGCCAATGCGTCAACAGTTCAGTTCCGACCAGGACCCAGACCTGAAGTGACAGTCCGGAACCATTTCTTATAGTAAACATTGTATACCAAACTAAATACTTAGGTACAATTGAAATGTCTATTTCTGGGTTGTATGTCTGGATTAGACAGAATGTTGATAATTGCCAGATTTGATGTCCAATATGACAGGACAATGAAAGGCATGCTATGGCTGCACAAAAGTCTTCTACTATTAGATTTCCACTATATTGTATTCAGCAGACTGTTTCCAGCCAGCCATGAGCTATCCCATGCAAATCATATTCAGCCAGCCAATCCTGCCCATTCAGATCATCTCTAGCCAGCTGAGAGCCAGTCATTCCAGATTGATTACAGGCAGCCAAGCAATGGCCTGACCACATCTTCCCCAATTACCTAAGCGATAATCTGTACGGATTGTCTACAATGAGCCGAGTGCTTACCCATTAAGATTGTATCCAGCCACCTAAAACATCATAAGTGCAGATCATATACTGCCTCCTGACAGTGGCAAGCACAAGACCTGAGCATGTTCAGCCACCTGAGGGCAACAATGTATAAGATAACTAGCAACTAGCCGACAGCTATCCTGTTCAGATTGTATCCAGCCAGGCCAATGAGATTGTATCGAGTTAGCAGCTTGGGATTGTATAGAGATCACATCTGGCTAGACAATCTTGCCCATCAGAGTTCTTAACTATCCATTTATACTAGGTGGAGCCATGCCTGAGCCCACAGTACAATTGTCAATGGAGAGAATCCATAATGCTATAAATCAAGAACTTTGAGTTTTATGACTAAAATCTTACAGGGCCTTCCACTCCTTTACAAATCATGCTTCATGCTGAATTATGTTGGGCTGATTGGAAATAGAAGCCACCTATATTCACCCAATCATTCCAAGAGGCATGACAGTGTGGGGAACACTGACCAGATTAGATAACACCAAAATATTGCTTGCTACAGGGTCTGAATTCCTGCTAGCTGGTCTAAATTCTGACTTGCTGGTTAGAAATATATGCAACCTGCACCACTACTAACATCCACCGTAGCCTGTCAGTCTCTCTGCAATTGGTCCTTGTGATACTAGCCTTGGCCCAGAAAACCCTAAACTGAACAAGAGGTACACCGCTCTGGATAGCAGTGCCGGACCCTGAAAGATGTCAGCACTGACAGAGGATTGAACACCCTGTAGGGAGCCAAGAGCTAACCAATGCAGATCAGATGTAAGCAGCAGATGGCCAACCTGTCCAAATCGCATCCAGGCTGCTGTGACACAAGCTATCTCCCATCTGTCAATTTATCTTAAAGTCATAAACACTGCTGTTAAGCAAGCTTGGCTGGATGGAATCAAGATTGGACAATATGGTCTAATAGAGGGTAATGAGTAGATCATTCCATGTGTATCAGTGGTTCTTATTGGACAAATGTTTGTGAAGTTGTTATTGGTGTATGGTAGAAGTTTCAGGGGATGATTCCATCAACCACACCATCCTCCCATAACCCTGGGGGCGGCTTTGCCGCCTCCAGTGCTAGTTATATATATAAACCTGATCGATCCCTTCTACTCTCGTGCCTAGTATGGTGGCGGAATAAATTCAGCCGCTAACCGCATTTCTCACTGTATACATCGAGCTCTAGCGCCACACTTGACAGATTCTAATTGGCATTTTGGTACCCGTACTGCTGATATGTGCATGTTGAGCACATCGCTTCATCGCCTCTGGTACTACAATCTTTGCTGCAACCGATGTTATACATAAAAGATGGACAGATTCAGCCGGCAGGTGCGCCAAAGAATAACGCTGCACCGCCTCGCAGCAGGATGACACCCACGGTGGATGAAAACTGCATGGAAGGACTGCGATGAGTTCGGGTTCTCATAGCTGCGGTATACCGAAATTCCACGCAACTTTTACAAGTAGTAAGTTTCAGCGAAACGATGGTGAATAGTTATACAGAGCTGCATTGAGCGGCTATCAGGCTTTATGTATTACGTGCTTGAGAGTTAATGGTTCGTACTCTTAAATATTGTATCATTTTATTTATCCTAACTGTGTTAGTATATGATTGAATCAATCGTGCTGACGGTCGGAGAATGTACTCGTACCAACAACACTCTATTATCTGCTGATTAGTATTTTTAGTATTTAGATAGTGTGAGCACGATGGGTACACGACATATATAACAGCGTCATGCATGCACTGCTGCATCTTCACTGCTGCACCCTGAACAAAGCCCCAGAGCCTCGTCTTACATACAGCCTCAAATTACTTTAGCGCCTAGTAGCAACTGATTTATCCCCCACACTCGCTCATCTAGTAACTCTCACGGTATCCTCGCAACAACAACAACGTTACCGCCATGGCTGAAGCGATAGGTTTGGGTGCCAGTGTCATTACTTTCATCACAGTCCTCAAAGCGGTCTCACCAATCTACTCATCCATTAAAGACGCCCCAGAAGATATCGCGCACCTACAGAGACGATTGCAAAATCTTGCGTTCATATTGGAGAAAATAGACAATACTACATCGCTTTACCCTCAATATACGGAGGACTCTGCCACTGAAAGATACTGGAACCACAATTCAACGAGGCTTCGGTCCGACTTCAACGAGTTTGAGACTTTCGCGAAAGAGTTGAGTACCAGAGGAAAAGTTCGATGGATTTTGATCGATCATAATCGAGTGAAAAAGATGCTGGATCGCCTTTCTGAGGACATCGCAACGTTGAATTCTTTGCACCAACTGATAATAGATTCGTAAGTACCATGTGACAATAGGTTGTCAAATCTGACACAAGCATGACAGGTACCACCAGGCAATGCTGTCCCAGAACATTCTCCAGGCCCAAGCAACGCTCTTGACAAACCTAACACAGGCTGTTCGAATGCTTCATGAAATCAATGAGTCGATGATCAATAAGCAGGAGTTGGCGGAGCAACACCGACTACTATTCAATCGATTGAGGCTCCAAATAGCCGTCGGGAAACAGAGAAAGCCAGAGGGACAGGGTACACGCTTGAGCAATATTATCTTTCAGTCGTTTACTAGAATGCACAGTACGCGTTATCGGCTACTAATCGGTGATATTATTATATCCTATGGAGCAGGAAGCGGTTCTGATCACCGTCTATCAGGTGACTACGAATATGCAGGGTGGCTAAATTGGGAATTTCGTGCGGCACCGTGGTTGTCACGCACAGCAATTACTACCAAAGCCCTGCTACACATACGAAGTCCGAACTGTGGTCTGTATTTGACGCCAACTATCACTCGAAACTTAACAGTGTCCATCGATCTGTCCGACTCTCATCCAGTCTGGGGATGCATTGATAATGGCGATATTTTGGGTATTCAGAAAATGCTGAGTTCTGGATATGTCAAAGTAAATGATAGACATGGTGGTTGCGGAAGAACACTACTGCACTATACCTGTGACTTCCAAGGGCGGTATTGGAAACAGAAGTCCAGCAATTGGGCCACATCTCAACATATAGAAATCATGAAGAGGTTGATTGCTGCAGGCGCCGATTGTAATTCATTGGATTTTTATAGAAGGTAAAGCCATTCTGAAATGCTACTCTGCTGTGCATTGTGATATGGCTGATAACATAATTGTGTGACAGAACACCACTACAAATCTTTGGTTTCACAATGGAGGGGATCATTGGCTCTCGACAGCTTATCAATACTGGAATCCGGTTACTTACCGATGCCGGAGGGGACTTCTACACTCCTGAATCATCGCAGCCCGATTTCGTAAATACATGGATAATCGATTCCGCATTAAATGGGAGTCCGAAGGCAACGTTTGAAGATAATGTCGTCGAATGTGCGTGGGATTTATTGTCGTCAGACACTGATATGCTGGATAAGGATGCTATCAGGAAGTGCATCGTCATCTTGACTGAAATTGCCGCAGGAAGACATCACAAATTACTTTTTTTATGGAAAAAAGCACACTGTGACAATGAGAGTACCGTTCGCTATTCACTTCTTCGAGGATTACTTTCGCGTTCGTCGTTATTGGACAATATCCATCCGTACAAGCATCTGCAATTCGCATTGGGACATATGTTCTTTATATGTAACCACACAGGTTACATCGATCAGGCAAACACGATTCTATCGTCATTGATTGAGATGTCCGTGGATTTCGCGGAATATTTGGCCATTTATGTATCCTCCTGGTGGTACCACACCTGCAAAATTGTCTACTACGGGAATGAGGAAACATTGAAAATTCTGGAGCGCACCGGCCTACTCGAATCTAATAGTGTGATTTACTGGAAAATGCTATCGCCCTGGGCTTCCAGTGATTACCCCAATCTTTCAGTGTGGCAGCGGTACATGGAAGATGGGATTGATTGCATTGTGCTAAACTGGCTACTTATTACCCCGATGCATACTCGATATTCAGAACAGCAGGTCGAATTTTTGATTGATGCAGGCGGAGACCCCAATTATGTATGCTCAAATGGCCCTTCCACTGCAGGACTTGTATACACGCCGTTAGCAGCCGCAGTGTGTAGGGGAGAGACAGACACGATACATGTTCTTCTTCAAAGGGGCGCAGATATTTTGGCGAACTTAAAAGGCGTACCTGTACCTGCCCTTTCGGATTATGCAGAAATGTTAGGCATGATTCAGCTAGCAGATGAATTGCGTACCATTGAAAGGGAGGAGCGAGCCAAGAGAAACGTTGCAATGTGTCTTGGTATGCTGTAACTCTATCAAATTAAACTAGAAACTAAATTTCTCTAGAGCCGGTTGTGGCGGACCCTTTGCCAATTATCATCGGTTATGTCATGGTAGTGATAGGCACTTTTCTCACTGCACATGTGGCGGCTCAAGAACTCATTCTTTACGCTCTTGGGTTGATTCTAAAAAACCGAGTGATTTTGTGGGGATTATTTCATATATTTTGCAGGCTTGGTCTAGCACTTGTAGGACAGTTTGGATGGGTGATGTTAAGCGCGTATTTGGAGAGTTATTTAAGGCTGGACTAAGAGAGAGATGGTGCCAATTCGGTAATGAAGAGGGGTGGCGGGTGCTGGATTTCTGTGCGTGATGAGCAGCGAAAGTTTGTTCAAAAGTATCTTAATTGTACTTTGATAATCAAAGGAGTTTTGAGTTACTCGGTGATTGATATGTACTGTATTATAAATGTGATCAATTTGTGCAGTATTCTCAACCGTCCCGTCTATCTGGGATTACTCAGGACGGGATTGGAAGGCGCCGTCTTTTTGAAGTAGGATGGGGACGGAAGGGTAGGACGGCCGGAGACGTCACATTACTGTCTCTGATCGTTCCCGGCCCTGATAGATATCCATTGATGACGTTTAGAAATAGTAAAACGAGTTGAAACATAGCAACCCTCAAATACTATACTCATACGATGTACTGCAAACTCTATCAATTACTGTGATTCACTTATCTCTAGCCATATAGAATACCCACATGCTTGGTTTTGGCCACGACAGTAGATATCGGCCAGGGATAAATTTTTCGTAGTCCCAAGTAATCCCCGACCGTCATGCCATCCTCATCGAGTAAAGACGAGACAGTTGAGAACACTAGATCTGTTTTTATGTAAATCCGCCTCTACCGCAAATAGTGTAAGAAGGATCACGGAAGAGAGGAGGGCAGTAAGAAGGCATGGGAAGAAAAGAGATACAGCAAGCGCTATGGATACCGAGGGGGGTCTTGATCTGGAGGACTGAGTAGCTAGAGCTCTAGAAGGCCGTGGGGCGGAAAACTTTCCTATGACTCCGAGACGAACTGTTTACTTTGTCTCTCTTTGTCTTATCCTTTGTTTTTAGTCGGCCGTTCTGTTCTTTTGTTGCTAGTTGAAATACAAAAGCGAAGAAGGGAAGATTAAGGGGATCTCCCAAATATCTTAGCCAGGCTACCTAGATGGAGAGCGGACAATGAGCGTAGTAATACTCTAGGTAGAGTGAATACAGTATGATTAAACAACAAAAGACGATATCACTGCTTTATTAGATCATAATCCGGTATTAGAAGGCAGAATGACGAATTATGAGCGTTTGGGGCCAGCATTTCGCTAACTATATCCGGTTTGATACTCACCATTCATAATTCTTTCGGTGCCCCTAGTGTGACTATATACTTTACAATATGGTAGTAGTACCGACCCTAGCTTTCGGTTATTGTGTGTCACTTCAGTTGATCGGCACAGAAAACATTGTCAGGACCGGCAAACAGCCGTAAAATTTTTCCAAACCGTAACACGTGGCTTTAATGCCGTCTTGAAATGATGGGTCATGCGCAGATATTACATACTCCTGCCATTAGTTCCGTTATCCGGCGTACAGCTTCACAATAGCCCTCACGATGCATCTTAAATTACATTCCCATTGTATGGAATAGGGAATTTGATATGCATGGGGCCACACTATCGTAAGAAATGTAATTTCGCAAACCGATGCAAGTCGGGTGTGGCGATAAAACAAAAGCAACTGTCTTTGATGTTGTGATGAAAAAGAGCCGCTTGTTCCAATAAGTTATCTCGTCTTAGCCTCCTCAAACTACCATTTTTCGTACTGTAGGCCTACGTATCTCGCGATCCCAGCTTACCCGGTATCGATGTATTTGGTTATGCAAATGCCAAGTCGAGAGGTTAAGCATAAAACTATTGGGCGTAAGGAACAGGGATGCTAGGTTCTTTGGGGTTGGAAATTATTAGGCACTGCACAGAACGGAGGCTCGTGGTAACTAGTGTGAGTATAATTTGTGAAGCTATGGGCAAGGTGTAACGACGCAGATCTTATAAGAGCTTTATCCAGGATATAAGTTTTTCATGATGTTTTGACCATACTACATTTGGTTGTAAAGTGGCATATTTCGTGATGTTTGGATGCCTGCAATGTTTAAAAGGTCATATTCACTTCCACTCTTCTATATCTACATTGTAACCATGCAGGCCGCAAATCTGTTCTAGAGATAGTACTTTGAAGAGGTACCATCAATTGGAGGTGAGGATAAAATTGATTAGATGTCAAGATGAAACTGATCAGATTGGGTGGAAGAGCAACATCAGACATCATGGAATAGAGAGTGTAGTTGAGCTCGAAGGAATAAACATTATCAATGACCCTGATGGTTTCATCTTAGTGTATAGCTTAATGCGTAATGGCTACATGTTATGCTCAAGTACCACCAACTATTAGGCAAATTGTCTATATAGATTTGACTAACTGACATGCATGAGTTTTCCACAGTTCATCTTATCAAAGCTGAAAACTATCTACAAGGATCTTTAGCAAAATCTATAATTTCTAAATTAACATTAACTGAGTGGCATGAATTTGTGGTCTGTTTGGTTATAAATATATTGCATTTGGCCACTTGCAGTGACATCATATATCTAACATATTTCTTCCCTGGATCTCATTGCACATAAGAAATAAAATCAAAGTTGTGTGTCCTACTTTTCCAAACAATAAAATAACAACTACAAAATGCACTATTGGTTTATACACCCCACAATGACTTGACTTCTGGTAATTTATGTTTTCTGCCTGCTACACCACTCCTCTCTCTCTACTACCATCTGTATGGCATTGATAATCCAACACTAGCTGCATAAAGTATTTTTCTGCAAAAATAAGATATATTCATAGCTGAATCATTGGCTTTTTCAAAATATGTTTGATACTCATATTTCCATCTGCCTTTCCTGGACAATTGATTTATAGTGTTTTCCTGTCTCACATTGCTCTTTGACAACATTTAAACAGGTAATTATCAGTGCAGTATTCATGTCAATACCACCAGTACTATATATCCTCTCTTTTTCCAATTCACTGTATACACTGCCCTGTATGTCCCTGCTGGACTTCAGTTGGTAGAATCTTGCTACAATCAAATCTTCAGACTTTTGCACCATACTCCTTTCATTACTTTGTATATAATCATTGCAATAACTGTATTCAAACTCAACTGCAATCACTAAAATAATCATTTAGGACTCTTCCCACTTTACCTTAGACACACTTTGTCTAATTTATATGCTAGAAATATAATTTAAATCAGTCAGTGCATTAGGCAGCTCAGTATGCAATTCTGCATGTATATGTGCTGTCTTTTTTGCTTGTGTGTCCACTGGATCAGTTCCAATAATTTCCATATATACCTGTATCCATCAATACTTCTCAGAAATGTTGTTCTGAGCAATATTACTCTTGCATCTTATTGTTTGTAATGTAAGATTTGTTGCTAATTCTACTTCATTCTGTTGAATTAATTTTAGTGCTACTTGCAAATCCATAAAGATTATAACAGCCAGTACTTTCTTTGTTCTGCAATTCTCTTCAACAATCTCTGTTGCATAAGATGTTACATACAGTTCTGTATCAAATGCTGTCTCCTATTGGTTATTGTGCACTCTTCAGTTTCCCCAATCCCTCACCCCCTGTCATTACCACTGCACACTCTACCCAGCTATTTTTGTTTCTTGATCCATCAGACCATAAAACTAAGCAATGTCTATTTCATTCCACTTATTTCCATGTCTACTTGTATTCACAGAAAATTGCATTGCCATCAATTCTCTTCTGGCTCTTGTGTAATGTTGTAGTCTTCTGATACCTTCTTTATGCAAACTGCCTCAGAATCAACTTCCCGATGGTCTCTACCTGTTCTGTCAGTTACTGTGGATATGGTTGAAAAGAGCAAATATTAGGAATGAATGAGATTCGAGATAAATATAAAGACAGAGGCCATATTGATACACAAGCCATAGCGGCCATGGTGATTTCCAATGTTGTCTATTACTTTTATTCCCAACAGAATAATTACAGAGTAAATAGAAGGCAATCTTTCAATACCATTTACCCTCATTGAATATAGAGTTTGACCATTACTTTTAAATTATCTGTCATGCTTTGGTATGTCATCCAAATACTTAACTGTAATTAAACACACCACTAACAACCCTGATCAGAATAATCATACTACAATATCAGATGTTGCAATACATCAAATCATATCCTTATCATGATTCATATAAGCACGTGGAATGTGTCTTTTTCGATTCTTATTGGTCAGAATACTGTGGCTAAGTGGCTGAGTGGCTGACAGTGGCAAGTATAAACCACAAGAACTCAAATTAAAAACAACCCACCAATTTAAGTCTGCAAGTTGCACTCTGACAACAAAGTGTGATATATATGAAATGTATATAACTCTACCTGCTTTCACATCCC
>Ga0307512_10003416_pt1 | contig 18545 bp, 13 predicted proteins | sample 14_EM_MG_FD_200267 | JGI IMG/M metagenome (GOLD analysis project Ga0307512, IMG submission 200267) | Populus trichocarpa ectomycorrhiza microbial communities from riparian zone in the Pacific Northwest, United States - 14_EM | ecosystem: Host-associated > Plants > Roots > Unclassified | place... | reverse complement strand
GTCTCGCCGTGGGCATTCTGACCGGCAGTGACTTCTCGCGACTCAGGATCGCCCGGTCCGGCGCCTCGGCATCACCCGCCGAGGGTTTCGAGGCCCAGGTCGGCGCCACCTTCAGCAAGGGCACCGACACCGCGTACGACCTGTTGTACACCAGATCCGGCTCGTTCTTCGACGGCTTCTCGCACACGACACGTACGAGCGAACTTGCGCGCGCGGACATCAGCGCGGGCGCTCCCGCGGCGGGCAAGACGGGCAGTGTCGGGGCCGCCTGGTACTCGCCGTTGGACGAGGGCTACAGCGTCGCCGCCACCGACTTCGCCCTCCCGGGGCGTCAGCGGCACTACGTCACCGTGCCCAAGAACTACACCTGGGGCTTCGACTTCCTGCAGAAGGGCGCGGACGACGGCCACGAGACGTACCAGAGCAGCGCGGGCCGGACGTACCGGGCCGGACGGAGCTACTCGGAGACCTTCAACACCGGAGTGTTCGGGCCCAGCCTGGCCGAAGGACCGGGTGGCGGAGGCGTGTCGCGTACCGGTGACGACCTGAAGATATGTCTGCCGCAGTTCACCGACGGCTCCGGCCATGTCGGCGACTCCGTGACCGGGACGGCCAAGGTCACCCTCACCTCGGGCGGCGTCCCCTACCTGTACCGCACATCGAGCGCACTGGAGAGGAAGTACCTGCGCTGCCGGCCCGTCACCACGCTCCCCGCGGCACGGCAGCCCTACCGCCTCACCTCGGAGTTCTCCCGGCCTGCCGAGGTCTCCGGGGTCAGCACCCGGGTCAGCGCCTCCTGGACGTTCGTCTCCGGCCGTGTGTCCGGCACGCGTGAAGCCGTACTGCCGCTGTCCTCGGTCCGCTTCGCCCCCGAACTGACGTCAGCCAGCACGGCGAAGGCGGGCACCCGTCTGACGGTACCGCTCGTCGTCGAGGGCGAGGCAGCCACGCGGGGAGTGAAGGCGCTCACGGTCGAGGTCTCGTACGACGCGGGGGCCACCTGGCGGAAGACGGACGTCCGTTCCTCCGGGAGCACGCGCCAGGTGACGCTGACCCACCCCGCGGACGCCGGGTCCGTCTCCTTCCGAGCCCGTCTGACGGACACGGGCGGGAACACACACACGGTGACGATCACCGACGCGTACCGCCTGACACGCTAGTACGGGTGTGTCAATTTAACGGCTGATCTTGGTTGTTGAGTGGTCAGGTGTTGCTCGGGGTCAGGCGGCCCTCGAACGCGATCTGGAACGCGTTCAGGGGCGCTTTCCAGCGCATGGTCCACCGCTTGCGACCCTTCCCGGTCGGGTCCAGGCTCATCAGCGCCATATAGATGCACTTGAGGGCGGCGGCTTCGTTGGGGAAGTGTCCGCGGGCGCGGACGGCTCTGCGGATGCGAGCGTTGACGCTCTCGATCGCGTTGGTGCTGCAGATGACCTTGCGGATCTCGACGTCGAAGGAGAGGAACGGCACGAACTCGGCCCAGGCGTCCGACCACAGCTTCACGATCGCTGGATACTTCCGGCCCCACGCCTCCTGGAACTCCAGGAACCGCTCCGTAGCCGCGTCTTCGCTGGGCGCGGTGTAGACGGGCTTGAGGGCCTTGGCGACCTTGTCCCAGTCCTGACGGGCGGCGTATCGGAACGAGTTCCGCAGCAGATGAACCACACACGTCTGGACAATCGTGCGAGGCCAGACGGTCTCCACGGCCTCGGGAAGGCCCTTGAGCCCGTCGCAGACCAGCATCAGCACGTCATCCAGGCCGCGGTTCTTCAGCTCGGTGAACACGTGCAGCCAGTACTTCGCGCCCTCACCGCCGTCGCCGGCCCAGATGCCGAGGATGTCGCGGGTGCCGTCCACGGTCACCGCCATCACGACGTAGACCGGACGGTTCGCGACCTTCCCGTCCCTGATCTTGACGTTGATGGCGTCCACGAACAGGACCGGATAGACGCGGTCGAGCGGCCGGTTCTGCCACTCGGCCATGCCCTCCATCACTTTGTCGGTGATGGTGGAGACCGTCTGTTTGGACACCTCGGCGCCGTACACCTCAGCGAGATGAGCCGATATCTCTCCGTGCGTAAGACCCTTCGCAGACAACGACAGCACCATCTCGTCGACACCGGTCAGACGCCGCTGCCGCTTCCTGACGATCTGCGGCTCGAAGCTGCCGGCAGTGTCGCGAGGCACCTTCACTTCCACCGGCCCGACGTCGGTCAGCACGGTTTTGGCACGGGTGCCATTGCGGCTGTTGCCGTTGTTCTTCCCAGCCGGATCATGCTTCTCATAACCGAGGTGATCGGTGATCTCGCCTTCCAGGGCCGATTCCAGGACCCGCTTGGTCAGCTGCTGCAGCAGCCCACCCTGCCCGGTCAGCTGCAGCCCCTCCGACCGGGCCCGCTCCACCAGCATCGCGACCAGTTGCTCGTCGGACACAGGCTCAGGCTGCCCACACTGGGCACTCTCGACAGGCTCCACGGTCTCCAACTCCACGGCGGTGTCAGTCACTTGACGTCGCTCCCATGATCGTCGGATCCGCCGTTAGATTTACACTCCCGTACCAGGAGCACCGTCGGTCGCTGAGGACAGTACTCAATCCCCTGAAGGCGATGAGGCTGAGCCCGGGAACGACGTCCACGACCCTTCGTGATCGCCGAAGTCCGCACGCTCGTTCATGGTGTGGGTGGTGCGGTGGTGTCCTGACTGGCACTCCATCGCGTAGTCAGGACTTGTATGCCTTCGGATGGGCCGTGAGACGGGCGCGTCCGTAGTGCAGGAGCCATCCGTCGCGGGTCGGGTGGCTGATGGCGCCGGTGAGCCCGATGACGGGATCGGTGAGAGCGGCTTGGAGGTCTTCGGGGTGGGGGTCGGAGTCCCAGTGAAGGGTGCACTGGTCGTTTTCTACGGACAGGCGGCGGTGGTGGGCGTGTCCGCGGTCGGGCCGGTCGGTGAGGTCGTTGAACCACGTGCCGATGTCCCAGCTGGCGTCTGGGGCGTGGGTGCAGAGCCGTACGGTCAGCGCGGCGAGTAGGTGCTCGGTGTCGGCGGTGAGATGGGGGAGCGCCTGGAGGGTGGTGTGTTCCTCGTCGCTGACCGGGATGTCGCTTGTCCAGAGGCGGGAGTAGTTGCTGCCTGGATCAGTGGGGCCTTGCAGACGGCCGTGGCGGTCGCCGGTCACGGTCACGGTGGCGCCGGTGGGCAGGTGACGCAGGCGCCATCCCTCTTCGTATGAGCTCTCCACTCGCAGCCCGGGCAGCCCGATCTGCGGGAGCCTGTCGCGGCCGACCAGCCAGCAGGTCACGTTGTAGGGGGCTCGTGCGGTGATCACGAGGTCGTCGTGGCGAGGGGAGACGACCAGGGTGTAGCGGGTGATGTCGGCCAGGCTGACGTGGTGTGGCCACAGGCTGGTGGGGCCGTGGTTGAACATGCCCAGAGCCAGCAGCGCGCGCAGCCGTCGCTGCGCGGCGGTGCACGTGTCGAGACCCAAGCCACTGCCCGGGGAAGGGGCGTTGTGACTGTGGCGGGCGATGCCGGGCGCGGCGAGGGAGGGGGTCTCGCTGGTGTAGGAGGAGCGGAGGCGGGCGGCCTGACGGCGCAACGAGGCGGGCACGGTGAGTCCTTCGTCGCCGCCCGGCCGGCTGGATCACCACGCGATGCGCGTCTGGAAGGTCAACAAGAGCGCGAAGTGGGTGCCCCACACCCTCTGTCGGTGCCGCGAAGCGTCCGGGACAGCTTCGACACACGGTCCAGTCCTTCGCAGACCGGTGCTCGGACGCTACCGCCGCACGGCGCTGGAATCTGCCCGGGACACGCGCTGAATGCCACTGGCCACCCACCCGGACGATGATGCTGATGGCCCTGCCCCCTCAACAGGCCGGGCTGAGATGAGCGACCGTGCGGTTGCCGCAGACTCGGGTGGCTACCAGAGGTCTGTGATGGTCTTCGCGGCCTGTTCGACGCCGGGGTCGAGCGGGGAGGCAGCGACCAGCTCTGCGTGGTTGGTGCGGCGTGTGTGCGTGACCAGGTCGTGGTTGCCGACGTGGACGTGGCCCAGGAGCGGGACGCCAGCGGCAGCCATGTTGGTTTCGACCGCGTGGACAAAGCCGGGCTCGGTAGCCGGCAGTTCACGGCTTCCTGTGATCATTCCCAGGAACGCGGACGGCCGGTGGTAGAGGAAGTTGAGGTGCCGCTCGCGCAGCAGCGCGCCGCTCTGCTCGGCACTGAGTGGACGCTCTTGGCGTTCTTCCGGCACGGCGCCGTGGGTGAGGGTCTCGGTGACCGGGGCGCCGTTGCTGGCGGCGAGCACGACGAAGTGGTCCACGAGTTCGCGGTGTGGCCAGGTCGGGCGGCCCATGAGCACGACGGTGTCGAAGTGGCGGCGCCCCCGCTGCAGTGCGTCGCGGAGCGGGGTGTCGTCGGTTGTGAGGCGCTTGGGGTCGGCGGGCGGAGCCGACCATGGGGTGTGCTGCTCGACCAGCAGCCCGCCCTGATCCCGGCCGGTGCCAGCCGTCCACAGCAGAGTGCTGCGGTGCCCGGGCCACTCCTGCAGCCGCCGCTCGGCGACCTTACGTTCCCGGGCACGGCGGGAGTACAGGGCCATGTCGATCCCGTACGGCTTGTACTCGTGCACCAGCAGCACCCGCATTCCCTGCCGCGCCCATGCGGCCGCGATCTGCACCGCGAGCGTGCCGAGCTCGTACCGGTCCTCCCGCAGGAACTGCACCGTGCGCCCGTTGCGTGGGGGAGAGGCCGTGCGGCGGACCTGGGTGTAGCGGACGCCAGATGCCTGCTGTGCCTTGCGGGCCCGGGCCTTGGGGCCGCTCGCACCGGACTTGGTCATGAGGATCGATCTCCGCTCCAGGGCCCCCGCTGCCCCGCAGAGTCGATGACGCGCGGGCATGGGCGAAACGTACGGGACCATCCCTGGAACCGATTTGATTCCGGTGTCCTTCGCCTGATGCATGACCGGTGCGGGGAACCGGACGCAGGCTCGCGGCGTGCGCATCCTGCCGCAGCCCAGAACCATAGCGGCACAGCAGATCAACGAGACAGCACGACACCGCGCCTGACGAAGTCCGCAGAACCCACCCCCGCCAGCCCGGCCACAGTGCGCTGCTGGCGGTGCGCACTCGCCCCGAGTGGTAGGCCCATCGCCTGCCCGTGAAGTCGCGTGGTCCTAAAGTCCGTCTCGGCGACAGCAGCGACCACATAGTCAGCTGACCATGGATCGGGTGACGGTGCGGGCGAGGACGAGTTTGGTCATCGGCGGGGTTGGGTGCCGGGGCGTAGTTCGATCCGGATGGCTTCGTCGTCCCACTGCACGTCCGGCGCGACGAAGCCGACCGCGGGGCGGATCCGCTACGCGGCCCGCGCCCCTTGCTGCGCGCCGGAGCCCGGTCCGCGGTCCTGGACCGCCCGGGGGGCGGCGCACGGCAGTCGGGCCCTGGACGCTCCGAGCCCGTCCCGAGCGCTCCGCGCTGCCTGGTTCCTTATCCTCGGCGGTCTCGGCGGTCTCGACGCACGACGTCGCGGTCGTGGTCGGTGATCGGCTCGGCCATGAGCTCACCTCCGGATACATACGCGAGCGTGATCCTGGGGATAGCCAGTATCGAGACGAGCACACGTCGGGTTGGTGGTGCACTCGCCACAGAACCTGCGGGGGGAAAGTCGTGAATCACTATCGCAGGTCATTGATCATCTTTGCCGCCCTTAGTCCCTTCATTGGAGGCGCGGTTGTCAACATTGCCACCAGCCTCGTCGCCATTCCAAAGGAAGCGGAAATTTGGACCTTGGTCGCTTCTGCTCTGGTTGTAGCCGGAATGGTCTTGATCGATTCTCGTCAGAAGGTGAGCGAACAGAGGGAGGCGGAAGAAAGGGAGCAGCAAGAGCGCGAAAGGCGGGAGCAGAAGGAACGGGAGGAGCGAGAGGAGCGCGAAAGGCGAGAGCGGAAAGAGCAGGAGGAGCGTGCCCTGCTACGTCCTATTCGAGTGCCGGAACTTGGGGGCAAGCGTGGCTTCCGGAATCAAATCGGTAGGCGTGCGCTCGATGCGCCTACCTATCGTGCAGTCGAAGCTGCCCTTGCCCTAATGGAGGAGGAGTTCTGTGCCGCGTGCGCTCAATACGGGATGGATGCTTCCATCGGTCTATTTGGAAGTAAGGGATATTGGTTAAATAAGGCATTTAAAAAGTGCAGCGATGAGATAGCGGACCTCACTGGTGACGGCCGTTGGCGAATGGTCGGAAAGAACCTGAAACACCTACGGTTGATCGGTGAAGGTATCTACTGGGTTCCGGGGCCGGGTGGGTCCGTAGGCAGATATTCGCTTATCCCGGATAATCAGTCGACAGACACCTTCGTGGAAGGTGTCTCCGTAGTGGTGGCGCAACTCAGGACGCTGAGAGCGAAGTAGTCCGCCTGAGGTCCTCCTGCGCCCGCATTGGTGCGGGAGCGCGCTACACCGGAGCCGGAGCGGGACTATGATCCGGGCCCGGGGGCTGTGGGCACGTTCTCTGACCGGCCGACGAGGTGCCGGATTCTTCGGCCCGCCGCCGTGAACACCCCGCTGAGTAGCAGTGCCAGGAGCACGAATCCGCCGAGCGCGAGGATTGGATGCCACCACGGTGTGCGCAGCCACGGCACGACGTTCAGGCCGACCACGCCGGTGTCGTGGCCTCCGGTGCCGAACAGTACGCGGCGGCCGATTGGGCAGCCGGTGAAGAAGACCGCCACCACGATGGTGAGTGCTCCTGCGGCGGCCAGTGCCTTGCGCCAGTGTGCCCAGGTGCCGAGGACGATCAGGTAGGAGCCGAGGAGCGCGAGCAGCGTGCCCGTCAGACCGAGCCAGGTGATGCGTTGCATCATCAACAGGACACCGAATCCTAGGGCGATGGCGCCAGCAGGGATCAGAGTGCTGGGTTGGCCGCGGGTGAGGGCGGAGGCGCGGTAGCCGGCCAGTGTGATGGTGCGGGCCGAGGCGAGGAACGGTTTGAGCGGCGCCGGGATCCGGCGCGCTCCGGAGAGCCCGGCGGTGGCCACGGCGACGGCCTTGCTGACGGTGCGGGTCAGCAGCGGCTGCCCCAGCTCGCCGGCGAAGGTCTCGTCGGGCACCGGGCAGGACGCCAGCATTGCGGCGAGGGCGGCCGGGTCCGCGGGTGTGACCGGGGTGCCGGTCTGGGGCTGCGAGGCATGCGTCTGCTCGGCGGCCCGTTGTTCCCGCTCGATCAGTTCACGCTGTTCCGCGGTCCAGTTGCCGCTCATCATCGCAGAGACCGCGGTCTGGGCCGCTGCCCGGGCCCGCTCAGGGTCGCCCGCGGCGTTGAGCACTTTCGTGGCCCACGCGTGTGTCTGGGTGGCCGGTGTGCTGAGCATTTCGCGTGCGATGACGGGCAGTTCGACCTCGGCGACGCACCGCTGCCAGCTCTGCGCGATCCACAGTGACGTCAGCGGCAGACTGGTCGGCACACGCCCGTCCGGGTCGTCAAGGAAGTACAGCTCGCCGCAGATTGTCTCCTTGGTGAGCCGGGTGACGGTGCCGTCCGGGGCTTCGTCGACGACTTGGTCCGGGTCCTTGCCGTCGGCGAACAGCGCGCACAGTCGTTCGTAGAACGCTGCGGCTCGGCTCGTCTCTCCCTCGGTGTCCGGTGCGATGGCGAGGATGCGCCGCGGGTCCAGCAGCAGGTGAACCAGCCAGCCAGCGCCGTCCAGTCGGCCCCAGGTCCAGTCGTTCGCCCGCCATGACGACTTGTAGAACGCCCCGAAATGGTGCAACTGCAGCCCGGTCAGCTTCTTCTCAGCGGTCGGTCGGCGAGGTGCGAGCGCGCACCGCGTGTCGGCGCTGACCTGCACCAGTTCGATCGGTTGCTCCACCTCGATGCCCACGGGCAGCACGGAACGGGTGGCCACGTGCAGGTCGAACAGCGCGAGCGCGACGCCGTCACGCTCGTCGGGAAGGAAGCCGAAGTAGGTGCCCAGTTCCGCTGCCGCCCGCTGTCGTCTTCCCTGGGTCGTGGTGGCTACCGACGGCGCGGCGGCCGCCGCCGCGGCTTGCTCGAGGACCTGCTGCGGGACCAGGTTGCGCAGCAGGATCACGGCGGTCGCGAGCCGGGACCACGCACCCTTGAGGGAGAGATCCTCCCCGTCGCTAACGTGCGGTGGAGAGCCCGGCTGACTGCGCTGGTCCCAGTACGCCCGCAAGGCGTCGCCCGCCACGGTCGGCAGTGGCCAGCCGTGCGCCTTTCCCTCGTTCATCGCACGACCGACGAGTTCCTCCACGTCCGGCCGCTCGCCTGGCACGAAAGCGCTGTGCACCTGGCGCACGACCTCCGCCAGTTCTGTCTGTTTCTCGGGGCAGCACACGAAGGCCTCCCGGAGCATCGCCAGCGCGGTCGCCTTGGCGCCGTCGAACGCGGTGACCCCAAAGCCGGCCAGCCGCCCGTACAGCTCCTCACCCCGGTCGTCCGGCCCCGGAAAGCTCCACTGCCCGGTGACCGCTTTCACCGCGGCCTCCCGGCAGACCTCCTCCGCGCGGCCGCCCGGGGCCATCGCGGCCAGCCACACATCAGCCAGCGCCTTGGTCGGCCGGGTGGTCAGGGCGCGCATCAGGGCGGTGATCACTGGCCGGGCCAGCCAGGTGCCCTCCCTCATCCGGAAGTCCTCGCACATCTGCGGGGTCAGGAGCCGACCCACGGTGGCGTCCGCTCCCTCGTCCTCGCCGAGCCGCTCTCGGCACTCGGCCAGCGCCCGCGCAGCCGTGCGCCCCTGGGCACCGAGCTCTGCCATACGGCGGCGGGTGTCTCGGAGCGAGTCCATGCGGTCGTTGTGGTCGCGCAGTTCGGTCAGCTCGGCGCTGATGGACTGGCTGAGCACGGCACCGAGGTCCTTCAGCAGGGCCTCGCCCAGAGTCCACGGTTCCTCGAAGGACTCCTGCGGCGGTGTCGCACGGGCATCGGGCGCGGCGCCCGCCGAGGGGACGACGTACAGCAGGACGCGCCGCACCTGACGTTCGGCGGGCCGGTCGAAGATGGCCCGCAGCAGGGGTTTGATCGGCCGGTTCGCCAGCAGACCGCCGTCGGCGGCCCAGTGCGAGCGGGTGATGTTGGCGTACTTCCTCATCACGGGGCGCTCGGGAACGTCGCGAGTCCCGTCGATGTGGGTGTCGTACGGCAGGAACGACGGCTCGAACGCGGCCGGATAGGAGGCGCTGCTGCGGGCCGCCAGCGCCACGGCCCGCTCGCCGGACTCCTTACCCAGGACGTGCTCGTCGAAGACGAACAGACCTCGGTGGTCTTCGTCCTGGACCTGGGTGCCGTAGGAGTCGGTGAACCGTCCCGTCTCACCGGTGAGCAGCGTGGTGGTGATGAAGACCTGCGTACTGGTCGTGACGTCGTCGGCGACGGTGCCGGGCGACGGCCTCCCGGGCTGTGAGGCCAGGCCCAACCCCTGGATACCGTTGAGCAGTTCCCGGAACAGGACGCCATCGCCCTGGAGGAGCGAGGGCGGTTGCTTCTGCGCGGGGTCGCGCAGGAGCGTTTCGAAGGCACCGGACTTGAGCCAGAAGTCGCGCAGTGGCCCGAGGTCCCACGACCTGGCCCGGGCCAGACCCAGCAGCGCGGCGTTGATACCGCCCGCACTGGTGCCGGACAGCACGTCGACGGAGACGGTGGTGTCCAGGAGTTCCAGCAGACGCAGGTACAGGACCTTGGCCCGTTCGTCACCGCCGGCGGTGACGAACGGCTCGGGCAGGGGATCGTTCTCCTGGAGGGTGTTGCGCCACCAGGCCGCCTGTTGGAGCAGGTTCAGCTCGCGGGCCACGCCGCCCATCCAGATCGCCAGGCTCACACCGCCGGTCATCGCGGTGGCGATCCGCAGCTCCTGGGTGGTGGATCCGAGCTTTGTCGTCTTGCCCATGTTCAAGAGTTCTCCCGGGCGGCGCGCCACGGAAGGGCCCGGAAGCGCTATTCACCCGATCGTGGCCCTCCGCTTCCTGCTTGTGCCGCGCCGATGATTAGTGTGGGCGGTTCACCCTGGACCCCGTTCTTGCCCCAGCACACTTTGACGGCCATGCACGAGCCCGACGCGAAACCGCTCGATGCGGGCGACCGGGACCTGCGCCCCGCCTGCCGACGACGCAGTCCTGCGCCCGCTGACCTGGGATAAGCACGCCGGCCGCCAGCGCCGAGGCGTCCGTGGCGAGGGATGGAAGTGGAAGTCGAGTGAAGGTCGGTGAGCGGCAGCCAGGCAGCGGGTAGCGCGGGTGCGATCGAAAGCCCGGAGGGCTCCGCGGAGATCGAACAGCTGAGGTTGTCGGTATACCGCGTCAGCTCGGGGTCCCCATGCGGCTATGGCGCACCGCGAGCCGGATTTCCCGTTCCGTTAGGGCTTCGAGGTCTTGGGGCTCGACGTGTCCTCATCGGCTGCCCTACGACGACGCCTTGGGCGTGCACGAGCCGACGGCCCGTATGCCATCGGCGCTCCGCAGGTCCACGGTGATCTCACCGCTGTCGGTCTTCAGGGTCAGCTGTCCCGCCGTCATCCGGACCACTTCGCCGCAATGGGCGCCAGAGGGAGTGGTGACCTCGATGCCCGGGTTCTTTTTGGCCGGCCCGTACCAGGTGATGCCGACGGCCGCGACTAGCAGGGCGGTGCAGGCCAACGAGAGCACGACGCCCCTGAAGAGGGCACCGGCCGCGCGGAGGGCCTCGGTATGGTCGGTGCCGACCGCTGAATTTCGGTGGGTTCTGTGTTCCCTGATTGCGACTGCGGCGGGCCGGCCGTGCGCGGCACGCAGGAGCAGCAGGGCCGACGTGGTACCGGCCAACAGGGCGCCTAGCAGCAGGAATCCGACCACCGCGTCGGAGGGCGAGGCCAGCTCACCGACGTCCGTACGCCCTTTGATCAACCCGAAGCCGATGAGGCCGGCCAGCAGGGCGCCGACACCGTTGCGCCACGCCAGTGCGGCCTCCCGCACGCGCGGGAGCGAGTTCTTGACCAACTGGTAGTCCTGTCGCGCGGACAGTTGGTCGGCGGGACAGGCGTCGGGCCCCGGGTTCACGCGCAGGGTCACGACTGTTCGGCTCCCAGCGTGACGTTCCAGTACGCGCCGCAGCCGTCCAGCCCTTCGGGCCGGCCGGGGTGGTCCGCCGTGCACGTGCAGATCATGGGTACGCGGTTCTGCTTGGCTCCGGAGTGCCGTGCCGCAGTGGACCGTCTCCGCAGCGTCAATCGGTAGACGCGGTCGACGTGGGGGAAGTCCATCGGATCGGTGCAGCGGGGGCACGTGCCCTGCAGGGTCACCCCACCATGGGTCGGCAGCACCTCGAATGCAGCGGCCGCCTTGGTGGCGAAACTCGGGTCGGTGATCTCCTCGTACGGTTCGGGCTCTGCCGCACCCAGTGCAGGGGAGTCCGGGCCCGGGCTCCCGGTGGGTGGGGTCGGGGCGGGGGCGGTTGGTTCCGGTTCTGGAGAACCGTCGGACATAAGCGGATCCCTCCGTGCGGGGCATGTCTGCGATCCGTGCTGAACGTCTCTACGGTCCGATGTGAGTGAAGGGGGTCCAGATCCTCGGCTCGTCGGGAGCGTCGTCCCGCAGGGCTCGTACGATGCTGTGTAGGGCCGGTGCAGCGTCGTCGGGCCGCAGTCGTCCCTCGTCCGTGATGTCGCCGTAGACCGCGCTGAAAACCTGGGCTGCCGTTGCGTCGTCGACCGACCACAGGGCTGCGACCACGTGCCGGTATCCGGTGTAGTGCAGCGCGGCGGCCAGTGTGATGGCCTCGTCCGGCAGATTGATCCCGCCGACGGCGGTCTTGCAGGCGGACAGGCCTGCGAAGTCGCCACGGAACTGGCGTGCGGAGATGTCGGAGATGGTGAGCATCCCGTCGTACAGGAGTAGGCCCCCGCGGGACGGCTCGGCGAGGTCCTGGTCGCCGTGGCAGCTGAAGTGCACCCACCGGTGTCGCGCGAGCTGCTCGTCAACGGCGCGGAGAGTGGCGTCCGGGCCTTCCAGGAGTGTTCGTCGCTCGGGCGGAAAGAGAGCGGTGAGTACGTCGCGTTCCGCGGCTACGTTGTGAAGCCAGGGCTGGCCCGGGGCGTCGCCCACGGCGACGACGAGCATGCGGGCACCGTCTTCTTCGTCGAAGTCCGCGTGCGAGGTGTCATTACTCCTGGTCATCCGGTGGTCGGCCGCGGTACGGACAGCTCGCGCCTCCAGCAGCGCTCGAAGCGTTGGCGTGTACGAGGACACGACCCGGTCGAGCACGGTGTGGGGTGTCCCGTCACCGGCCGTTTCACCGTGGTGTCCGGCTGTGTGTATGGGCAGCAGCGTGAGGGGTCCCGTGGGGCACCACCACAACCGTGGCCAGGGCGTACCGGAGGGCGGCACCAGATCCAGACCCAATTCGTCCAGCACCGGCTCCGCAATGCAGTCCCACAGCCAGACCTGGAGGGATCTGAGCATGTCGTCCGTGCGGCGCTCCGCCTTCATCATTGCGGCTGCGGCCCGGCTCTGGGCGCGGATGGCCGCAGGGGTCGGCTCGGCGTCCCCGTCCACGGCGTCCTTTGCCACCTGGTGGTTGTGCCCGGCCAACTCCGCATCGTGGAGCGTCCGTAGATATGTGTTGGCCTGTTCGGTCGCCTGGCGCAGGGTCAGGTCCGGTAGGTGCCGGTTGCGCACGCCATCCTTGGTGACGATCAAAGCGTCGCAGCGCCACTGGCTGACGTTGACGACTACGACCGGGCCGCCACTCGCGGCCGGCAGCAGCGAGGCGAGGCTGGGCGGGCGCAGGAAATCATCGAATCCCTCCACCTTCCGCACTTGTTCCACGAGGTCGTCCCACTCGCGGGCGAGGGCCATGCGCCGATCCACCAGTCCTGCCGGGCCCGGCTCGGCCTGCGCCACGGGCTGCCCCCTCCGTCTGCTCCGACCTGGCGACGTGCCGGGTAACCACGTCGCCAGTCTAGTGCTGCAAGTCGCACCAGGCGCGATGGAGGAGGACGGATACTTTCTTGTCCGGATTCCCTCGGAGGAACCGCGTGTAAGAAGATTTGCGGCGGTGTCCAGATCTTGAGCATCCAAGTAGAATTTTCTCTGAACTGGGAAGACGCGGCTGGAGGAAATTCCAGCGCTGAGAGGTTGCCTAGGGGCCGATGAGCCCTAGTGGTCCATCGCGTCTCGACCAGAGTCGCGGGGGAGGAGGGACTGGGTAGTGAGCGGACAGGATCCTCCCAGAGACAAGGCAGCACTCGCACCCTTGCTTGCATCGCTGTCCGAACGAATCAGGTCGTTCGCTGTGGACGGGGACTCGGCGCTATTGCTGGCGGACGACACGGCCGGGTTGGCCGATCGTTTGCGGTTGATAGCGGAGGGGTTCCCCTCTGATGGGTCGGTCGGCTTCGATGTGTTGCACGTGCTCTCCTACGTCCACTGGTGTCGCTATCTGGCGCTGTCGGGGGATGAGCGTCATGTCGAGTTCGAAGCCGCAATGGAGTTGTTCGTTCATTTGCAGGAGAGCAGGCCTGCTCTCCTGCCCCCGCCAGTGCGGCAACTGCTACAAGTCCTGGGCGAAACGGGAGAGCCCGGAAACGGTCTCGATGAAGCCACGAGTCAGGCAGTTGCGATCATGCAGTCCGACACGTGCGATGCCGACATCGACCGGGCGATAGCACTACTCAGGGGAGCGATAGGAGCAGCGAGCAGGTGGCACCGCAGCCGGGCAATGGCCCTTTCAAATCTGAGTGCCGCGCTATATATGCGGTTGCAGAAATCCGGCTGCAACGCTGACCTCGACGAGGGTATTGACGCTGCCGCACAGGCCGTTGCAGCAACTCCACCCTGCCACTCAAACCTGCCGAGTTACTTGACTAATCTCGGCCTGGCACTGAGCGCCCGTTATGGCAGCTGTGGCGACGTCGCAGACCTCAACGCCGCGGTGGCGGTCGATCGACGCGCGCACCGCGCTCTTCCGCCGGGCCACCCCAGTCATGCCGAGGTGCTGCTGAACCTGTCCGTGGCGCTGCACAACCGGTTCGCTGCGGTTGGGCAACTCGGCGACCTGACAGAGGCTATTGACGTCTCGCGCCGCGTGCTCAGGTCCGTTTCCGATTCGGACCCCGTCCGGGTGACGATCCTGTCAAACCTCAGCGGTCTGCTAATGAGTCGGTACAGAGAATCGGGAGACAGCGAGGCCTTGGAAGAGTCGCTCAGCTCGATCCGGTTGGCCGCGCAAAGGGCCCCCGGTGGGGAGGCCAAGGCCACGACGCTAGCAAACCTCGGAGCAGTTCTTCTGGCGCGGTTCGAACGCCTGGGAGATTCGGCGGATCTCGACGAGGCCGCGCAGTCTCTTCGGACGGCAGTGCGCACACTGCCCAGGTTGCATCTCGACCGCGCAGCTGCCTTGTTGAATCTGTGCCTTGTGTTGCAGACGCGGCACGAGCGTACGGGGGATCCCGCGGAGCTCGCCGAGGCTATCAAGGCAGGCCAGACCGCTGTCGATACCACCCCCCTCGGCTCCACCGATAGGGCGAAAAGGCTGTCGGGCCTCGCCGTTGCGATCCGGACCCGCTTCGAGGTCACGGGTGACCGAAGTGACCTCGACCAGGCGATTCAACTTGGTCGGCAGGCCGTCGAGGAGAGCCCGCCTGGACATGGGGACGCGGCGGCGTATCTCTGCAATCTCAGCAACCGTCTGCGCATCCGGTTCGATCAGAGCGGCGATTGGGCCGATCTCACTGAGGCGGTCCAAACTGCCCGCTTCAGTGTCCAGCGGACACGGACCGGCGCCCCTGAAGAGGGTCGAGCACTGTCGAACCTCGCGATGGCGCTCATGACCCGCTACGAGTATGTCCGGGACCTCGACGACCTCAAGGAAGCCATTTCGGCAGGCCGAAAGGCTGTGCATGCAGCATCTGTAGATGCCTCCAATCTGGCGGGAATGCACAACAATCTGGGGATCATGCTGAGGGTGCGCTTCGAGAGGACGAACGAGCCGGCCATCTTGAACGAAGCCATCGACGCGAGTAGGAAAGCTTGCCGGGTGTCCGCGCCAGGTGACCCGCGACTAGCCGGCCGGATGTCGAACTTGAGCCTCGCCTTGCAGGCCAGGCAGCAGATGTTCCGGAAGGCCGAGGCTCTGGTAAAGGCCGACGATCTGGCCGAAGCCATCGGCCTCAGCCGCAGAGCCGTCGAACTTGTTCCCGCGCTCGGTCCGAGCCGGGCGTCGTTCCTGTCAGGCCTGGGGAACGCGCTACGCGCGCGGTTCGATGAGTCAGGTGATCCAGTCTCGCTTGATGAGGCGATCGCCGCGCTCCAGGAGGGATTCTTGAACCTCCCCGACAGACATCCCGACCAAGTCGGGATGCTCGTGAACATCGGAGCCGCCTTGCAGTCGCGGTTCGCAATGACAGGCAACCAGCGGGACGCGGACGCAGCCATCCGGGCATGGTCGACGGCAGCGGGCATCCAGACAGGCGAGGCGTCCGCACGCGTTAACGCGGCCGAGAGATGGGGAGCGCTGGCAGTTTTCCTCGGCAAGGCGTCGAGTGCGCTCGACGGTTACACAACGGCGGTGAGGCATCTGCCAATGGCCGCCTGGCGTGGTGTCGGAAAAGCCAGTCTGGAACGGCTGATCGAGGATCGATTGGGGCTCGCTTGCGACGCGGGAGCGTGCGCAGTACAGGCCGGCCTCCCCGAACAGGGTATTGAACTACTCGAACAGGCTCGCGGCATCATGTGGGCCCAGATGCTGGAGACCCGTACGGACCTCTCAGGGCTCACCGAGGCCCGCCCGGAACTGGCGGCGCAACTAAACAGTGTGCGTGCCGCTCTTGACTGTTTCGAGTGGTCACAGTTGGAAGAGTGAGCGGCGGCGTCTGTAGGGGGCCGAATTAGTTCAACAATCGAGCCTGTATCTCACTTGTTGACCGTGACAGCCAAGGGCGCCGAACGACCGCTCTGACGCGGGGGCCGGCAAGAACCTCAGACGCTCTGCGGTGAAAGTACTTCGACAGTTGGAGGCAACCGAGAGTGAAGGGCCGACGTGCTCCAGCGCCCACCCCAGGACACTAGTAGACACCATGATCGAATTGCTGGAGCAGTTGGTCGCGATCGAGCGCCTGGCCGTGACCACGTTCGAAGTGCCGATGAGCATTCCGCGCGACGACAAGGCGGCCATCCGCACCGTCTATGTGCTTCTTACAGGTGGCACTGCAGAACTCGATGCCACCATGACCGCCAAATTCACCGCCGACGACACTCCGCAGATCCGCGAGCTCGCAGACACCAACGGCCTTTTCCGAGGGACCGGCCTCGTGGAGGACTACCAAGTGGACATCCTCGGCCAGGGCATCCAGGTCGGCCCCATCACGGTGGAGACACCGCCCCTGCAGGTCATGGAAGCCCATCCAGCGGATGACGGACTTGAACTGACGGCACGAACTGCTCCCAACCACGCAGGCCAACCGGCCCGACTCACCCGCTACAACCCTGCCGACCAGCAGTTCACAAGCCTTGATTCTGATGGCAACGACGCCCCTCCCCAGTCGATCTGACGACCTCACTGTGCCTGGGCTACGGAGTCGACCGATACCTCACCAGAAGGGGATCAGCGCATGTCCGTCCCTATCGCCTCGCGCCGCGCGTACGGTGGCGATACGACCCGCTAGGAGGTGCCGATGAGCGCGCAGCCCGAGGAAGCACCCGCCCCGCCGGCCCCGACCGCCGCCGCCCAACTGCTCGCCCAGCTGCGCGCCGACCGCCGCGCCAACACGTGGGTGCCGGCCTTCGAGCGGGACTGGGTCAAGGCTCTGGAGGACTCCCGCCACACCTACAGCCTCACCCCGCTGCACGACGTCGTACGCGCCTGGCAGCTGCGCGTCGCCGCGGCCCCGGCCGTCGACGCCTACATGGACTCCGGCCGTGACGAGTCCGGCTTCGTGGACCTGGACGACGTCCTTGGTGCCCGCCGGTGACCGGTGAGCCGTGGGCGGTGCGCCTGTCGGCTCAGGCCGCGAAGACGCTCACCGAGCTCCCCGAGCACGCGAAGGAGACGGTCCGCGACGTCCTGGACATCGCGGTGCGCTCCCCGTGGGGCTGGCCTCAGTGGAACGCCGGTGATCCGGAGGGCGAGGACGTCCGCGCCGCGTCCGTCGGACAGCTGTCCGTCGTCTACGTGATCAACCGGCTCACCCGGCACCTGTCGGTGCTGGACATCGTCTGGCTCGGCTGATCTGCGGCCCTGGCGAGAACGCTGGTCAGACCACATTCTCGGCAAAAGAGCTGCCTCCACACACTCGCGTGTGTGGAGGCAGTTCTTGGTCTTGGTGCCGACGGTCAGGAGGACGAGCCCGATGACGCCGGGGGGCCCGTACTTCCACTGGATGAGCTGCTCGATCGACTGCACTGCCCTGCTGCTACCACAAAGCGGTTAGGCACACCTCTGAGCCTCATTCGTCACCGAAGCAATACTTCCACCATCGCTACCAAGTTGGTAACCAACTCCAACATTGTTGTTCCCACTTGGGAGCCGTTCATAAACTACTTTCAAACAACTCCCTATAGGCGGAAGGAAGTTGTAGCGTTTGGTGCACGGAGTTTTTCCAGGTCAGAGCGCTGCGTCCGCTGCGCTCAGGGCTGGGGACGGCTTTCCGGTGAGGCTGGTGATACTGCTGAGCTGACGGGTGGCGCAGGTTCTCGTACAACACACGGGTTGCACGACGGCACGGCCCATCGGGCCCGCGAGTCTGCTGGGATGATCTGTGCTGAGCGGCCATGGAGCTGTTTGACCTGGCAAGACGCTGATTCACGGGAAGCCGCCGCCCGCTCAGGTCAGTCAACCAACTCTCCAATAAACTATCTCCGCTTGGAAGCGACTCATAACCACCTTCCCGTGAACTATCCAAAGGCGATGAGACGCACCAAACCAATTGCCATTATCGCTCCTGAGGCCGGTGGTACGGAATGTGCGTCCAGTTTCCGAAGGTGACTGAAGATGCCGGGAGTGGATAGCCAACTCCCCCAAGACCGCTCCTACTTGAAAGTTGCCGAGGGCTGGCAGGGGGTTGGTTTCCAACACGCCCAACTAGGGCACAACCCGGCGTAAGAGAAAAGCGCGGAATCAGACAGAGGCGCAACGAGTGATGCTACCACTTGGCCTTTGTCTCTTCGGCGTGGCAATACCCGCACACCTCTGAGCCAAAGGAAATCACGTGACCGACACTTCTTCCGATCCGGAACCGAGCGTTCGCGGAACCCCTCACTGGATCCCGGTGATCACCGCACTCGGGCTCGCGGTCGCTGCTCTCACCGCAGCCGTCGTCATGACGGTGCTCCTCCCGAAGGAGCCGGCCGTCCTCACCACTGCCTCTGCAATCGGCGCAGCCGGTCTCACCGCAGCGGCGAGTGTTGCCATGCCCCGGCGCTGAAAAGCCGAAGGGTGCGGATCCTTTCGAGGGGCAGCTGAGCTGGGAAGACGCTGATTGACGTGTGAGCGGTGCCGTCGTACTCCTACCGTGGCGGGGTGGAGGTGGGCGCCATGGTGTCGTTGCCGGAAGAGCTCCA
>Ga0307512_10003415_pt1 | contig 18545 bp, 21 predicted proteins | sample 14_EM_MG_FD_200267 | JGI IMG/M metagenome (GOLD analysis project Ga0307512, IMG submission 200267) | Populus trichocarpa ectomycorrhiza microbial communities from riparian zone in the Pacific Northwest, United States - 14_EM | ecosystem: Host-associated > Plants > Roots > Unclassified | place... | reverse complement strand
ACATCGCACGGCGATATCACGCACGCACGGACCCCTCGTGATCACAAAGCCACGACTTGGATATTTCATCCGGACTGAAGTAAATGGACCCCTTTATTGCTTTCGTCCCTGGAGATTGCGCATGTTCCCACCGGCTAACAAAGCTTGTCCATTCATCCCCTACTCGGCCGCGGGATGCACCGAGACTATTGTGAGCGTCCACGTGTCCTTGCTCTTTGATGATCTAAATCTGGCCGTGAATGGGATGTCTGCACGGTGTACTAGCGAGCGAACAATTTTAAGGGTGGCCCGAGCGGGGGTATAAAATGAGAATGGAAAAGAGCTGGATGCCCACCACCCTCACCTCTCCCCACACTCAACGCCAGCCATCCTTCAGGACAGACCGGGATTGCACCTTTCTTCCGCTTCCTTGTCAATTGCTTCCGAACAGCGCTCCGCACTCTTGACGAGTCGGATTTTCCCGTCCTTTTCTTCCACTTTCCCCCATCCGTTTAGCCTCCGTAATGAAGACATCCACACTATTCCTACCTTTCCTTATCGCAGCCCTCTCCCTCGTTCCATCCACACACGGTCACGGCCTGGTATATCGTTTCAACGTCGACGGAACGGTATACACGGGGAATATTCCGGGCGGAAAAAGTAGTCCCTCCCCGATCCGACAGGTCACCTCCCAGGATCCAATCTATGGTGCTACAACCCCGGACGTAAACTGCGGCAATGGTGCCCCCAATGCTGCTGTGGTCGTCGACGCGATGCCTGGCAGTAACCTCACCTGGGACTGGAAGACAGCGAGCCTCGGTAATTGGCCTCACAATACCGGTGCGTTTTCAATCTCTTCTACAAGATTTGTACACGTTTTTTCTAATCATCCTACTCACCCCTCAGGTCCGATGCTGACCTACTTGGCCTCTTGCGGGACTGCTACATGTGATCAATTCGACTCAAGGACCGCTAAATGGTTCAAGATTGACCAGGTCGGCAAAGACAGCAGTGGAAATTGGGTTCAGCAGCAAATCAGTCAGTTCTTCTCATCTTTCACACGCACTTGGTCTCACGCCCGTATAAAGTGAATGGGGAGACTTACTCCACTAATCTTCCAAAGAATCTTGCTCCGGGGCAATACTTGGTCAGGCACGAGATCATCGCCCTCCATTTGGCAACCGAGAAAGGTAAAGCCGAGTTCTACCCCTCCTGCCAACAGATCAATGTTGGCGGGAGTGGCACAGGAGTCCCCACCCAGGACGAACTGCTTAGCTTCCCAGGAGCGTACTCTGATGATGACCCTGGCATCTATACTCCCAACGTGCGTTACTTCCACAAGCCCATTCCCATTAATCACCCATTTGACCTATTCGGGATTTCCAGATCTTTGACCCCAATGCTGACTACGTCTTCCCCGGCGGACCCGTCGCTACATTAACCACATCTTCCGGCGGTGATGGCAACAATGGTACGAGCACGAGCATTCCATCATCGAGTACTCGCAAGCCGACGTCGACTACGAACGTTATGTCACCTGCCGTCCCTACAGGCACCGGAAATCCAGCGACGAATGGTTCCTCGAATTGTTCGCTGAAGAACAAGAGGAGCCTGCTTAAACGGTCGAACTGGAAGAATCGTCGCTCAGAAAGCACTCGCCCTCATCGTGTGTCAAGGATCATGGGAAAGATGTTCCACCGCACCCCCTGGTGATTCTCTCCGCACCCCGTCTCTTTTTCTTTCCCATGGGTTTTACGAATGTTGAATCCGGTCCTCTATGCTGCGCATATATGGTTCCCATCAAGTTGCTTCTTCTAAGCGTTTCCTTACGATACCACGTCTTGTAACGCTATTTGTTATGACTGGCCCACGTTCCCTTACTGTGTTTTTACTCTCGATCATAGTCACCCTCGTTTGTAGCTGATATTTCTGGTAGATACTAGTACTTATTCTGTGAGCAAGATCTCACGATGTCAATCGCTGTAACTCAATCTCATTATTTTTGGGTTTTCCCATCGAACTCGGGGCCTGAGCGCAGTCGCAAACGATTGTTACCACTGATCAAAGAGGTGCTTCATGGTGTATGCGTGAATTGATGTGATGCAGTATACATAACCGGCATGGTGGTAATACAGAGAAAGGTAACTTTTACTCTGCCGTTGTTGGCCGTGCTGTATCATTCATTAGAACGACCGTTGAGAACACATAGGGTCGTACGTACTGTAGATCAGCTGAGAGCTGTGGTGCACGATCCTCTTAATGGTGCCCTCCTTCTCGAGATGCCTGATAGCCACCCTGGCAAGACTGCCGTTGATCTTCAACCTCTCAATCAAGATCGACTGCGAGATGAACTTGAAGGTAGGAACTTCCTTCAGAATACGATCGTAGATGGTCTTGTCGAGGACAACGGCATGGACTGCTTTGTCCTTGACCTTTCCCTTGGACCATTTCTTCTTCTTTGCGGATTTACCGCCACTCGATGCAGAGGGCTTAGCTGCGCTTTTGGGGGGCTACAGAACGAAAATTGTCAGCTTTGCGGGGCGGACGAGCGGATGTCATCCAAAGCGAAGAACCGTAATCCATCATAATGTCCTGCTCAAGATTGACGACAGAGCCACCAGATGTTACTTGCAGAACGACCAGATGGTCTGGAAGGCAAGGAGATGCGGAACACTCACCATGTCTTTGGGGAGAGGAGGTCGTCGGTGGAGATGGGGTCGACGACTTGGGTTGTGTTTACAGTTCCAGTTCCCACGGTAACAACGAGTTGTGACCGTGTGACCGACTGAAATAAATCGCGAGTGAGGTTGTAGACATACTTACACTGTCCAGCCAATCATATGCATCAGATATCGTTCGGGTGGCGGCTTTCCGAGGCTTCCCCGGACTCAATAAGTACATCTAACCTTCAATGAGCAGACGGCACTGAGTGACCGGGAAGTACCCAAAGCCCTCCGCATAAAAGGCAACTCCACGTGTTTTCCATATAACCCGGATCTCCCTCTAGCATCATCCACCACACTACGCTATGACTCTCAAGGAATTCACCTACGAGGACGTTGAGAAGGTGGGTTGCAGCCCTTTGCTCCGGCGCAGGATCCCACTGAACCAATTCATACAGCATAACAAGGAAGGCGACCTCGTCTGTCCAATTTCACGTGTTTAACTACCTACAGACTCCTGACCACTACATTCGCAGTGGATTGTCATCGATAACAAAGTCTACGATGTCTCTAGGTTCGCCAACCTACACCCCGGTGGTCTCGCTGTTCTCCTCGCGGACGGCGTTGGTATGTCCATCTTATGATCACTATTGAGTTCCAAGCGCTGAGCGTCGTCCCGGGAACACCCAGCCGGAAAGGACTCGACAAACGTATTCTTTGGTCTCCATAGACACGAGGTTCTCCTAAAACCCCAGTACGCTCGACTTCAGATTGGAAAGATTCGGGGCCAAGAAGAGGTTGTCAAACCCCTACTCCCTGGAGAAATATCAACGGTCCCATATGCTGAACCTACGTGGCTCAACAAGGGGTTCTATAGCCCCTATTACAACGACGGTCACAGGAGGTTCCACAGAGCCGCTCGAAAGTTTTTTATGGAAGTCGTTTATCCTGACGCTATCAAATGCGAAGAGTCGGGCAAGCGTATCTCACAAGATGTTGTTGACAAGCTATGGTCGGTGCTTTCTACCCCACTAATTGCTAAAGTAACTGATGGTACGAAATTCAGCGAAATGAATATATTCGCGATGAGACTTGGGCCAGGAAAACATCTTCAGGGACGGACTTTACTCGGCGGAGTTATCAGGACTGAAGAGTACGACCACTTCCATGAGGTTCGTAAGCTTCGGCCAACTGGAACGCGCGAGCTTTCTAAACATTGCACAGTTGATTTTAAACTTAGAGCTTGCCCGTTGTGGCTGCCGTGGGTACGTTGACGGCTTCCTCGCGGGAGGTGTTATCGGTCTCCCACCGGTCCTCAACTTTGGCTCGGATGAGATCAAAGCCCAAGTTGTCTCAGAGGTTTTGGCCGGCAAGAAGTTTATCTGCTTAGCCATCAGTGAGGCGTTTGCCGGGAGTGATGTCGGTGGTTTACAAACCACAGCGGTGAGAGATGGTGATTACTGGGTAATTTCTGGCACCAAGAAGTACGCGTCCTGTCGCGATCCGACATATCCATGGCTCAGAGACTGAACCCTATCTTAGGTGGATCACGAATGGCACGTTCGCCGACTACTTCACTGTTGCATGTAGGACCGAGGTTGATGCCTTTTTTTCTTCATCTCATCCCGGACTGAATATGATTTAGGGAGGATACACCGTTATCCTTGTCCCCAGGGGCGAAAACCTCGAGACAAAAGCGATCAAGACAGCCTACTCATCCACCGCCGGAACCGCGTTCGTAACCTTTGACAAGGTTCGAGTCCCTGTGTCAAATACACTAGGGAAGATTGGAAGGGGAATGCAAGTCATCTTGAGCAATTTCAACCACGAAGTAATCCTGTCGTAGCGCTCCACTCTCTAGTGCTAACGTTGTGATCCAGAGGTGGATGATTGCCACCTGTGCACTAGGCATGCAGCGATTGGTTGTTGAAGAGTGTCTCAAGTGTGTCAGCTATTGCCGAGCTCTTATCTTGACTCTCATACCCGAGAAGGTGGTCGAATCAACGTATTGCGTTCGGAAAGCCCCTACATGCCCAAGCCGTCGTCAGAGCCAAGTTAGCTGGAATGATTTCTCGCGTCGAATCCTCCCAGAATTGGATCGAATCAGTCACCTACCAGATGAATCACGTAAATCCATGATACAAACATCGTGAACAGCTCTTTAACTTGTCTTGCACAGATGTCTTACGATGATCAATCTGACAAGCTGGCTGGCGTGATCGGCTTATTGAAACAGTCGGTAGCTTTCCGAGAACTATCGCCCACCTGCGCTCACATTTCCACAGGTACATTACGCGCACAGGTAGGGAAATCGCTGAGGAGGCTACGCAAATTTTTGGTGGAAGGTCTGTGACGGTGACAGGAATGGGCAAGTTGATCGAAAACGTACGCTTGACCTCTTTACCGGATCCTCCGAGCGAGTACTATCTAATCGTTTGCGGTTTAGTTCCACCGAACGTCGCCCTACGATGCCATTCTCGGAGGAAGCGAGGACGTCCTGGTGAGATCTCGAGCCTACGGATTGTGTAATCGGTCTGACACATTGGATAGGGTGACTTGGGTATGCGGCAAGCTATTAGGAAGATGCCGAGCAGCGTAAGGCTGTAGAGAAATCCAAACAAGGCCGGAGTCCTGGTGTAGTTCGAATTTCGCCTGATTGCCCCCTCATGTATTCGATCATGGGAACTGAAAGTGATATCGACTGCTTATGAAGTGATCGTGGTCCCTCCTGGCTTGTTTCCTCCCGTTATCCACACCAACACGGGTCTTTCTCAGCACTCAACCAATAAGCCACACGTTCGGAAAGGACGTTGTGAATGGTCGCATATTGCGGATGGAGGTCGCACGAGTCATATCCTGCTGCATGATAGATTCGATCAACCCCTATGCCCTACATGATACACGTATACACATAACATATCCGTTTCATATCCACAACCGAATGACCCAAAGGGGGACGCGAAAGATGAATCAGAATTTCCCACTGTGAGGAGACTGCATGATGCCCCATTCGTCCGTCCCAGTAGAGGGGAGATTTGGGAGGGTGGAGGCTTTGCCTTTTGATTTGGTGGAACGGAACGCCATCATTGAAGCAGTAGCTCGCTTCAGAGAAAACGTGGAACCACGATTCGACGGTCTAGTTTGTGGGGACGGTTTTGGGGGGGCCGCGGTCGCCACCTGGCTGGAAGAAAGGAAGTCCGAGAATGAGGACGGGGTTCGCGGAGCATGTCGTGTTATCTGTTCGGCTGGGGTGAAGACAGATCGAGGGTTGCCCGCTTCCGGGGAGCTGAGGGGGCTCTCTACAAGGGTGTCGGCATCGCAATCGTACATAATTCGGTGAGTCGACGTACCAAATACATCCTCCCCCTCCCCAACCCCATCATCGTCCGGGGCAAAGCGATGCCTCGTGGATGAATCGATTGCGTTCACAGGGGTTAAGCGGCCACCAAACTCCTCCCCTGGTTCGCCTTGGTACATACGACCCTCGGCGTCAGTGAAGTGGTATCTGCGGGTATTCGAGTCATAACCGGTACGTGTGAAGCCAGAAGGCAAGCGGTGAGCGTCCTATATAACGGGGGTCGGATCACGACGACGGTATAGGGGGAGCAAGAACTTACAGTATCAAGGTCGGTCCAGCGGCGAGGCATGACTTAGTTGAGGGGTGAGTAAGAGAGGGGAAACACGGAAGTATGGCTGCTAGTGGGCATGGCCTCTTATATAGCTTCTGAGGCTACAGTTCACTGACCGTGATGCTGACTTGTCGCCGTGATCATCAGGCAGCGCCGACACTAGGCATTTCCGCCGAACAAGGCTCGCACAGCGCCGAAGTATTCGCCCGAGGTTCGCCAAGAACGATGTCGATGAAAAGCAATCACGGGCCGTGTGGTCCAGGAACGCAGATCAGGGGTAGGGCGGTGCGGGAAGGACGGCTAAGTAAGCTCGTATACATACGAAACCCGTGATTTGCAATCAGATTCTCCCCGCCGAGGCAACAATCGAAGAGGTCCGACCGTCTGAAAAACAATTCGCCTGCCTCCTGATCCGTCATTCTCCTACACGTTTCTAGTACAACACTGAGCGGTGAAGGGTGCTCGCATAAGGTGGGTTTGGTCGGCAGGGGGCTGATGACTCAGATAGGGTCACGGATGGAAATAATTTGTGTTGTCAGCAAGTACAATGATTTCGGAATGAGGATTGGAATGCCCATGGGGACTCTCGTATCAATCGTTGCTACGACGTCAAGTCAGACTATAGGATTACCAGAACGCCACAGATACTCGAATTCGAATACAAAACACAAAAAAGAAACTCGCTGGATTAACTACAGCCTGCAACTCCTTCGGTTTCTTTATTCATGCCGGTTACTTCCTTTCACCTCCTGTAGTGGTTGACTCGAACCTCACGACCGCACGCTTATGGTCAGTTATACATGTAGGTTCCATCTATCGGCTCGATGCTCGGTTTCACCATACCCCTCATGTAAGCTGCAGTGGCCGAGGCAGTGGTGGTAGCTGAGCGCTTAATTGTCACGGGAGAGATGGCAGGGGGGGACCGCTGGCTGTCATCGTCGTGTGATGGTTCTTTCGAGTGCCCGGGCCTAGTAAAATATTTCCCCCGTGACCTAATAAATGACGCGGCGGTGGTAGATGATCGCTTCAGTGAAGCGAGGGCTGGGATGTTTATCGTGTGCGATCTCCTCAGGGTTGAGGACGAGGCGGAGGTGATTTGACTTGAACTTAGTATGTCCGTGAAGAGCTTGGATGTCGGTGTGGATTCTTCGGGAGATGCGTCATCTGGATACTCGTCAGTAGATGCAATTGGTAGAGTGTAGATCATTGCTCGCCGATGGGCTCCTTCGAATAAGGTGGAGGCGGCTGTGGGCTCGGTAGTCGTCGGGGAATTGTTGTGGGTGGTTCTGGCCTGACGGGAGTCAAGATGCCATACTCGTTCCCTGGTTCGCCCCGCCACATCCGGCCATCTCCACTGCGGAAGTAATGTCGACGTTCATCAGCATCATAGCCTACCCGCCTGAAACCTTCAGGGAGTCTGTGTTCATCCTTGGGAATGTTACGCAATCAGGCCATGCGTGAGTCGGCAGACAACAGTCCTCACTGAGTCCAAATCTGACCAACGCTTTGGCATACCCGGTAGTGGTTTGAGGTGAAGAAGAGAGTTACATGAAGGCGTAAAGGAAGATCGTGACCATGAATGGTATCCAAGTTGTCCAACGATTGCCGGAACATCCGCCGTGAGAGACGGAAGGGAAGGTCCGATCGAGACGCGTAAGTCAAAGTCACGCTCATTCACTCAAACACACACACCTTGAAATCCACACTGTCCACGAGCAAAGATGCCGTTGGAAGCTACCATGATGATTATCGACAACTCGGAGTACATGCGCAACGGCGATTATCTCCCAACCAGGTTCGGAGCACAGGCGGACGCCGTCAACACCGTCTTCCGAACAAAGATCGATTCGAATCCTGAAAACACGGTCGGGATCATGACAATGGCTGGCAAGGGGTACGTCCATAGCTTGTGATTTCTCTGACACACTACGTTTCTGACGGTTTCGAATCGATGTCAGCCCAGAGGTTCTTGTAACACACACCAAGGAGCTCGGGCAGATCCTCCAGGCCGTACATTCTACTTCCGAAAAGATTGGGGGAGAGGCCGACATCACGACCGCCATTGCGGTTGCCCAACTTGTTCTCAAGCACCGGCAGAATAAGAACTTGCGCCAGAGGATCATCGTTTTTGTCGGATCACCACTCACTGGCCAGGCAGCGGACGAGTCGAGCATGGTTAAGCTAGCCAAGAAGCTGAAGAAGAATAACGTCGCTGTGGATTTTGTCGCGTTTGGCGATGGGATTGAGGAGGGTCCATCGAACGTGCTGAGGACGTTCTCTGAAACCGCCTCAAGCGCGGAAAACTCGTATGTGATCAACCTGACCTTGGATCGCGTATGGTTATCTTACCTCCGATCTAGACATTACATCGCCGTACAACCCGGCCAACTGTTGCTATCTGATGCACTACTATCATCTGCTGTGCTAGCAGCGGACCGTGGTTTACCGGATGAACTCATGGGAGCGGCCGGTCCGTCTGTTCAGGGTGAAGGCGGCACTGCCAACCAGTTTGAATTTGGGGTGGATCCCAGTCTCGACCCGGAGCTTGCTATGGTCTGCAACTGCGCCAGTTTAACTTTGGTGCTGAGTCTCACTTAAATTTCGCAGGCTCTACGGATGTCGATGGAAGAGGAGCAGGCACGTCAAGCGGCAGCCGCGCAGTCAATGGCCGCACCAGCACCGGAACCATCTACACCGAAAGCTGTCATGCCTGCGCCTGCTCTAGAAACCGTCCCCGCGGACCCTACGGATGAGGAAGAGGCTGCAATGTTGAGGGAGGCGCTGGCGATGTCTGAGGTGGATGATGTACATATGGAGGAAGGTGAGGGAGATGATGACGATGAGGAAGAAGCTATCCAGAGAGCCATCGCAATGAGCATGCAGAAAGAGGAGAAGGAGGAGGACAAGTCATAGAAATCATATATACTCGGTATACACCTTGCAATTCCGTCGACACGGCGCACACACATTGAAGTCGATCGCGTCTGCTGACGACTCTCGATCACACACGATGAGGGTTCGTGTCTCGACTGTCCCACCATTGTCCCTCACGAAGGTTTGGTCAAGCTTGAGCTCCCTATCTTCTGCTGCAACTGTCAGCAACCTCAAGCATTCGCTGTGTACTCAGATCCCGGCTCTCAAGGGGCTGAGAGGTGACCAGATCCAACTCTTTGTGGATGACTTTGAGCTTCTCGACGCATTGCCCATTGACGTTGTCCATGAAAATGATCTAGTGCAGTAAGTAAACATTCTATCAGGCCCCTAACTGCCGTATTTACCCGTCTTAAAGCGTCAAACGGATCGATTCGAGTATTCCTACTTCAGGTATGGTGCTCTAAAACTTTCCAAACATCCGCAGTTGCCAACTCCCGCGCAGTACTCAGAAAAAGGAAACGTTTAGAATCGACCGTCTCGCGTTCGTCTTCGTCCTCATCATTATCGTCCTCGCCCTCTCTATCCTCTTCATCATCGTCATCTTCGGAATCGGATTCCTCGTCAGACTCTGAGTCTGCAACCGGCTCCTCGTCGGACTCTGGCGCCTCTCCTACAAAGTTCAAGGCAGTAAAGCCGCCAAACGAGCGGCAACGGCCCAACCAGCGGTAAATGTTCTGTGCCTTGTGGTTGAACGTTGTTGACCGGCGTTAGCAGGCCATCTGTGCCGCCTGGATTGGGGAAACCGGCCACTCATAGCCGGAACATTCGGCGTCGGAGAAAGTTACAGCATAAACGGAATGTGGCCATCCAGGATCCGGGTGATCCAACAGTGGGAGTAAATGCGATCCCCCTTGGGAACCACAACAGGACTGAAGTTCCAGAGGTCACCCTTCAGACGACTGTGGGTAGTCACGGAGAATTCGCTGATATAACGATGGCGTCGTTATCGAATAAAAACAAGAGGAAAGGATTCAAGAACGCGATGGGGAAGGGAGTCCCTTCCAAGATCTTTTTCTCGGAACAGGTCGATTCGAACACCTACACGAACGAGGCATCCGCCCCACGATTGGTTCCGCCGTCGGAGAAGCAGGAGAAGGGAATGCTTCCGCCAAACGTGTTCGTAACGAGCGTTGATGTGGAGGAAGGATTGCGACCGAGCAAGAAATCAAAATCTGACATTCCAAATAATACCAAGCGGTTGGAAACGCCGCCTGTGGGCCACACAGCTGGGGAAATTGACCGCGTAACGGTAGAGGCCAAGTGGGATTCATTGGGGTTGGTCAGCAACGTGACCGGATTGTCCACCGGAACAATCGTGGGTTGGAAGGTGAGCAAACTCTATCGTTCGCTTGAATACGGAAGGAATTCATCGACTCATTAGGCCCTCGGGATCAATCCTGTTACGATTACACCCGAGTTGATGCTGCACGTGGGCACCGTTGTTAGCAGCGATGAAAATCAAGTTGCTGTGAAAATTTCGGACTGGACTGGTTTTTCGGTTGGAACTGGGGAGGAAGTGGAGGAGATTGAAGAGAGGCATGAGTGGAAAGATATCGTTGGCCAGTGGCGGATAGTTTCTGTCTGATATACATAAGATAATGCTCTTGCTTCTCACAAATCAGACGTCCGTGATCGTCCGTTCCGCGCAGCCGAGTGGAGACGTCAGGCGTCAGGCGCAGGTTTCATCAACCCGTTGAAAAGTAACACGCCATCCTACGAGTCACCGGCTATTCTCCCCCTGTCTACCACTACGACCAACAATCACGCGGACGCTGGGCAGACGACCAGCTCCGTCCCTCTCGTCGATATCCCACAGTCGCTGCGACCCTCGTAGCAGTAATGCTTCCCAAGGTCGCAACTCAACTCATTCACCACACTACTCGCGCGGTTGCCGCCGTTCAGGGTTCTGGGAATGCCTTTCGCAACATTCTTCAGTCATCGTCTAGCGGTACGACATCCACCGCAACCTGGCCCGGAGTAGGCGCGTCAGGTTCTAGCTGGGGGAGTGCTGGCACTGGCGCAGGAGGAGCAAAGTACCAGTCAAGCAGCAAATTTTATCATGGGTATCAGGTCTGCTTTCTGTCACTCAACTTCTGTTTCTCGTGTTAAACGCGTGGGTCTTGTTCTGTAGGGTGCTGGTCGGTCCTTAACTCAGGCCAATCAAGCCTCTGCTGTCGATTCGGGCTTCAACCAAACCGACGACACAGAAGATCCTTTCTTCCGCCCCGGACCCGTCAAACCAGTCACCAGACCTTTGAAAGCCTTACGACGTCCACGATCGCACAGTCTCATCTTAGGCTCTCAAGGGCAGGTTGAGAACACAGGGACTGGCAATTGCCCCGGTGTTCTGGAGGTCGTCCAAATTCATGCTCGCGCAAGTCACGCTTTCGCTCCCAACAATAGCGCGGTCGATGAAATTGTGGCGGATCCCACTCCTCTTGAATCGCGTCCGAGACTTTCCAGGCGCGCCTCAACCTCCTCCGTCACCCCATCACCCCCCTCCAACGATGTCCCTTCTCCTTCTCTTCATCCACAGCCCGTTCTGTCCTCGGATCCATCCGACCTTCAGCCCGTTACGCTCCCGATCGAGGACCCAACCACCGAGATCCGAGCCACATTGACACGATACTTGAACGAAAAGGATGGCAGCGCCTGCACGTATGTCAGCAAACTGTTGGAAGGTGGCCAACTTCCTCAGGACGCCGCCGTATACGAGGCCGCCATCCAAGCGGTTGCTGTCACCTACAAGAACAGGGCTGATGTCTCTCTTCTAATCAAACTCTTCGACGAGATGATCCAACGCGGTCTTTCCCCTTCTGCTCAGACCTACCAAACTCTGATTCTCACCCACCTCAACCGCGATTCTGAGGTCGCGGCCGCTATCACCCTCCGCCAGCATATTCTTGCCAGCCGCAGGCCTGACAGCGATGGAGACGCCAAGGCCATCTCAAGATTGAGGACCGAGACCAACCTTCGCGAGGCCATCCGCGTCTTCCAAGTCGCCAAAAAAGCTTGCGTCGGGATCCCCTCGGATGTGTACGTCAAGCTCTTGCGCAGCTGTCTTCGTCATTTAGACGAATACGCCGCCCTGAGGGTCCTCGCACACCTGGAGAAGGAGCATGGTTCACTCATTCCCTCAAAGGCTTTTTCTTACATGATGAAACTTTACTCCGAGACAAATAACCTCGCCGCCGCCGAGGAATCATTCTCTGAGTTCAAGAAGGCCGTCCAGCTTGGGAATATTTCCTACGAATCGGTTCCCGTTTCCGACGATCTTGAACAGTCTCACGTCCCCATTGCACCCTGGAACTTGATGATCGACATTTACCTCCGTGCCGGTCGCCAGACAGAAGCCCTGACGGTTTTGGAAACCATGTTGGACTCCGCTGATCCTTCCCCACGTCCCTCGTTGTCGACTTTTCAGACCCTCATCGCAGGATTTTGCAAGACCAACGACGTCGAAACTGCCCTTAGATGGTTCCGACGTCTCCTACAGGAGACCACTGTCGCAGAAGATGCCTTTGCTCCCCTTTCTACGCCTCCCCGTCCAGATGCCAGCCTATGGAAGGTTCTCATTGCCACCTTGGCTCAGAAGAACATGATCGACGAAACCAACACATTGTACTCCCAGTGGCTTTCGACGAGTGACAGGGACAGCCCCGCCGTTGCTAGAACTGCTCGTCTGCTCGTCATTTCGGCGAACGTAGATCACTTGGAGGCTTTACAATCGAGTCAAAGTGTTGCGTCAAATAAGATCCAGAAGAAGAACTTCTATATCTTAGGGAAGATCATAGGAGATCCTCGCGATTGGATCCTCGGAATGGATAGGACCACCAGCGACACGATGCAAAAGATTGTGAGGCTCTATGGTCGTGATGGTCGATTCGACGAGGCTTCCAAGTTCCTTCAGAGCTACCTCCGTGCCCATCGGGCGGTGGTTGGAACTCCTCAGGCTGGAACCGAATTGACTGTTGCACAGTCCAAATCACTCTATGCGTTGGGAAACCATGTATTGAGGGTGACGGAATGGCTTCTCCTTCGCCAGATTCCCCCACCTTTCGTCGCTGCCAAGGAATTTGTTTCAGCGGCCAACGGCTTGGACAAGAGCCTTTCCTCTAAAGCAGCTGAATCCTACCTCTCTATCTACGATGTTTCCAAGCGAAGTGGTCAAATCCTCCGTCTCACGGTTTCCGACGCGGAGACTCTTATCGCGGCTGGTGTCTGTGTCATTTACACCAACAACGAGCCCATAGATGGTCAACCAGAGTCGCACCCACTCGTTAGGTTCGAAACCCTCCTCACCGACATCGCCGGTCACCTTCACGATCTGTCGCAGTTGTCTCCTACTGCCATTGACGGGGTTTTGCGCGGCCTCCAGACCTGGTATCCTTCCGAGTCCCTCCAGGCTGTCCTTGAGAAACTTGGAAGACCCTGGTCCGCTTTGTGGAACCAGCCATTCGTCCAGGAACAAATCTCCCTCATTACTCCTGCGCCTGTCCCTGAGGCCACTAGCGATGCTCCTACAAAGGAAACCTCCCAACCGTCTACCCCATCTTCTGATACCGCCGTCGCAGCGTGCCGTATCTCCACTTCTCTCGACCGGAGGATAGATACGCATCTGAACGATTTTAAAACGGCATCACCCATCAAGGCCTATGAGAAGTTCATCGCAGGTTACACTGATGGGTTCTACCCAACCATTGGCACCCTCGGTAGACTCATTAACGCCCTTGGTCGTTCTGGAGAGATTGAGAAGGTCAACGTCGTCTACGAGGCTGCCCAGCACGCTCTAGCAGCGGCTACCAAAGTACCGGGTGAAGATACTAATGGCCTGTGGTACCAGATCGAGGACCACATGATCATTGCTTTGGCTCATGCCGGTGACGTTGAGAGTGCCCACAACCATCGTCTCAGGGTTCTCGAGTATGGCGGTGCACCCAGCGCTGACGCCTACGGTGCTCTGATCAGCTGCGTCAAGGACACTACAGATGACAGTGCCAACGCCTATACTCTCTACCGCGAGTCCCAGATTCGTGGTGTCGTTCCCAATGTTTACCTCTACAACACCATAATCTCGAAGCTCGCCAAGGCTAGGAAGGCCGATCTCGCCATGGAGTTATTCTCCAAGATGAAGGCAAACGGCTTTTGGCCGTCTTCCGTCAGTTACGGCGCGGTTATCGGTGCTTGCTCAAGGGTTGGGGATGTCGAGTCTGCCGAGGCTTTGTTCGAGGAAATGTCTTCGCAACCCAACTTCAGACCAAGGGTACCCCCCTTCAACACGATGATGCAGCTTTACACCTATACCAAGCGCAATCGCGAGAAAGTACTCCACTACTACGATTCCATGGTTTCCGCAGGCGTTCGTCCAACCGCTCACACGTATAAGGTTTGTCCGGTCCCTATCTGTAACCCTCGATGTGCTAACCTTGGGTCTTAGCTCCTAATGGATGCATATGGCACCATCGAACCCGTAGACATCACGGCCATGGAAAAAACCTTTGCTACGCTCTGTGCCGACAAATCCGTCCAGGTCTTGGGTGCCCATTGGGGGTCCCTGATTAACGCCTACGGGTGCGTTCAAAAGAATCTCGACCGTGCGATCGAGGTCTTCGAGAGTATCACGTCCCACCCTTCGACCCGAACAGGTGGCCCCATGCCCGATGCTGTTTCGTACGAAGCTTTGATCAATGTTTTCGTCACCCTTCGAAGGACAGATCTTATTCCGGTCTACATGGATCGATTCCAGTCCAGCGGAGTGCACATGACAGCATACATTGCTAATCTCTTGATCAAGGGTTACGCCGTCGCCGGTGAACTGGAAAAGGCACGTAGTGTGTTTGCAGGCTTGATAGACCCTCCCACCGGTGTTGCCGCTCCAAACAACCACGCCCCTCATGGGGTTGATGCTACGGGACCGGTTTCCCCACATGCCCCTGTGTACCGTGAAGTGAGTTTGATCATACGTGAACTGTTTCGTTTCGAAGTTGCTGACCTTATCATTCCAGCCATCAACTTGGGAAGCCATGGTCCGAGCAGAACTTGGTAACGGGAACCGTGACGAGGCTGTCGCGCTTTTAGAAAGGATGCAAGCCAGACAGTTCCCTGCAGCGGTCTATTCTCGTATCAGTGGAATCATGCTTGATGGTTCCGTCTCTCCTTGGCCTACAACTTCATGGCTCACGTCAGAGTAACAATAAAATACCCGTCGTCTTCCGTTCGTACTTCGCATCAGTCTGTCCAGTTCGCATTGTCGTCGTTGTCATCGTCCAAGAATTTGTTGTGGCATAGTTTATTTTATCGGTATACTCTTTCACACACACAGCACCCCCTTAATAGCCTTTCTCTTGGTTTCTCTCTAGAACTCGCATTGTCCCTTCTACCAGGTGTAGTTTTAGTATTGCGTGCTTTCTCATGTATACTTATAGTTCATGGCCTTTATTCTGGCCCGTTCCTCGTTATAGAACATGACTCCCGCTAAGGACTAGTGAACACAAATCCATGAATTCGGCAAAGAGAACTTGCAATGTGGTATACTGAGAAGAAGTTGGAGAAACGGGCTTTAGGGTCATCCTCTGAACAAAATGGAGACATGGGCGGAAACCGGATCGTGACTACCTTCACAAAATCTTGACGTAGGAAGCTGGGACAACGCCCCGTTTTCCGTTCAGCTCGGCTGTCCACCTACACGACGTAAGCAAAGCGAGATTGGGATGGTCTGCAGGTATGCATACCAGTCTTCTGAAGATCTCTCCACAATAAGTACGCGTTGTGATTCCTTGACATCAAGATCACCAGGTTCCTAGGACGGCGAATCAGTTGGGGAGGCAAGATTTCTTGTGTAGAGTGACGACAATGCTCACATCACCTGTGAAATCATACAAAACCTGTGCCCATTCTCCAGCGGGTTCTTCCTTCCTGCGTGGTGGAGGAGGGGGAGCAGGTGGCGTGGAGGTTGAAGTTATAGAAGTTGGGGAAGAGTCTGAGGTGACTCGTCTCACAGGAGGTGGGGCGAATTGTTTCTTCTGGGTCCCAGAAGGCGGGGGAGGCATAAAGGTCGACGGATTGGCCAAGGATCGATCCGCGTTCTTGGAAGAATTCCTGACGGAGGTGAAAAATCCTTTGGCAGAGGATACGTCCACGTCGCTGCCGAATGTCTGATAGTGCGATTAGTTGGAAAACGATAGCGATTTGCGGGATCACGAACCCTGGTAGTGGCTAATGAACTTTTCGTGGACTCCCGGCGTTGCACAGGAGGTTTGTTCGCAGGTAGAGGAGGAAAATTCGAGTCATCAGCGGTGGGATTTGCCACCTTTCTGGCAGGTGGCGGGGGTGGTTTCGGGGGACCTGTCGAAGGGAGGGTAGGGGGACCACCGAATCTCGGGCTGGACATCAACGAGGCCGCTGCCGCCGCCACACGACCAGGTCCATTGTGAGCCTTTTCTTCTTCCTGATGATGCATCGTTTTCGTTCGTTGCTTCAGGGACTCAAAGACGCGCACTCACTGGTTCTGGACTGGCCTCCTGTTTTGTGTTCCAGCTCGCTCGGGCAGAATTTAGGCCACTTTTGACAGTTTCAATCGCAGAGTTCCTGGTGGCGGGGTTTTTGAATGCATCATGCGCCGCGTTAGCTGCGGTTTTTACCCCTTGTGATTTGGCGATATTGCCCAGCAAATCCGGACGGGATGCGAAGTACCTAGACACGAATCAAGGCATGAGCACACTCAACTAGATTCTGGAGATCAACAGGTTTCTGAACTCGTCCAGAAGACCGAAGAATGCGTCCTTCTCGTGGGCGGTTAACTGTGAAAAGACCATAGTACTCTGTTCCCTTCAATGCCGCAATGGTAGTTGGTAGTAGATTCTATAGTGCATCCGCCTGGGAGATGTGTGTTGATAGTTGCTGGCCTAAGTTCGGCGCTCAGCCGACCGATCGCCACGGTAAACTCGAATGTTTAAACATGGATATGTATTATACGAAATTGGGGAGAAGGGGATGCAGGAGTCTACATAGGATAATAAGCATACGTAAGAAGTCACGAACGAACACGAGCGATACAACGTCAGAAACAGAACAAGAGCCCTCAGGTTTACATCTGGTTAGTCCAACTCGAAAAGTCAAAATCTCCCATAACCGAAGGATCCATCATTGTCGAGTGAGGGCTCATCTGCTGTTGCTGAGGGACAGTTCCTCCAGGGGAAGGTGCGGTTGGGAAAGAATATTGCATCGAACCGCCAGCAGCGTTCCACTGTTGTTGCGGGACCATCGGTGAACCGAAGTTGCCTTGTTGTGTGGGGAGCATCCCGAAATTCTGGGGTTGTGTTGGTGACCGTTGTTGTGGCTGCTGGGATTGTTGACCCATTACCCCCATCCCACCGCCGGCCTGCTGCTGCCAATTACCGGCGTTCCCGCCAGTCAACATCTGCTGAGGGTTGACGAAGCCACCGTTACCCTGGTTCATCATCATATTCCTCTGTTGCTGAGCAGCGAAAGCTCGCTGCATCTCTTCTTGGTTATTTGATACCACCCTCCCTTGTAGGCCGGTGGGGTCCGTTGGTGATCGAGTACTCCGAGCGATCCCTGGGACGGTGGAATTCGACCTCATCATCGGAAAGGAATTCATGTCCATTCCCACTCCCATCGGTAATTGAGATGGTGGTGACCCTGGTGACATTCGCGGTTGATCTGTTCGTATCCTTTCTGGAGAAGGGGCAGTTTGCGGATTCAGCAGTGGCGGGTTGGTAGTGTTTCCCGATCCCCCGGCCCTCATCTGCTGCTGCATCATGAGGAGCTGACGGTGATTAGCCGTCATTGCGTTTAGGTTTGGGACCGTAGGGAGGGCTGTCTGCTGCGAGGGAATCATATTTTGGACAGCTGTGTTCGCCATCCCGTTATGGAAGGTTTGAGGGAAAGAGGTTCCGGGCTGTTGTACCCCTTGGGTTTGGGGAGGTATCCCTGAAGTAGGGGTTCGAAATTGATTCCCAGAGGAAAGGTTGCCCTGGACACCTGTGCTGGGCTGAGGAGGACGCTGTCCCACGTGAGCCTTGTTCTTTGAGAGAGCGGACTGCCGAGAGCGGGTCAAAAGCTGCATGGAAAGGAGAACGGGACGAGTTAACCTACCTGAACTTGATGCATCTTCACGATCTGCTGGTTAATGGGCAAGGATTGGAACCCAGGGAAAGAGTTCATAATGTATTGAACCATCGGGTGAGACGGGTTTTGGAGTATTTGGTAGTATTGCACGGCGGCAGCACCCATGGCAGTAATCTGAGGTGGGATGTTGGCGGGTGCAGTGTTGACAGGGGGATTATTTGGTTGTACAACTGGGGGGTTGGGTTGCATG
>Ga0307512_10003413_pt1 | contig 18563 bp, 6 predicted proteins | sample 14_EM_MG_FD_200267 | JGI IMG/M metagenome (GOLD analysis project Ga0307512, IMG submission 200267) | Populus trichocarpa ectomycorrhiza microbial communities from riparian zone in the Pacific Northwest, United States - 14_EM | ecosystem: Host-associated > Plants > Roots > Unclassified | place... | reverse complement strand
TAGACTTCCTTAAGCATCGAAGATGAAAAGGTTGTTTTGATTTTTCATAACTAAGAAATTCTTACCAATTCCTTACAACCATAACACACATATCCTATTTATATATTTCAAGTACAAATCAACATTCGGTATTTTAATTGTAATTGATAACTTCATGAAAAAAGTCGGTATTGTTTCAAACATTTAGGAAATTGGTTGAGGATGACTTTATGGAAGAGGAATTAAGATTTTTGAACCTACTACTACTATTATCACTACTACTAATTTTACCTAATTTTAGTGGGTTGAAAACAAAAGGAGAGGGAGCTTTTAAAGGAAAGTAATGTGGTCGGGCAAATTAGTTTACAAGGAGGATAGGACTGGGAGGGAATAATCACTCATATAATACCTAATGACATTTCATGGATGGAAGCCTAAAGGACTTTAACATAGGTAATGTATTGCCTTGATGTGCTAGTGTAAGGGAATAAAATAAAATAAAATAAAAATAAAAAATAAGAAATTTAGTTGGATTTGACTACAAGTTCAAAAGGTATCTTAACCAATTAACCTATTTATGATATGCGTGTGTCCATAAGTAATTAAAAACATAGATAAGAATGAATGACAATTTAATCTAAGTTTAATAGCAACCCGAATGGAAGAGTTTTTTCTAGATAGTTACCATTCATAATTAGTAATGGATAAGGTATAGATATTGTCAAATTCGACTATAAATTTAATTCAAACTTGACCCAACCCAATACACACACACACAATAAATAATTAAAAAAAACATAAAAGAGCTCATTTTTTCACTATAAACCAAGACATAGATCATTGTGGATTAGAACAATGGAATTATTATTTTGTCCTTAAAAAAAAATTCATTAATGTTGTTGGGGGTAATACAATATTTTTCTAAGGACCTATTAGTCATTGTTGGATTGATATAGGGCAGATAGATCTTTTAACATTTTTAAGCACAATGCAATGACTAAATTACCCTTAAAAGAAAAGAAAAATTAAATGGCATCTAGGGGCTTTTTGTATTTTAACTTTTAAGCACAGTAAAATGACTTAATTACCCTTAAAAGAAAATTTATTTGAACTAGTGTACTGGGTTTTTTTTGTATTTTCATCCTAGTTTTTTAGTTATAATCAAGTTGACTAAGAAACAATTTGATATTTTCATCATTATTTAAGAAACAAAAGTGGCTGACGAATGTTGCACATGAGTACAACGTGAGAGGGTATGAGGCTGCCAAACTCGATTACCCCTTCATTCTTAGGCAACACATGTGTCCAACAGACCTCTAGTTTGGCACTAACAACCTTTTTTATTCTTTTTTCCCCTCCCCTATTTGATTTCTACATCTGGCCCTCTAAATTCTCAAAACAGCCTTTCAATTTGTTTTTCCTTCATATTTGGTCTCTTTTCTTTTCATTACTATTTGTTTTATTTGAAATAATTTATAAAATCATAATTTTTCTTCAATTTCATCCTCGTTCAATTTTTTCATCCTCCACATCTAGTCTTCATTCTTTTGATAGCTATTTATTTTATTTGAGATATTTTTAAAATTGATTTTTTAATGATTTCATGCTCCTTTAGTTTTTTTTCTTTGTAAAACTCAACATGAAGCCACATTAAAGAGTTTAACACAAAAATGACTTGTATAACATTTTTACCAAGTACAAATAACATAATATGAAAGCGTAAAATGTTAGTAAGAGTCAAATGAATAAACTTTAGAGAGGAGCATGTAGGGAAGAAATTGGCCTGATTATATACCTGAAATAAATATGATGAACTGACCATTTTACAACATAAAAACACTAGAACATGAATTAAGCACATCCAAACAAGACCTAACTTCATTTATGAGGAAGTATAAATAGTTTAAGGGAAAAGAGGGTGATTTTTCCTCTCACATTACTACCGGCCAAAATAGCACCCATCAGCCCTTATTTTTGCAAAATTTCCACCAAAGTATTCTCTTGCATGTCATCCCTACATGATGTCAAAGTGAATGAAGAGTGAGTGTAAGGAGAAAAGCCACAAAATAGAAAAAAAGAAAACAAATGAGAGAGTAGGGTAGAAGGAAGAGGAGAAGCATCAACCAAAGAGAAAACAAGAAGAAAAAAATAGAAAGTTGTAAAAAAAAAACCCTTTAATCATTGCTTAATTCGTTTGGTAAGAACAACTCTTCACTCTTCATTGTTGTTTTAAGTAAGTTATGTTGCAAGGGATGAAAATCCCAAATAAAAACCTAGGGTTCTTATACATGATAATGTTTTGGAAACTAATGTTGTAAATAAGAATTATTAACAAGAAAAGAACAAATTTTAGAATGCACATTAAAAATAAATTGATGTATACTAAGGTGAGAACCCTAAGCTAAGGCTAGCCATAAGAGGACTTGAAGGTAAAAAATTGTTGAATTTGAAGTGTTAGAACAAGTATTTAAAGAAAACAATTGTATGATATACTATGGTAGATATACAGGAATTAATGTGTTGTATGTTAAAAATCTAAATCGTGGATGTATATAAAATTATTAATTCAATTACCTTGATGTTAACTGATTCCATGTAGTACAACTTCCCATGTAATATAAATCCTATGGTAGCTATATTAGGAGTTATGTGAAGAAGGCTTCACTTTTGGTTGTCATTAAGTAATCTTGTAATTAAATATATGATATATTAAATTAGGACTTATTGTGATGTCATCTCATCTCTCATGTCAATAATGTTCAATTCTCCCATGATGATGCTAAGCATGCATAAATTTATACACATGAGCATTTATATGTGCGTTTATTCCCGTATTCACATACCAAATTGATTGCTAGAAACTTATGTAAAGTTTTGATGAAAATAAAATTATATCATTAATGTGCATCCTGAGACATGTTGACAAAAACTTTGATGTTGTGATACTATGATGTAAGAATTGATAATGATGATTCATGAAATTTTGCTAAAATTTTAATAAGATAAAATAAAAAATCCTAACTTTTTACAATGGAAAAGATATTAAAATGAATTGTGTTTCGTTAATTTGAGAGTGTTTATACTTTTTTCTATTTGATAAATTTTTTAAATTGATATTTTTTTTATTTCATCATTCAACATTAAATTGGTTGTGAATAAGCTTCTTAATTGATCTTAGATCTCAGGTTTCATGAGTTGCGAGTTTGAAAGAGTAACCCAGGTTTAGAAGATTCATATGAGTTTGCTAAATAAGTTTTTTTAGTTGATATTTTTTCTTCTTTTAATTTCATCTTTTCACATTAAACTGGTTGAAATCCTTTAACATTTATTTAATTGGAAGTTGAGCTCCTTTATTTCTTTATTTGATTTCTATAATATTTTATTATTAATTTTGAAAACAATATGAGTTATCTCAAGTTATTTTATTTGTCATTCTTCGTTATATTTAGTTTTTTAAAGAAATGTTTTTTAAATTAAATTAAATTAATTGATTAAATATAAATATGAAATGCTCATATCGTGATATTTTATTTGATTTACTTTAAGGGTTGTGACTCTAACGATACATGTGCTCTTTTCCAGTGTTGTCGTGCAATGTTTTGTAATGTCATTGAAACTCTTTATTAGTGAACTCTTTATAGTGGTAGAGTAGTGTTCACAACAAATCAATGATGAGATTCTAACAATTTTTTTTTTCTCTTGAATATGATATTAAAAACGCATAGTTAATTATTGCTTTTTTTTTTTGTTCGCTCAATTTACTATTAATATATTTTTTAAAATTATATTATTAAATTAATTGAATTTATTAAATTCAATCAAGTTAATAAATGTTTTGAATTTTTCATGTTTTTTTTAAACAGTACCACCGTATAAATATTTTTTTACATTTACAAAAATTTGGATCGATTTACAGTATAGTATATAGTATAATGCGGGCCAACTAACTATACACGTGAATAAATATAAATATTCTAAAATTTTATTTTATAAATAACAGGAAGAATATAGATATAATAGATAGCTTGCTAATGACTTATGGGTGCCAATTGCCGTCCCTAGAGCCAAGAAAGACGTAGTCGAATTTGGTCCGTGCGTGAAACGAAGGATATAGAGAAGAACACGATGCTCTTCTTCGTTCAATCATCTTTATGACTACTTCTTCCTTACTTCCGTTCATTTAATTTCTTTTCAATTTTGCCTCTGCTCCCTCTCCTGCTCCTCATCCTCTTCTTACTACTACTCCTCCTATTAAATTTCTGAAGAATAACAGCCAATCAATCAATCAGTATTAACTAAAAAAATAGCTCTCTCTCGCTCTGAAGAAGAATTGATTGCTAAACAAATGTCAGGTGAAGCGGCGTCGTCGTCTTCTGGAGTGGTTTTACAAGGACTCGACGATGTTGAGGAATTCATTTGGGTCTGTCCGTCTGTCTTCCTATTTTCTTCTTCTTTTAACAAAAAGAGAAAAAAGAAATATAATTGTTGTACTGTAATTTTGCAAGAATAATTAGTTTCTGCCAAAATGTGGATAACATAACATTAGATATCTTATATATATTTGAGATTTCTTGTTTTTGATAGACTACTGTGATTTTCCTTTTCCCACGCGTTTTTGACTGATTGCCTGCTGAGAAAATGTGAAAAAGAAAAAGGAGAAAATTGAAGTATAGTTGTTGATTTAATTATTTTTCTTTTTTAGTTTTTTAGCTGAGAAAACAAGAATTCTGACCTGATCAAATATATCTGTATACTACAACTGTTGGTCTATTTTTAAAGTGTTGTTTCTTTTCTTTTCTTTTTTATTTGTGGCAACAACGTAGCACGTGAATAATATAATATTTTCTTGGAAACCAAACATGTTATTTTGATTGTTTCCTCACTTAAATTTTGTTTTGTTTCTTTTCTTCGATAAGTGTTTGATAGTTTAGTAGAATCTGTGAAAGGACAATAAGTGTTTATATTGCTGAGAAATCCAATGATAAAAAAAACATGAAGCAAATTTGATGTCTCTATTTTTCTAGCAAAAAAAAACTTGATAGAAAACTGGAAAATAATCTGCCTTCATTGCTTACTCAAGTAAGGAATGGACATTTTTATTAATACAAGTTTCTGCTATTTTTTAGAGACAAATTACAGTTTCCAAACAGCTGTTCCTATGATTTTTTCTTCTTCTTCTGTGTGTGTATTGTGAAATCTGTTAGATAAAGGTTCTAGAATCTAGTTACTGTCGGGCCTAAACTTTGCATCCAATTGGAGAGATAGGATTTTGTTTCATTGATTTGCTGCTCTTTCTACAAAATTATCCAATTGGAGAGATAGAATATGTAATACACTGTATTTTTGGATCTGAATGAGAGATTGTTAAAATGCAGGCAAATGAAGGAGAGGGTTCGTTGCCATGGGACCGATTCAGTCATGTTTTTGATCTTGTGCAAAATGGAAACAAGGCATTCCGGGAGAATCATTTTGAGGAGGTGATTTTTTTTCCTCTAACTGTCTGTGCCTGTTCTCCACTTCCATTGTATCTCTTGAAGTTTCTTGGGGGTATACTTTGCTCAAATGCTTCTAATGCTATGGAAAAATTGTCGAAGGTTTTTTTTAAATGATAAATGAAAAGGAAAGATGAGAAGGTGCAAGGTAAGGTAATGGGTGGGTTAAGTTAATTACCTTGTAATCAAAGGTAAGCTTTACTTATAGTGCAAAGAATAGTTGAATACTGATGGTTGAACAGTAATCCAAGGCTTAGCAACGGTATTCTTTTTCAATTTATGCAAGCTTGTTTTGCGAGTAAATATGAAAGTGTAATCAGTACAGAGAGATGACTTGTGAGTTTTGTGAGAATTGCATATGGAATTGTGAAACAATCACTTCAACTGACCACTACAGTGGTTTGCCATGGCAGCACTAACCCCTTATTCCAGGTTGCATTTTCTACATACATCTTTCCCAGTCCAAGTTGCCTTATTTTTATGTTGCTCTTTTGTTACCAAACCTCAGCAGAAATGTTAGTCGAACTCCAGAGCTGCACTCTACAATGATATGATTAACCAGTGTGTTTTGCTGATGAAATGAAAGGAAAAATGAATTTTCTTTTCTTTTAAAAAGTAGTACAGTCAATAACATCCAAATTACCTTTAGATTATTTAAGCATGTGGAGGATTTTTTCTGTCGTGGTTCTTATCTTTCCCCCCATTGAAATTAAAACATTATCGTAGTCCTTAGTCCCAAAGGAAGAGGTACCAGGAACCAAATATATGGAGCTATTTGGTATCTTATTCATTGGTTCTAAGGTTTTAGTAATGCTAGCAAATGGTGCTCGTGGTCAGGGAGATGGTGATTTGAGATTCTTAGTAGAGTAGAAGTGCAGGCAACAGTTTTTGTTATGTTTACCCTTTAAAAGGTAATACTAACTCAAATACACCCTGGTGTTCATAGAAATTCTAAATATTGTTTTGGAAAAGAAAATTTTCAAATCTCTCTTTCATCATGTATATAGTTATGGTCATCAATACTAACTCAAATACTCACTAAACCTAATTTTCCTTTAGTTTCTATTCCTCTGTAGTGGAAACTAGAATTGTAAGAAATCATCCAAAGCTTGCTGCTTTTGTTTTGTCATATTTGGTGTATAAGGATGGACAAGGGTTACGAGTTTGAGTGCATGATGATTTTGAACTTTTGCAATGTGCATCTCCAAAGAGAATGAATCTGTCATTATGGTATGCTCTTTTAAGAAATGCAGCCAGTTTGCCTTAATCTGAAAAGAAAAGAAAGACAAACGTTAACTACTGAAAGAGTTTCATTTATTACTGATTTATCAGCTCTACTTGAAAATTAAATATTTCAAAAATAGGCAAATAAAATTTATATCTCGTGTCATAATGCTGTGTTAATGTACTACAAATACATTGCTGATAATTCCAGTCTCTTGCTCAGGCAATCAATTATTACTCAAGAGCCAATAACATTAAACCCGGTGATCCTATTATTCTTGGCAACCGTAGTGCTGCTTATAGCAGGTTTGCTTTTACTGATAAATTATTTCCTTTAATTATTTATTTGGTTTGTTCCATTTATTGTGAAGGTGGTCATTCAACTATGTTCTTGAAGAATTTTGCTCTATATTTTAATTACTGCCACAACAACCTTTTGTTTAACCAGGGTCAGCCATTTACTGAAACAGAGACCTGCATCCACTTCTGAGGACACACCATTAAATGGGCTGGATCCTACTATACATGCTGAAGTACGTACCAGGTGTTTCTGATCTAAATTTCTGCGCTATTCAATGTTCTAACTGGGAAAGCATGTTTAATATATTTCAGCTTGCATTGAAGGATGCCGAGAAGGTAATAAACCTCAGAAACAATTCAGTGAATCCATACATCTTAAAGGCCAATGCTCTTATATTGGTAAGTGCAGTTTGTTCTTTATCTTTTCTGTTTTGAAGCGAGCCTAGCCTAGTTCTCTAGGACTCATTCTCTGCATATGCTTTCTCTCATTTTTGTGATTAACATTCAAACTCGGTGAATGGGCAGCTGGAAAAGTATGAGCTGGCTCAGGATGTTGTTCTTTCAGGTCTTCAGGTTGATCCTTTCAGGTATTATGTTTTTTACTTTCACCATCCCTTTTCTCTTCTTCTTTTGGTTCTCTTAGCACTCATGGTTTTCGCAGATAGGATAGAGAGCCCTAATTTTCTTTATTAACTCTCAGAAAGTGGTGGAGATGTTGAGTAAAGAGTTTGATTAATACTTAATTGGCTGTAGATTGGTCACATTATTATCTTTTCACCTATTTGATACAACATATACCTTTTATTATTCATGCTAAGTGTTCTGGTAATATGTAGCAATCCTCTTCGTGTTTCTTTACGGAATTTGGAGAGAATGCTGGGCAGTATGATGAGTAAAAGTCTTGGGAAACCAGAACGTAGTGATGAATTTGATTGCACTCTCTGCCTGAAGTTACTATTTGAACCTATTACGACTCCCTGTGGGCATTCCTTTTGCCGCTCATGTCTTTTCCAGTCAATGGATCGTGGTCAGTGTTTTGCTGTTTTATCTTTGTATTTTCAGCCGTGGCAATGCATCTATTTACTAATTTTTTTGCGAATGCTTTTTTAAATGCTAGGTAACAAATGCCCATTGTGTCGAACAGTTCTCTTTATCAGTCCTAGAACATGTTCAATCAGGTGAGTTTAGTCTCTGGTTATAATTGCTAGAAAATATATAATAGAGAACCATTCCCAAGTCATTTAATGGCTTAAACTTTTAGGTTTTGTGGTTCTTTGGCCTAGTAGTCATGACTCGTTACTTAAAAAATCTTACCATGTCTATCCTCTATTCTAATCAAAATTAAATTAGCTCATGCTAGTGGTGTGCCTATGCAAATTTAAAAGCACATAAGGTTTTCACTCCAAGGGATGTGTTAAAATATATGATGTTAAACCATTCTTGAACCTCACTTAAGCTTAAACCTTCATTTTGAGTGGTTCTTAGCAATAATAATTAATTACAAATATGAAAAATGGGAGAGGTTGGCCTGTGGAGCCAAAAAGCTTCAAACACTAACCCTCAATCCCAAACACACACATGGGTAATAGGATAATGAAGATCATCACTATTTGCATGACCATGTCCAAAACAATTTGTTGGAAAGTAGGTTCTTTCTCGAACTGTGGGAAATCCAGTTACTCTTTTCATTAATGGTACAGCTCTTAAAGAATTGCAACACATTTTCCAGACTTGAGTGATTGATTGTTTGAGAAATTGTTTTAGTGGTATTATTTTCTGTTTGTCTTCTAAATATTGGAATACCAACACTTTCAATATTGTATTGTTTTATGCATATTAATATATTTGTATCATTTTCTGTTTATATTTAAATAATTGGGAACAACATTTTTGATGTTATATTGTTTTTTTCTGATCAATATGTGGTGTGTTGTATTATGATTTCCACTTTTTATAACAATTAAACTTTTATCAGTGTGACCCTAAACAACATTATACAGAAGAACTTCCCAGAGGAATACGCTGAAAGGAAGTCCGAGCATGACTGTTTGACAAACTTTGGTGTTGATTTGATCCCTCTTTTTGTCATGGATGCTGTTATCCCGTGTCAGAAGTTTCCACTCCACATATTTGAACCACGATACAGACTGATGGTAATTTGGTTGTTCCTTTGCTTAGATAACACAAGATACCTGATCCTACCTGATATTATGCAGGATTTCAGTGCTCTTTTATTTTGATTTCTGATACTGGTTCTACTTTATAGTTTGAAGGATATTTTGTTCTCACACCTGAGTTTGGTTAAGTTTTTCATAAATTCTCAAGTTCCTAGCACAGTTGGACTTGAGTCATGTGCTTCTACCTTCTAAACAGTATCCTCTATGGAGCATATTTCTAATGGATAGAGTAGAGCATGGAGGGACAGCTGCTTTATGGCATCATCAAGCTGTAGGGACTATTGTGTAGATTTTAGAGGCACTGGGACTAAAGTCCAACAGCAGTAAAACCTCAAGCAGTTTAAATAATTTAACCATTGATTCTGCACATTATTTTCTGTTTTATAATGTATTTTGTTTCCAACCTGATAAAAAAGAATAGAGAATAGGACCCTTATTTGACTGCATTTTTTTTTTGCTTGACTATCTCACATGTAATTTATGAACTCTTCGTTTGATTGCAATAGCATCAAGCAAACTAGAACTAGTTAACCATATTTTAAGCTGAACCTAACATCTGGAAAAAGTTAGGAACATCATGAGTAACAAGAGAATTGAAGCATGAAATTTTCAGGTAATTGGCTATGTAAAATATCCTAGTGGTTTAAGTTACGTGGATAAAGATCTACTCCTGCTGTGCTGTTGCATTTCATTGTAGAGCTTATGTTTCATAATAAATGATGATTTTTGCATGGACCGTTCCATTATTTTGGAAGCTTGACATTTTTAGCTGCTTTGCAATGGACTTGGCTAGATTTGTAAAGATATATTCTTTGAAGAACTCATGCATCTTGTAGCTTATGAAGAATTTTATGTCTTTAAAAACCCCAATTTAGTTAGTTCATGCATGCATTTTGTTGGCACATTCTAAATGCGGTAAGCTATGTAGTTAGGCAGCTAGATACATAAAGATGGACTGTATTAAGACCTGCATCTTGGTAATAAGATTGATATATATGACTAGAAGTCCATATTAGTTGGTGTAAAATGATTTGAAGAGTTGTGTTGCTTTCTTTATTTATTTTTTTCTTCTCTTCTAAAATAACTTGAAGCTGAAAAACTTTTGCATCTCTTTTTCTATTTTGGCCTGTATATTATGATGGTCATTGTTCTTTCTTTCAGGTCAGGAGGATCATGGAAGGAAATCATCGGATGGGAATGGTAGTAAATTGTTGATTGGCTCTTTTTGTTTCCTTTTATATTAAGGTACATTAGGTTGACCAAAACCCCTCACTGTTCTGTACTTTGGTGTGCATTATGTAGGTTATCATCGATTCTGCTTCAGGCTCGATAGCTGATTTGGCTTGCGAGGTGGAGATTACTGAGTAGGTGTTTGTACAGTTATCAAAGTGTAACCATGTTATCTTTTTCTGATATTTTTTTTTTCATTTTTTTTGCTTTTGAATCTTTACTTCTGTTGTTGTTTTCTGAATAGACAAGTTGCTATCCTGTAGGTGTGAACCACTTCCAGATGGGCGCTTCTATCTAGAGGTGAAAATATCATCTCTCTTTTTCACATACAAACTATTTCATCTTATGCCTTTCTACTTTTCAAACAGGAAAATGCATCAGCATTTAACTCTCTAGCATTTATAAACTTTAGGTTAACTTCTTCATATTTCTTTCTTAGGTGAAAAAGTTTTGTAGAAGTTGAGCTATCACATATCCAAATAAAACCATATTTGTTATTAAGGGCACCTAGATCTTGGAAACGTTTCATTTACTCTTAATTATACCTGTCAAATGAAGACGAGTCTGTTCATTTTCCTTATTTGGAGCCAACTTTTGAAGAATATATTTTATTGTGTTGAATATAACTCACATCATGCAAATTATCTGCTGCAATCCTATTTGTTCAGCCTTAGCTAAAGCTTCCCATGATAGGAGCAGATCATTTTAGTTGGCAAACTGATTCTATAAACAAAGTACACAATTTTGTCATGCTATAGTAGTAGAATAACCAATCTTCCTTCCTAAATATGATAATGGGAGAGAGAGTTCATGATTCTTTTGTACTGAAGGTAATTGAATAACACTTGGAACTTGTAATTTGATAATTCATGGCAGTAGAACCCAAACATCTGAAGAAGAAAAAAATAAAATGGCAAGCAGATTTTGCTGCTAAAGGGTCTCATTCAATTAATGTGTATATTCCTGTCTGCAATGTGTCTAGCTGTAGTTTCTGTCTCCTTATGATTTATAATTTATCTGTTCATCTCATAAAATGTAATTTCATCCAGGTTGAAAGTCGCCGAAGATTTAGAATCCTTCAATCTTGGGATCAAGATGGGTGAGCTGCATCTTCTTTTGAGCATCATATCGTCTATTTACCTTTGTTATGTTGGCATCAATACTAAGCTTTTAGCTTTGTAGATGAGGTTTATGTGTTTCTATTCTTTTTATATAGGTATCGTGTTGCAGAGATAGAATGGGTACAGGATAATTCACCTGAAGGGCTGGAACAGAGAACCGAAGTATGCTTCTTCTTTTTTTCCAGCATATAATCTGTATCTTAGTCTAATCTGTGTTTGTGTGTCTCCTCTTCTTTCTTTTTTCTGGCACCCAAGTGATAATGAAAATGTAAAATCAGAATTGGTGGGTTAAGACTACAGGATATTCGATCAGAAGGGGAACAGTAAAAATAAGCATGCTTACTTATTTGGCATCTAATCTCTCTCTTTCTCTCTGTTGTGTTCCCCTTTTCCTTTATTTTCTGGTTTTGAAGTGACAATGAGAATGCAAAGACTTGCTTAAGAGTGATCCAATCTTTAGCACTGCTCAATACTTTCTTTAGGTGCTAACAAAATAACCAGTTTTCAGTGAGTTCTTCAACCAGCAATTTTTTGGAGCACCAGTATGAATGCAGGATGATACCAGACACGGGCATTTATTATATGGTACAATTTAGTGGTGTCTTCTTGGATTAATTTTTTCATGTTTCCAGATGCAGGAACTTACAAATAGCGCAGCAGAATATGCTCAGTCATGGTTAAGGAGGGCAAAGGAAGCTGCAAGACAAGGTAAACACTTGGGATCAAAGCTAGGGAAAAAATGCTACTGTGATGTTCTGTTTATTTGCTCCATTTCTTGTTTCACACGGGTTGATAATGATGGAGGATTGATTCTTCAGTTGGAAACTGTTATCAATTCCATGCTTCTATAGATTACCCTGGCTTAAATTTCTGTTAAGTTTGTAACAGCTGCTGAAATTTATTTATCATGATTTCACTACATGCAAAATCTCATGCTAGTGTTGAGTTTGGTGGAAAATTCATCGATACAGATACTGAATAACCATTATAAGAATTGTATCCACACACCTATATATTGTACATTAATGTATTTATTTTGTACTGGAGAAAGTATATTATACGCTTACCCATAACTCAAAAATTGAATTTTCATGTCAAAATATCTAACCATATACTCCTCTTCTGCATTGTTTATGGGGTTTTGTTGAGTAATGGAGGGTATAGTTACCCGTGCAACCTTTAATGTTGTTTTGTTTAATTTTAGGATCAGAGGAACTATTAAGAGGGTAACAATTGCCCTCCAAAATGTGGGTAATTGTTACCCTTACCTTCTAATTATTATATATATATTTTTTCTGTGTTTCTCTTAATTTCTTGTAGCAAAAGGTAGGCAGATGTTTGCCTGTGTTTTTCTCTTGCATCACTAATAATATTTTGATCTTTTCTCTCTGTTACTTCTGACAATTTGCCCTTAAATTTATTAACAAATCAAACATTCTCTAGAACTAGTTTTTACATCCGTAACAATTGCTGCTGTGATAAACTTAACCCAAAAGGCACCCTTAGCTTTTAAAAAGAAGGCTTCAAGAAAATTTTTAACAACTCCAAATTTGGATAAAGACTATATCATATATGAACTTCACTTATATCAGGTGTTTTTTTATATTGGAATGCAACTACACATGTAAATCTTTACTGATTACAATGAAGATAATGGTTGGATTTTTTGGTAAGAGGTCATGGGAACACAAATAATTTATGAGTTTTCTAGATAAAATGATTGTTATCAAGGAATTTTAGTATTTCCCCTGAAGCTTCTTTCAAATTGGTGTCCTTTGTTTTCGTTCACCTTGACTCCATCAATCCAGTATGGAGTATACATATATCATTGGGAAAAAAAAAGTTTTGAATCACATCATTATTGTTTGCTTATTCAGAGCTTTTCTTCTTTACTCTATCTCTCAATTTGCTCGGCAACATGCTATTTCAATTTATGATGTGGAATATTGAATGCAGATCGAAGAAGACTTGAGAAATTTCTTAATGTGGAAGCAATGATGCCCATGCCATTGGATCCTGAACGCTTCAGTTTCTGGGTATGCTTAACTTATTTTATCAATACATATGGGGTTTGTCCATGATTTCACTGCAGTTTCTGATTTTCATTTTCGATGCAGCTTGCTACTTTAACAGATAGGAGACCTAGTGAAAGATTGGAGCTCCTTCGTACAAGGGATACAACAAAGGTACAGTATCTCCTTTCAACATTGAAATTAGGAGTGCATTCTACAACATAGGTCTGGGAAATTATAAGAAACGAGTTGATCTGATGTTTCTCATTTGATGCATGCATTCTTTTATCAGAATTTCATTTGTACACCTTCCATGAAAAGCCAATTAGAATATTTCATGTGCCAGCAATCCATATTCAATGAGGGAGAGTGTAAACAAGATTTGTATACAGAATGTTAATACAAAATGTTAACTTCTCATATGAGTGGGATGATATCATTTTGCATTAAATGCAATCATCATTTGTAAGATTTTTCTGTTTGATGTTCTGTATTTTTTTCTTTTTGGTTTTGTACAAGTCTTCCTCGTCAATGATTTATGTCATCAAGTATTTGGGATGGAAGGCATTAGGGCATAATATGCTCATTTTCATGTCTGCAAAAGTGAGGGAATCATGTTCCCTTATAGTGAGCGTGCATATTTTACCATTAGGTTTGAAGTAGGACAAGAAGGAGAACAGGATCATGGGTTTTAAATTTAGAATCAATACTAGAAACAAATGAAGGAGGAATTGAGGACCAGCCTTAGCTCCAGTGCATGAATAACTTATTCTTGGCAATTTTCAGAAAATTTTAGAAATTACAGATATACTCGTGCAGCTGAAAATGATAGGAATATCCTCAACTCTTGGAATCACACAGAAAGACAAGTCTTGATGTTTTTGTTTTTTTATGTTTTACTAGATGTAATAGATATCATTGTGAGAGTCTGAAAATGCTGATTAATTTTCGGTGTTTCTTTCTAATTATTTGCAGAGGATAAGACAAGGACTGGACTATCTTGGAAAAGCAGAACAAGGCTGCAGGATGCAGTGATAATAGGTGTGATTTTCATAGACGGAATGTTATGGAAAAATCAATTTTTTTTTTTTATATACATATATCATATATTCTTTCACCCACATGATTGTGGATCTCATTCTTTTTGTATCAATATTTTTGTATCAAAAACTTCAACTTATTTTTGGTTGCTGAATCTATCGCTTGCGTTAATATTAATCAATTAACGTACTGCTTTCCGATACCTGTTTTCTGAAGCCAATGAAGAAGTACAACAAACTTGTGTTGATTCCATTTCTGTGAATGCTACTTCGGTTTCTTCTTCTTCTGGACTCCCTTTATATCGCGGCGCTGGGATTTTGACGGCTGATTCAACGTGTACCTTCTACTTCACTCGTCCAGGGTGGCATTGGGTTCGTTTTTACCTTCACTCGTGTTAGGTCACAGTCAAAGCTATTACGATTGCTGAGTAGATAGAATTCTACTTATGGTGAGAATGAACGGCAGTGATTGACTTTGAATAAGACTTGCTTTATTACTGCATAATGGAAGAGGTTAAATACATGAAGGAAATAGCAACTTCTCCTGAACACGTAGCGACCTTCTTGGATTATCAATACCCCTTTCTTTCACTGGAACCTTGTCCTCAAGGTCCATGTTTATGAACTTATCGCGCAAGTCCTGAGTATTTTCCCAAGTAGCATCATCTACAGGTAGTTGTTTACATTTGACAAGACTTTCTTCAACTAAACGTGATCCTTTTGTAACCCAGCGTGTGTCCTAGATTGTTTCAGGTTCCATGATAATTGCCCCAGTATCATCAACGAGAGGTAAATCGGTTGTAGCAACAGTGGGTTCTCCAACTTTCTTTTTCGGCAATGAAACATGGAAGACTGTATGAATGCGTGAGCCGTCTGGAAGCTTTATTTTATATGCCACCTTACCAATTCGTTGCTAAATTTGATAAGGACCATAAAATCAGCTTGCCAATTTCTGAGATGGATACCTAAAGACTGCTTGTTGCCGATAAGGGTGGAGCTTAATGAAAACCAGATCTCCCACTTGATACTCAACGTCGTGCCGTTTTGAGTCAGCTACCTGTTTCATGTGATTGTTAGCAGCATGTAAATTCGCCTTGAGCTGGCATAATAGTTCATCACACGAGGCAAGATTTTGATCAATTTCACTGACTGGAAAGGTGCCCAACTAATAGTGTGGAATGCTTGATGGTAGACGCCCATATAAAGCTTGAAAAGGTGTCATTCATGTGGATGTGTGGTATGTTGTGCTATACCAGAATTCAGCCCATGGGAGAAAAGTGCTCCATTTGCGTGGTTATTGATGGATAAAAAATCGAAGATATTGTTTGACACACCTATTGACAACTTCATACTGGCCATCCGTTTATGGGTAGTAAGCAGAACGTATTTTTAGTTATGTGCCTGACATCTTGAAAAACTCACGCTAGAAATGGCTAATAAATATTGGATCCCGATCGGTAATGATGGGCGCAGGCATTCCATGCAACCTCACTATTCCCTCTACGAATTTTTCAGCCACCATTTTTGCAGTAAAGAGATGAGTTAAGGGTAGAAAATGTGCTGATTTACTAACCAATCGACAACTACAAGAATTTGTGTTCTTGCTATTGGATGATGGCAGTCCTTCGATGAAGCCCATGGTGACGTCGTCCCAAACTTGGCAAGGAATGGGCAATGGTTACAAGAGTCCTGCAGGTGATAGAGTTTCTATCTTAACTCGTTGACATATGTCACAAGAAGAGACATAGTCATGCACTGCCTGATACATATATGGCCAATAGAATTGCTGGGAAAGTCATTTGTATGTCCGTAACACTCCTGAATGTCCATCAACTTGAGAATCATGGAATTCTTGCAAGAGTCGCTTGATTATTAGAGAATTTGGAGGTACTACCACTCGATTTTTATAGCACACCAGTCCATTTCACCAGGTGTAAGGAACACCAAGTTTCACAGTTGTTGACTTGCCTATTTTGTCCATTTAAGGATGTCTAGCAGCCTCCTCTTTAATCTCGTCCCATATAGGAGCTTGTGAAACAAACAAAGCCACTCTTGACAGTGCATCAGCCACTGAATTCTCCTGGCCTGGTTTTTAAATGATTTTATAATGATACCCAAGAAACTTTGCCACCCATTTTTGTTGTTTTGGGGTTCTAATGTGTTGCTCCAATAAATATTTGAGGCTGCGCTAATCCGTCTGGATATAAAACTGTCGTCCTAGCAGATATGGTCGCCAAGTTCGGATAGCTTGCACAATGGCCAACATCTCTCTCTCGCATAAGTAGACCATGACCGTTTGGACAGCCTCAAAACTCGACTCATGAAGGCAATTGGCTTTCCTTATTGAGTTAGAACAGCACCAATTACATCCCCTAAAGCATCAAATTCAATAACGAAAGGCTAATTAAAGTTAGGCATGACAAGTGTAGGTGTTGAAGTCATGGTTTGTTTGAGAGCTTGGAAGGAGGATTCAGCCTTTTTTGACCATCTGAATTGCCCCCTTCTTAATAGGTTTGTAAGTGGTCGAGCCAAGATGTTGTAGTTACAAACAAACTTGCGATAGTATCATGTAAGGTCTAAAAAACCATGTAATTCAGAAATATTAGCCTAGTTTGTTTGGTGAAAAGTGATTTTCTTAAAATTATTGTTTAAACTTTTCTGTGTTTGTTTGTTATTAGAAAAATTAGTCCAGAGAAAACACTTTCTAGTTAAAGAAAAATTTGGCTTGGTTTCTAGAAAAGTGTTTTCCTTTTATTTTGGGTGGAAAATACTTTTTTAGAAATTGTGAAAAAATTAGAAATATTATATTATTTGCTGATTATAACAAATTTGGTCCTCAAACTTTTGATTGCTATATATTTTGTTTTGAATTTTTTTTCTTTTCAATTTCACCCCTTAGAATTTGATTTAATTTTATTTTTATATTAACTTTGGTCTTCGTTTTTATGATTGTTATTTGCTTTTCTCTTATTATTTTTTTAATTGAAATTTTTTATTTATCAAATTTGATTCTCATTCTTTTGATTGTTATTTTATTTGAAATAATTTATGAAATTGTAATTATTATTATTTTACTTTCATCATCTTTCATTTTTTTTATTTGTTAGATTTGATCTCCATTATTTTGATTGTTATTTATTTTATTTGAGATAATTTATGAAATTAGATTTTTTTTTCAATTTCATTCTCATTCAACTTTTTAATTTGTAAGATTGTTCCTCGTTATTTTAATAAACTTGAAAAAAATATTCATAAGTTATTTTCCAACTCATTTTTCATGACATGAGCAAACACTGAAAAGTGTTTTCCAATTTATTTATCATGACACTACCAAACATCGGAAAATAATTCACTTTTCAGGAATTCACTTTCTAAAAAAATCACTTTTCAAAAGAAAACTACTTTCCAGCAAACAAACGGGACCTTAATAAGCCTAGGCCAATTTAGCATTGCGTTAATTTTACCTTGATCAACTTTCACTCCCTAAGAAGTAACAATATGACTAAGTACTCCAACTCTTGCTTGCCAAATGCACATTTGCTGAATTTAATATAAAATTGGTGTTGCCTTAAAATTTCAAAAGCTTGTTTAACATATTCAAGATACATGGTTCCATTGGAGCTATAAATTAAAATGTCAAAAAAAAAAACCAGCACAAATTTGTGAAGGTAAGGTTGGAATATGGAATTCATAATGGCTTGAAAAGTGGTGGGTGCATTGCAAAGACCAAAAAGACATGACTAAATATTTGTAATGACCATTATATAAATGCGAAAAGCAGTTTTAGAAATGTCTAGATAGTGCACTCATGCCTGATAGTAGCCAGCTCTAAGGTCTTATTTAGTAAAGTAGGAGGCTCCATGAAGTTCATCTAACATATCATCAATTATTGGAATTGAAAATCAATATTTGATGGTTACAGCATTGAGAGTTCTATAATCAGCACAAAAACGTCATGTGCCATCTTTCTTTTTAACCAATTAGATAA
>Ga0307512_10003411_pt1 | contig 18564 bp, 19 predicted proteins | sample 14_EM_MG_FD_200267 | JGI IMG/M metagenome (GOLD analysis project Ga0307512, IMG submission 200267) | Populus trichocarpa ectomycorrhiza microbial communities from riparian zone in the Pacific Northwest, United States - 14_EM | ecosystem: Host-associated > Plants > Roots > Unclassified | place... | reverse complement strand
TAAGTGATTGAAAATTCACTGGAATGCTCAAACTATCCCATTTTGTATATTAAAATAATTTCTATATAGGAAAAAAAATGGAAATTATATTGAAACAAGTGCCCAAAAATCGAAAATAGCAGAATCAGCATATTTTACCCACTTTCCTTCCCAGATTTTGATTACTTGGCTGGGTACTCAATAGGTAAGCACCTGCTCACATGCTGCAAATGTTTGCCCTGAACTGTAGTCAGCCACAGGATGGCATGCCGGGGTCATCGCTCTGCTGCTATCGAAAAGGATGGCAGGTTGTCCATTCACACATCAATGGGCCCGATGGAATATGCATTGTGTGCATTGTGTGAATCACGTCCGATTTCCTCCGATTTACCTGATCGCGTTGCACGGGGTGCTAATTGCATGTGGTACATGTACAGTACGTTGGAAGAAAGGAAATTAGTATTCGTATCGATGATTGCTGTCTCATTGGGTATGAACAGAGTTTCCTCATCAATCACAAAGGAGCATGGCAAGCATTTCGTGAAACATACTCCGCAGAGAAGATAGAGCACGTTTTTAGAGAGGATCCCTTACCTGGGTAAAAATATTGTATGTCAGCACGAATAGTAGCGAAATGCGAGGTCGGCGGGGTGCTGGCGATGTCGGAGGTATTGGCTTCAGTGTGGCCGGAGTCGAGGGGGTGCACCAGACATTGAAGGGAGAGGGGCGTTGTGCTGCGTCGATGCAACTCGAGTCGGCATCAAGAATGGTGGGAGGTTTGTCGATTGAACCCCGTGAGCTGACGTCGGAGACAATGTCTTGTGCAAATCCAAGGAGGGGAGCCGAGCCGACGTCGGGTGTTGTGAGGGGGGTCTTGTCGTGGCCACGATCGTAGCTGTGGTGGGTGTCGGTCGTGGTAGTGCCGGATTCCCACCCGGGTCGTACATGAGGTTGCTATTGTCGCTGGTGCTGAAGTTGCTGGGCTCGCACGAGTGGCTGTGGTCGCTGCTGCTGTAGTCTAGGATGCCGGTGTCATCGCTGTCGTCACGCGCTGGCTTGTCTTCGATGCTGTCAGGGTTGTGGTTGTTGGTACAGGGAACTTGTGCTTGCTCAGGCCTTGTTATCGGGTCCGCATCCTCGATACCTATACTTGAGACGTTGGGTTCTTCTGGTACTCGGTGGCTATTCGGTTTGTCTTTGGTGGCTTCGGTGATTTCGGGTGGTATGGGCGATGTAGCGGCGATTGGTAAAGGCAGAGGCGGTGGGAGTTCGTGAAGGGTAAGCGTGGGCGGCGGGAGTGAGGACGGTGTTGGTGAGAGCGAACACGGTGACAAAGGCGGCGAGAGGGGCGGTGGCGATGACCGCGTTGACGAAGGTGGCGGTGACAAGGGCAGCAGTAACAAGGTCGGCGGTGGCGATGGGAGCTGGCTAGGTGTCGGCAAGGTTGGGAGCAAGGACTTGAGGCACGTAGATAAGTGCGTTCGTTTTGTCACTGGAATGGGAGGGGACTCGGAGGTAAAGACGGTAGTGGGAGGACTCGACTTGCGAGCTCTGAGTAGGCGGCGGCGGGACTTCAGAGCTTCATACACTGGGGGCGAGGGGGCGGCGGCGAAGAGACTGGACTTGGGTGGCTTTGGACGGGTGACAGCAGCGAGTTTTTGCGAACTAGCGATGGCGGCAATACTGAATTTGGCTGGCTTTGAGCGGGCGGCGGCTGGACTGTGGGAACTGGCGAAAGTGGCGATACTGAAGATGGCGGCAATACTTTGCGAACTGAGGGTGGCGGTGGTGCTGAGCCTGGCTGTCTCGGAGCGGGTGGCGGTGGCGGCGGGACGTTGCGAGGGGGCAATGGCGGCGAGATTTCGTGAACTTGAGGCGCGGGCGGCGGCGGTGGGGCTGAAGTTGGGCGGATTTGGATGGACGGCGGCGGGACTGGGTTTCGTCGGTTTTGAGCTGGTGGGGGTCATCGTGCATGTGGAGGCGGTGTTCGAGGTGGAGGTCGGAGGCCTGGAGGGGTTGTGCAGTTCGAGGCAGGTCGTCGCGTCGTCTCCATCGGACTCGGAAGACAACTCGTCGTCAACTAAGTCGAGTGCGTGTTGCCGAGGGAGGTGGTTGTTGGTGCTAGGTGGGGCTCGACGATTGTAGACTGATCGCTGCGGAGGTGCATCTTGCACATGTTCAGGTAAAGGCTTGGGCTTGGGTACTCCTTGGAGGGCGGTTGGTAAATGGGGGGCACATTGCCTGTACAAGAGAGCGTAGGCGGGGAGTCAGCAGTTTTTGCGGATGCTGGACAAAAATACAGACTGGTATTTTTCTTCACAAGGCTCTTTCTCCTAAACACGTATCTCAATCTTCTGAGCCCTAAGGGAGGTCATCACATATTCGAAGACCCTGGTGGTACAGGAAAAACGCCCCGGTTGGTGGTTGGTGCACTAGCCTGGTGTCTGCACACACGACGACATGCCCACCACCGGGCCGGATGGATCCGAGTCGTTATAAGAATTGTGCTCCTCTCGACTTTTACTGAGATTCTCATGCACCCATATAGTTAAGTACGATACCCTTCGGTTGCTCAACCCTCTCCCTCCCAAAGACCGTATCTGTATTCCAAGAATCCCCTGGTTGGTTCAAGGGTTGGGCAAAGCCTGAAAATGAGGGCAGTCTCTTCCTCCGGATGCACTCGTGCCAAGTCTTTTTCAAGGCCATCATGCAGGTGGTGAGGATTTGGTGCTACTCGGAGAAATGCTTGTCATTCGATCGTCCCGGTGACCCAAACGAGGGTTGATTACCGCGCCTTCCAAGGTCCCATTGGCTGTTGACTAAGCTGTATCCCACTCCGTACCTCGGTTCATGGGATTGGCGATGACACTGGAAACTTGATGGTGAGGAATTGATGGCCAGTCGTGACGTTCCTGATGTCAGTCAGTGAAAACAACACTTGATCGTCGCACAAAACGCCGAGGGCTATTGATTGATGACACGAGATTGGGATAGTCGCAAACTACATCCCTAGGAAGGCACCTTCTAACGTCGATAACCTAACCCCATGGATGCAGATTACACCCTGAAGGTTACCCCTTCCAGAAACAGTTTTCAGACCTTCTATCACTCCACGACTCGGAAAATATTCTTGGTGTTCACGGAGATCAGTAAAGCTCATTTCATGTCGAATGTTTCGATCTGTGGATGGTAGGAGATGACATTGGAGGAACAGCCAGGGCCAGGGCCATGAAGCGTACTGGTACTGGATCCAAGACATCATGTAATAAGATAAGGTACCATAGGCTAAGGGAAGAAACAGTTTCCTAAAACCCACACATCAAGTCTGGGTGATGGTTGATAGGTGATAACGCGGATGGGCGAATGGAATGGACCGTGAAGTACACCTATAATTCGTCCTTGAGTGCATGAGGGGTGTCGGTTTTGGGTCGCGATCGTCCCTTCTGGCGTTGGACAACTACGGGGCGACCAGAAAGCTGGCGGGCAGCAATGAATGACTCCATAGCATCCCATGCAGGTCTGGATGGCTCTAGTTCATCCAAGGAGATATTTTCGAGCACTGGTAACACCTCCATCGTCCTGTCCCCTGTGAGCTCTCCCAGAGCAGCAGCGACAAGGGGCTCCAGCGTCTCAGATAGTACACGCAGACTCCGCACAGCACTGAACGGGCGGAAGAGTTCCAGCCATTGGGAGGAGTCCACCTTGTTTTTCCCCGCTAGTTCCAAAAAGGGAGTATCGGAGATGCTAAGCCGCTCCACCTGAGAAAGGAGGGGGAAATGTTCGTTGCATACTTGCGTCACAGACGAAAGCTGCCAATCTGGCTCTTCACATATAATTTCAAAGTCGAGACAAGTTGGTGATGATCCAAGGAAAATCATGACCCCACTACTGTCAAACTGTAATCGAGCGGGGTCGAGTGTCCTGAGCCTTCTCGTGCGACCGATGAACCTGTGGAGTTGAGGAATGTGGAAAATGAGGTCCATGAAGAACTCTATGCGAAGCTTGTCGAGACGGGGGGTATCGATCTGGGAGATGACGCCTTCCAGGTACTCGCTGACACCTCTGAATCGAAAGGACGTGAGACTGGGTAAGACTGAGCGCATCTGTGGAAGCAGAGTTGTTCGAAGAAGGCTAGAATGAGGAGATCGAAATGCGATTGTAAGGGTTTCAAGATCCGGCAACGCGGCCAGACAAGTTGCCATTGCCTCGGGAGAAACGGAAGTATACCAGGAATCCGGGATAACGGAAAGGGAAAGGACGACGATGTGAGTGGCATGCAACACAAATTTGGGAAATGCCGGAAAGGAAACCCTCTGTAAGGTGAATCTTCGTAGACGCGGGGCATGTCCTCCAAGGAATGCATCAGGAAGAACCAACGACTCGTTGTGGACAGTGCAGAGATAGATATCCGTCAGAGCTGGAAGTGGCTCCTGCATCGCAACCACTAATCTTTCCATGGAACTTCCATCTGGATCGAAAATGTGAATGTCGGATATTCGGTCTCGGTGTCCGAGTGCCGCAACTAGGTTATTTTCGCCCTCCTCGTCTGTAGTATGAGGGTGGATGCCGTGTACGGCAATGGGAAATGGCGGCCATATATCCAAGGATGTCTTCACGGGTGTTCTAGGACCGCAGAGAACCCGCAGATGCAGGCGCTGGGGTGATGCAAGGACGATAGCCCGCCATCTTCGACACACATGTGCCAGCGTTGTCCACCACATGGACTCCGAAAAGAATCGTGTCAACCCTCTATAGAGATCAAATATATCTAGAAGGGATTCATCTGGGAGTATGTCGATGGTCACCTTCGCTAAATTGGCTCAGTCGGAGGTTGTTATGGGCACTGCGAAAAGAGACATACGTTGGCTTGGTCCTTCACCAGACTCTCCCTCGACATGAATGGAATCCTCTGCCATTACTTGGATGTACTGGCGAGTACTCATAGGTGGGGATCCGATGATTGTGATCGCGCGATCGAATGATATGATCAGTTGACTCGGCGCGGCTCTCGCACCTCTGTTCCATTCCGAGTCACAGCCCGTCACCTGACGGCGGAGGCAGATGTTCCGCTCAGAGTTAGGCCACTGTTATCCACTTGCTTACTAGGCACAGGGTGACGACTGTTATGGGCTGTTATTCGAATATGTATGATAAAATTGGCACTCGTTTACAGTAGCAAGCTCGCGGACTACATCAATACAAGGAACATGGCCTCCACTGGATACAGATTACGAAAGTTAACTTTTTCCTTCCAGTAACGGCTCCTAGATCTCATCGCTCCGTGACTCATAGCTCGGTCCTAGCGATCACGGGTCAGTGAAACACATTTTCTGATGAAGATTTCATCCATGAAAAGCAATAGTAGGAAATAGGTTTGGGAGGTTGGGAGTAAACGTGGAAGATGAGGGTGACCCGAAAACGCGACCAGGGTGAAGCGCACCGAATTCGGGGGTAATCAGGTAAAAAGATAAGAGCACAAAGAACGGACAGAAGTAATCGCATCCCAAAACGCCCGACTGGATCAACAACGGATGGAACAGGGACACTGGGCGATAGGAGATGACGCGGAGGGCGAATGGAATGGACTGTGAAGTGTACCTATAACTCGTCCTCAGATGAGTAAGGGGTGTTGGTGTTTGACCGCGATCGTCTCTTCTGGCGTTGGACAACTACGGGGCGATCAGAAAGCTGGCGGGCAGCAATGAATGACTCCGTAGCATCCTGCACAGATCCGGATGGCTCGAGTTCATCCAAGGAAAGGTGTTCAAGCGCTGGTAACACCTCCATTATCCGTTCCCCTGTGAGCTCTCCCAAAGCAGCGACGACAAGGGGCTCCAGTGTCTCGGACACATACAAACTCCGCACACCGCTGAACGGGCGGAAGAGCTCCAGCCATTGAGAGGGATCGACTTCGCCCATCCCCTCTAGTTCCAGACCGGAAGCTTCGCAGATATTGAACTGGTCCACCTGAGAAAGGAAGGGGAACTGAACACTGCATATCTGCGTCACCGAAGAAAGCTGCAGTTCTAGCATTCCGCAAGGAATTTCTAACTCGAAACGAGTTGGTGATCCGAGGGCAATCTTGATCCTATAATTGCAAAGCTTCACCCGGGCGTGGTTGAGCGACCTGAGGCTTTCTGTGCGACCGATGAACTGGTGGAGTTGAGGTGTGTGAAAGTTGAGGTCCATGAAGAATGCTATTCTAAGCTCATGGAGGAGGGGTGCATCAATTCGGGCGATGAAGTCTTCCAGGTACTCAGTGACGCCCATAAATCGAAAGTCAGTGAGAGAGGGTAAGACTGTGCGTGTCAGCGGGGGCGGAGTCATTTGAAGTGGGCTAGCTGGAGCGTATTGGAATACGATTGAAAGGGATCCAAGGTGAGGCAATGCGGCCAAACAAGTGGCCATTACCTCAGGTGAAATGGTGGTGAACTCGGAAGGCGGTATCTCGAAAAGACAAAGAGTGACGATGTGAGTAGCGCACAATACGAAGCTGGGAAATGCTGGAAATGCGACATGGTGTAAGGAAAACGATCTTAGACGTTGGGCGTATCCACCAAGAAACGCATCGGGGAGGACCAGCGGCCCCCCAAAGAAAGACCCGAGGTAGAGATTCGTCAGAGCCGGAAGTGGTTCCTGCATCGCAACCACTAATCTTTCCAGAGAACTTCCATCTGGATCGACAATGTGAATGTCGGATATTCGGTCTCGGTGTTCGAGTGCCGCAACCAGGTTATCTTCACCCTCCTCATCTACAGTATGAAACGGGAAGCAAGTTATGGCGATGGGAAATGGCGGCCAGATATCCAAGGATGTCTTCACAGGCGTTCTAGGACCGCAGGTAACTCGCAGGTGTAGACGTCGAGGCGATGCAAAGATAATAGCTCGCCACCTTCGACAAACGTGTGCCAGCGTTGTCCACTCCCACGCGGCCTTTACAGGGTATCCACGAGTGGTTTCCTCTCTATATAAATCAAATATTTGAAGGAGGAGATCGTCGAGGAGTACATCGATCGTCGCCTGGGCTGAAGGGGCTCGGTCAGCGGCCGTTGGGGCACACTGAGAAACAAGACATACCTTGACGACCCTCTTCATGGGATTCCTCCTGCATATAAACGGAGATTCCCTCCATCATCATTCCCTCAGACGGGCCATCAAGTGGGGCTGGCGATTCGAAGGTGCTAAAAATTAAGCACTTGGTAATACCAGTGGTCAGTAAAGAGACCAAGCGGTGGAAAGGCTTTCGGGAATGGCTAGGTTGGACCGGATTAGCGGTGATGACAGTGAGTATCCTTGGACTCGGACGTACTTGCGAGCGCTCATAGGTGAGGCTACGGTGTAGGACATCGAAGTATGAACTGATTGTCTTGACCTGTAGGCGCGTAACTGACGGAAGTTCTGCCTGCCACATTTGCCAGCTATTTGCCATCATGAGCGCAGTAGTCACGTTGTGACTCGCATTCGGCTTCTCAACGGTGGTCACCTGACACGGTCACCCGTTGTTACGTTCGTCACGCGTCACCGATCGACACACCCCCACACAATATTAATGCTTGCTCCCGTCATACCTGTGCCCTCAGGCAAATCAAACAGCCGACTTTTCTACGAACGACTCTCATCGGTGGCTGGCATCGCGTAGCACGGTAGTATCATGGAACTATGAGTAAAAGTCGAAAGTGGAAGATAACGAGAGTAACCCAAACCGCGAACAAACCGCGAAGTCACTGAACCCGGGGTAAAAGATATGAGGTAATGACGAACTAAGAGATGAGTCCCAAAAACCCCACATCATATAATGCATGAAACAGGAACACAAGTGGTAATAGGAGACGACACAGAGCGTGGATGGAATGGAAAGTGGAGTGCAGTAATCGCTCAACTTCGCAGGAGTAAGTGGAATTGGTTCTGGCGTTGGACGACTATAGGCCGATCCAAAAGCTGGCGGGCAGCAATGAATGACTCCACGGCATCCCGCGCAGATCCGGACGGCCCGAGTTCGTCCAAGAAAAGATTTTCAAGCGCCGGTAACACCTCCATCGTCCTTTCCCCTGTGAGCTCTCGCAGAGTGGCAGTGACAAGCGGCTCCAGTTCGTCGCATATATAAAGTCTCCGCACACCGCGGAACGGGCGGAGGAGCTCCAGCCATTGAGAGGGATCGACCTTGTTTTTCCCTCCTAGTTCCATACCGGGATCCTCAGGGAAGTGGCAGATGTTGAGCTGGTCCACTTGCGAAAGGCAGGAGAAATGAACATTGCATATCTGCGTCACGGACGAAAGCAGCTGATCTGGCCCGTCCCGTGTAATGTCCAACACGAAACGAGCTGGGGACCCAAGAATAATGGTGTTTGTAAAATTAGAAAATGCCACCTGAGCGTGATTGAGCGGCCTGAGGCTTTGCGCGCGACCGACGAACTGGTGGAGTTGGTGTGTGTCAGAGATGAAGTCCATGGACAACCGCATTCGTAGCTGGTTGAGTAGGGGTGTATCTATCCGGGCGACGAAAAATTCCAGCCACTCGCCGATACCAACGAAGTGGAACTCCGTGAGGGAGGGCAAGACTGCACGCATCAGTGGGGGCAGGCCGGGTGGCGTCATTTGAATTGGGCTCAATGGAGGTAGTCCGAATCCGATTGATAGGGTCTCAAGGTCGAGTAATGCGGCCAGGCAAGTGGCCGTTGCCTCGGGCGAAATGGACGGATACTGGGAACTCGGCATACCAAGACGAAGAGTGACGATGTGAGTGGCGCCCAACAAAAATTTCCAAATTTTCGGAAATGCAATTTGGCGTAAGGAAAACGATCGTAGACGGGGGGCATATCCACCAAGGAACGCATCTGGAAGGATCAGCGACTGCCGGGAGGAATGCCAGAGATCGAGATTCGTCAGAGCTGAAGTGGTTCCTGCATCGCAACTAGCCATCTTTCCAAGGAACTTCCATCTGGATCGAGAATGTGAATGTCGGATATTCGCTCTCGGTGTTCGAGTGCCGCAATAATGTTCTGTTCACCTTCACCTTTAAACTTATGGCCAGCAAAGGAAGACGGAAAGCAAATTATGGCGATGGGAAATGGCGGCCAGATATCCAAGCATGTTTCCACAGGTGTCATAGGAGTACAGGTGATCCGCAGGCGCAGACGCTGGGGTGATGCAAGGATGATACCTCGCCATCTTCGACACACATGGGCCAGTGTTGTCCAACCCCAATCGGGCTTCCCAAAGGGTCTGTGAGTCTCTCTCTCTGTATAAATCAAATACTTCGAGGAGGAGATCGCCGGGGAGTACATCGATCGCCACTTGGGCTAAACCGGCTCAGTCAGTGGGTGTTGCGGGGCACTGAGAAACAAGACCTACGTTGACGTGGTTCTTCACGGGACTCTTCCTGAACATAAACAAAATTCCCCACCGTCACCAGGCCCTCAGACGAGCCTTCGAATGGGGCCGGCGATCCGGTAGTACCAATGTCAATAGCCGGTAAAGATATCTGTGGGGAGGGGTTTTCAGGTATGACTACATTGGAGAGTGTTAGCAATAAGGTCAGTGAGAATCCTTGGACATACATACAAGTACTCATTGATGAGGATTCAGTGTTGAACGTCATAGTTGATGTGCTGTCTTGATCCGCACGCACTTCTCCGTACGTTTTCTCCATCGTGACCCGGCCAGTACCCGGGCTTGCCGCTGTTTTCCGGTCACCTGACCGGGGTTAGCGCGTTCAATTCGTTCAACTCAACTCCTATCTTCAATCATCGAGACCATCCCCTCTAGTCATCTTCACACAATGCTTGCTCCTTAATTTCTTCCACCATACCTATGCTTTGAGCACATCAAATAGCCATTCTATTGGTAATCGTTTCCGGTGGCTGGGCCTCGCCTGAGGATAGTGGACAGTTCATCAAGGCAGTCTTCGTGCGGCTTCGTGTTGAGACAGGTTGCGGCGGTGACAACTCCCTTTCACGACCATGTCCTTAGCTCAATATTTCCCGTTCGCACGTGGAAAGATCTCCTACAATTAAATGGACGTGACAGCCACATCTTTCTCTCCTAGATTTATGAGACGGGATGACTGTGCGCTAGTAGCTCCTTCGATTTTCACTCCCCTGTTGTACTACATCAGACTTCCGTCTTACATGCATCTAGACGTGCGAATTGATTCTAATCAACGACTTGGCATGTAAAATGCACCTGAACTTGCATCGCCTTCTCGAGCGCTATGTCACCGGAACAGCGGCAATCCCGTTTCACGACGAGGGTTACTAAACGGAGCATGAGAACATTGAGAAGGGGGATCCAAGCAAACAAAGTCGGCGTTGGTAGGCTCAGCGCCTCGGCGGCAGCAACGAGGACAGTCGGCAAGGAAGAGGACGAATGCGGAAACTCAGGTGAAGGTACGCAAAAGTGAGGAGAAATGCAAGGGGGGATCTATGTTCACAGACAGAAAACGAGCCAGTTTATACATATGCCAGACACTTTGTCAGCTACGAGAGGAGGGCCCGAAGATATCGAATCCAAATATAAACGTACGAATGAGCTGGACAATCAATGCTCACATGATGCATCCAACGATGAAAGGAAAGTAGAGAGAAGGACGAAAGAAAACCAAGGCGGAAAATGAGCACAGGACGAATGGATACGGGCACGAGGCCGGGGAACTGAGGAGAAGCAGGTACCTAAGAGAGTCACCGTCAACAGAATTTTGTTCTTGTACTTGAAAACCGTGAATAAATAGTAGCTTATTCTTTGAAAATTTTCCATGATGTAAGAAACCTTGAATGAACCGGAGTGTTCTGTTCTGTACTGTGGCGGCGTAGAGACAGGCTGAGCACGGACTGTAGCCCGGAAACGCCCGAATCCGCCTTGCTCGACCACGTGACATCCTCTGCCCGCCAAGCCCGACGGCAGCATGTTGACACATGGCCGGCAGAGAATCGGTCAATGTTGACAGTAGCTGCAGGCACTACAAAACACAAACTTTGAGCTTGTTCAACACAAAGCCGTTTTTTGGAGATGGAGCACGGAAAGTTCGCCTTGTCACTGAGTCCCAAGAGCATCATCACTCGAATTCGAAGACCTGGTGGCCCTAGGGAATTTAACAACTTGGCCAGTTACTTCAGAGATGAAGGAAACGAGTTTCTACGAACGCACTTCAACTTATCAGAGGTCATCGGTGAGGTTTTAATGTTAGATGGTGAATACAGTACCTGTACGAGGTTCAGCGCGCTTTGAGTATCGTCAAATTGAACTTCGCGACTCAGGCTGTCTGTGACTGAACTTTATTCAAGACTTTATTACAACCCCTCTCCATCATGCCGGTGTTATCGTAGTCCCTCCTACCAGTCACATGGTCCAGACTTTGCTAGGGGTTGTGCACGATGTGTGCGACGTGGAACGACTAGATTTTCGAGGTGGTGCGCATTTGTGGCTATCAGTTGACGATGCTTGGGCGATCCGCGTGTCTTCGGCCGGATGGGATGCGACGAGATAAGGGACTTAGCCGTGAGGGAGAAAGTGTCGATCATATGGCAACAAGGGTGGATGAAGACGGGTTTGGAGGCAAGGCATGCAACAAGGGTGAGAAGGGCTACTGCCAGTGTAGACGTGGGGGGCTACGATAGTCGGGCGCACAGAGGGCGTCACGTGGTCAGAGGTGCTTGACATAATTCCGCCCAGTCGTTGAGCTACAGCGCGTGCTGACCTTACAACGGTGATGGACTGTGTGAAGGTTATGAATCGTTATCAGACAATTCTCGTTCCCAGTTTTGAATGACTACGGGGTGATCAGATAGTTGTCTAGAAGCAATGAACGGATTTATGAGTTCTTGCACAGATCCAGACGACTGATTCCCTTCCAAGTAAAGGTTGCACAGCGCGGGAAACACCTCCATGGCCCCTTCCACCGTAAGCTCTTTCAGAGTGGCTGCAATAGTGGCCACCAGTTTTTCAGATACGTACAGACTCTGCACGGCAATAAAGAGGTGGAACAGTTCCAGCCACAATGGCGAGTCTGGGACCGGGTCGTCAAGGTCCCAAGGATGTTCACGGATCTCAAGCTGTTCCACATGAGAAAGGAGACGCAGTTGCTGGCTGAATACCTGCGTCATCAATGATAGTTGCCAATCTTGCACTTCGCATTCGAATGCCAACTTGAACTGAGTGAGTGATCCAAGGCTCATCTCGATCTTCCCGTCGGAAACTTCCATATCTGCCCGACCAAATGGCCCTAGACTTTCTATACGATTGACAAAACCGTGGAGCCGTGGAATTTCCAAGGCGGAGATGAAGAATGTTATGGAGAGTTGCTTGAGTATGGGGGTATCCATGTGGGAGACCAAGGCTTCAAAGTACTGGCTAAAGCCATGGAAGGAAAAACGAGTGAGAGCGGGGAGGACTGCACAGGTCAGGTGAGGCGTATGTTTTTGGAAAGTGTGGGGTAGAGGAGATCGGGATCGAATACGGAAAGAGCTGAGCTTGGGCAATGTGGCCAGGCAACTGGCCATCACCTCGGGCGAAATGTACCCAATACGGGAGAGGGAAAGATGGACGATGTGAGTGGAAGACAAAATAAATTGAGGGAATGTCGGAAAATGACTGCCTGCCAAGGTGAATGATCGTAGACTTGGGGCAGATCCACCTAAGAATGTCTCGGGAAGGACAGAATCATATGCGGTCGTCATCAGAGAGAAAGTTGTTAAAATTGGATACGGCTTGTTCATTACAGCGATCAATTTTGGTAATTCAGAGGGTGGGATATCGGACATGAAGATCTGAGAGGTGCGGCATCGGCGTTCGAGTGCCGCGATGACGTTTTCGACAGCCACCGTCCGTGAGTATAACGAGTTTGAGGAGACACACACGACGATAGGGAAGCGTGGCAAGAAATCCAGTAACCTCCTCGCGGGCGTCATGGGGGTGCAGACGAGTCGTAGGTCCAGACGCCGAGGGGATTCAAAGATAAGGTTTCGCCATCTTCGACACACTTGTACCAGTATTGTCCACGTCCACGTAAACATTTTACGATTTGCGGGATCATCTTTGTAGGAACCAAATATTTCCAAAAGAACGTCATTAGGGAGCATATCGATCGTGACCCGGTCTAAAACTATACTGATCAGCGGTGGTGTTGGAACTCTGGACAACACACAAACTTGGAGATCGTTTTACACAAGGTGCTTGGAGAAATACGGAATGCTCAGGCTCGCTCTTCACTGAGCCCTGACTCGGACAGTGAGAGGATTCATTATCCAAATTTGAAGGGCCCGTGGTGCTAGAAGATACAGCCTGGTCGGTTACTTCAGTGGAAGAGGGCAGTTTCCCCGGACGTACTCGTGAGATGTCATCCGAGTCGGTGAGAATTCGATTTTAGATACAGTAGCGAATCGCGTGCCTGCCACAGACCTGTTTAATGCCCACGCCACAATTTCATGTGATGCGTGATCAACCAGGTCACCTGACGAACTCGGCCATCGGCCATCTTTGCACACTACTTTGACTTCCCAAGTTCTCGTGCTAACAGTGTGTTGGTATGCCCAGTCTTGGGAGCGCGAGGCTCGTCTTAGACTTCCTGGCATCTCCAGTCTCACCGTCTCCGCGCCGTCCTCGCTCCCCTCTGCGTTCATCATACTTTTCCTTCTCGAGCTCCATCGCCACCCCGACCCGTTGGCTGCCACGCCGTGCGTTCTCGATCATGGCACATTCTTGTAACGACCTTTTTGACTACACACCAGGGCGATGGATGTAAGTCTCATCCATGTCGTTCTATGGCGTACATGTCTAACCCGTCATCTAACATGTTTAGTTCAGCATTAACGAAACTCTTCGCTACTCAGAGCGCAGACATGTCTTCAACGCCGATGGGCTATGTCGACTTGCAGTGCAGTCCGTCGATCGGAGTCTCAATGATGTCGTCGACCTGACAAGACTCGCCGAGGGCGGGTTTAACCGTACCTTCCTCATCACCGTGCGCGGTGGCTTTCAAATGGTGGCGCGTATCCCGTACCTGGCTACGATTCCCAAGTATTTCGCTGTTGCTAGTGAGGTGGCTACTATGGCCTTCCTCCGAGGCAACAAGTTAAGCAACATATGGCTTGGCCTAGGAGAACGGGAAATCATTTCAGTCTTGCGCGAACTTGCTCAACTCGAGTCGAAGATGATGTCGATTGCTTTCCCGGCTAGCGGAAGCCTGTACTATGCAAAAGACTTGGCGAGAGGTGGCCGAGGGGCCTGGCATCCCGCTAGAGGATGATCGTTTCCGCGTCGGTCCAGATATAAGACTGTCTCTGTGGTATGGCAGGAGATCACAGCTCGACGTAGATAGGGGACCAGGTAGGCCTCTCTCTGCCTTTTCTCCATCACTCCCTTGAACTAACTGATAACTATAGGCGAAGGCGCAGAAGCAGCGCTCGTAAGAGCCGCCCACAAGGAACTGGCTTATCTGGAGCAGTTCGGTCAACCGTTGTTGCCGTTCCGGCGCGTAAGGAGCGAAGGTTACCGGTACCAGGAGCAGCTGCCGTCGGATCACATCGAGAACTTGGACCGCTATCTCCTCATCACATCATCAATCGTCCCTAGGAACCCAGACCTCAGTCATTTCCGCATCCGCCATCCCGACCTCCAGCAGAGCAATATCATCGTTTCGAGGTCGCCCGACTCTAACTGGCATGTCGTCGGCTTGCTCGACTGGCAACACGCCTCAATCCTGCCCACATTTCTCCTTGTCGGTGTACCCAAACACGATCTATGACGCGGCCTTCGCTACCGGAGAATTTGGACAACTTGGACAAACCCGAGAAAAGCCGAGCGAAGGAAATCTACCGTCGCCGCCTCGTCCATTATCACTATGTCAAGAACACGGAGGAGTGCAACGAGCTCCATTACGCGGCATTGCCGGACCCCGTGGGCGTGCTCCGCCGCCAGCTCTTCTGCCACGCCAGTGACCCGTGGGAGTGTGAGACTCTCACACTGAAGGTTGCGCTGATAGAAGCAACGGAGAACTGGGAGACGCTTACAGGGGGAGGCGCACCATGTCCAGTCGTTTTCGACGCCGAGGATGTATGCGAGACAATGAAGCTGGATGAAGTACAGAGAGGAGCGGAGGAGACTCTGGGGGCATACCAGAACATGCTCGGCTTCGGGCCGGAGGGCTGGGTGCCCACCGAGCACTACGAGGAGGCCATGGTACGCAGCAAGCAGCTGAAGGAAGATACGTTGGCGGTGGCCATGTCAGCGGAGGAACGGGCTGAGATCGCGGCACACTGCCAGGCTGGCTCTTGGATGACATGGACGAAGAGAAATACAAGTGATGAATCGAGCTATATATTCCGCGGTGTTGTATCTTGTCTGCTGTACTTATGGCCGGCTGGTTTGTTCCCCGAACAACATCAACAGGAAACATCATTTCGAGGAGGGACACATCGACACCGCTGTCCTTAGCTTCCTAACAGGCATGTTCATTTCCGATGGCAGTTATTTGTAATCCTTCGCGCTAGCTGTAGCGTATGGCACTGTTTGTAATCTAGAGGCCGTATATAAGGCAGAATAGTGACTAAAAGCGGCAAATATACACGTTGATCCTCGCACAAAACTCCGGGGGCTATTGATTGATGGTATATGATTGGAATAATCGCGAAATACATCCCTAGGAATACACCTTCTGATGTCGATAAGTTCCCAGATCTTCTATCACTCCACGACTCGGAGAATATTCTTGGTGTTCACGGGGTTCAACAGATCTCATTTCATATCGAAGGTTTTCGATCTGCGGAAAGCAGAATAGTGGGCAATGTCATTGGGCTATGGGTAAACATGCGAGTGGGGGAACAGCCAGTGCGAGGGTCATGAAGCGCACTGGCACTGGATCCAAGATATCATGAAATAAAGTAAGGTACCATGGGCTAAGGGAAGAAACGGTTCCCTAAAACGCACGCGTGAAATCTGGGTGATGGGAGTTGGGGGATGGTGTGGGGCGTGAACAGAACGGGCGGGCAAGAGCGTGCACATTATTCATCCGGGGATAAAGGGAGCGGACCCGGTTGCGGGCAGCGATTGTATCTTCCGGCGTAGGACAACTACGGGACGATCTAAAAGCTCGCGGGCAGCAATGAATGACTCCATGGCAGCCCGCGCAGATCCGGATGGCTCGGGTTCATCCAAAGAGAGATTTTTTAGCACTGGTAACACCTCCATCGTCCTTTCCCCTGTGAGCTCTCCCAGAGCAGCAGCGACGAGGGGCTCCAGCGTCTCAGACACATGCAGACTCCGCACAGCGCTGAACGGGAGGAAGAGTTCCAACCATTGGGAGGAATCCACCTCGTTTTTCCCCGCTAATACCATAGAAGGTGTCTCGCAGATGTCAAGCTGCTCCACCTGAGAAAGGAGGGGGAAGTGCTCGTTGCACACCTGCGTCACAGACGAAAGCTGCCAATCTGGCTCTTCGCATATAATTTCCAACTCCAGACGAGTTGGTGATGGTCCAAGGGTAATCCTGATCCCATCACCGGAAAACTGTAACTGAGTGGGATTGAGTGGCCTAAGCCTTCCCGTGCGACCGATGAACCTGTGGAGCTGAGGAATGTCGAAAATGAGGTCCATGAAGAATTCTATGCGAAGCTCGTCAAGATGGGGGGTATCGATCCGGGAAATGACACCTTCCAGGTACTCGCTGACACCTTTGAACTGAAAGGACGTGAGAACGGGTAAGACTGAGCGCCTCCGTGGAGGCGGTGTCGTTTGAAGAGGGCTAGACGGAGGAGATCGAAATTTGATACGAAGGGTTTCAAGATCCGGCAACGCGGCCAGACAAGTTGCCATTGCCTCGGGAGAAACTGAAGTGTACCAGGAATCCAGGATCTCGATAAAGGAAAGGAGGACGATGTGAGTGGCATGCAACACAAATTTGGGAAATGCCGGAAAGGCAACCCCCTGTAAGGTGAATGTTTGTAGATGCGGGGCATATCCTCCAAGGAATGCATCAGGAAGGACGACCGGAGACTCGTCGCGGAAAGTACCGAGATAGAGACCCGTTAGAGCTGGAAGTGGTTCTTGCATCGCGACCACCAATCTTTTCAGGGACATTCCCGCTACATCGAAAATGAGGAGATCAGATATTCGATCTCGGTGTTCGAGTGCCGCCCTGAGGTTTTCTTCGCCCTTCTCGTCTACAATATAAGGGGGGACGCCAAGTACGGCGATGGGAAATGGCGGCCACATATCCAAGGATGACTTCACGGGTGTCCTAGGACCACAGGCAACGCGCAGGTGCAGACGCTAGGGTGATGCAAGGATGATAGCCCGCCATCTTCGACACACATGTGCTAGCGTTGTCCACCATGACATAGACTCCACAAAGGATACTATCTCCCCTCTATGGAGATCAAATATATCTAGAAGGGATTCGTCTGGGAGTACGTCAATCTTGACGTCAATGGTAGCCGTCGCTAAATTGGCTCAGTCGGCAGTTGTTATGGGCACTGCGAAAAGAGACATACGTTGACTTGGTCCTTCACGAGACTCCTCCTCGACATAAACGGAGTTCTCTGCCACCACCTGGACGTACTCGCGAGTACTCATGGGGGGGTTCGACGTTTGTGTACGGGTACTGATTGTGACCGAGCGATCGAATGATTATGCAATTATGATGTGTGATAATCAGTTTACTCGGCGCGTCTCGCGCCTCTGTTCCGTCCCGGCCCGTCACCTGACCGAGGCGATGTTCTGCTCGGGCCATCGGACATCTTCGCACACTACTTTGACCTCTCGATTTCTTGTGCTATCCATATGTCTTCAAACAAATCATTTAGCTGGACCTTCAACTGATAATTCTCGTCAGAAGTTGGCTTTGCAGTGAGGATGACAGGTCACAGGCGGGTGGTCGATGCCACCTTTTTCATGTATATATATATGTTCCACCTCATTCCTCCGACCGCCACATGACTGACCAAACAGAGTGTAAACCATGTCGTCCCATCTATCGGTTCGCAACCTCTAGTCCAACCCGCTTACGATGTCGCGAAGTTGCCCTACCACGGACCAAAAATGTGAAAAGAGGCCTCGTCAGTCGTCACGATGTAAATCCGCGTTCTCCACGTTCTCGCCTCTCCGCTCAGTTCTCTCAATCAATCCCTCTGCCCAGTCCCAAGGACGAAGCTCAACTGCTGCCTTCCGGATCTCCATTTCATCTCGGCATACCCGTATCTGCCAAGCGCCGTGCCCCACCAAACGCATCTCCAACAATCGGCTCGGCAGCGCAGCCCCGATGGATGGGCAGATGTTTACGACGGGCACCCCCGACGCTGTGTCTTCTCGTGACGAGGGGAAAACGAATGCCGCCACAATCGGCAGTGGCATGGGCGGCTGCCCCTTTCTGTCGTCTGTCGTCGTCGCCGATATCGTTTGGAGGCCAAGCGTCAACATCATTCCGCCCTGGGCTCCGCTTCCTCCACGGTTGACGTGAGACTCATATGATCACACATCGCACCGTCCTCCTCAATGCGCCCCATCACCAGACGAAACATATACGCCCCAGGAACATCAAACCGAGGCAGGTCGAACTCAGCGGGTGATCCACCTGCCGAGGCTACGCGTCCCTTGATT
>Ga0307512_10003410_pt1 | contig 18568 bp, 17 predicted proteins | sample 14_EM_MG_FD_200267 | JGI IMG/M metagenome (GOLD analysis project Ga0307512, IMG submission 200267) | Populus trichocarpa ectomycorrhiza microbial communities from riparian zone in the Pacific Northwest, United States - 14_EM | ecosystem: Host-associated > Plants > Roots > Unclassified | place... | reverse complement strand
TAGCAACAACAGCCTTTGGTATGGGAATAGATAAACCCAATGTATGCCTTGTTCCTACATGCTTAAGTATTTCTTCCCATCTAACTATCATTTCCAGGTCCGTTTCGTCATCCATTGGGGGCTTCCCAAATCCTTCGAAGGATACTATCAGGAAGCAGGACGGGCAGGTAGGGACGGAAACGCAGCACGTTGCATCCTATTCTATTCCCGGGAATCGCGAGATCGTACGGCCTGGCTTCTTAGTAAGGAGGCCAACAAGAACCTACCAACCGCAGAAACTGCCAGCCGAGTGAAGAGTTTTCAAAAGGCGTGTCTTCCTCTCTTACCAATAATCCACCAGAAAATCACCTACTGACGCCCGTTATAGCTGGTGAATTATTGCGAAGACACATCAACCTGTAGACACGCAGCGATTTCTCAGTATTTTGGAGACGTCGAATCACCGGAATGTGACTTTGCGTGTGATATCTGTAAAGACCAGCAGAGCGTCATTGCAGCAAAAAGGACGGGGTTAGCCGCGGAAGAGTGGGTTAGTACACAAAGAGAGAGTGGAAGCTTGTATGGAGGGTATGAGTATGATGATTAGGCGGAGATATCAACATATGTACTCGAGAATTATCAACCTTGGCTTTTTTACCATCAGTCATATCTGCCTGACAAAAATATCAAGACGATGTGATAGTGTACACTTGTCTTGATATTATGATATTATGAATATGAGTACAACGGGCCTCATCTAGCTCTTCGTCTTCTTGGTTCCATACTTAGATCTCGAAGTAATTCTATTCGGAACACCGCCCTACGCACTTGTCAGCTCACAACTCCTCGACGCAGAGGGAAACATACCAAATCCATGGCCCCACGAATCAGGTGATACCGAACACCTGGGCAATCCTGTGCACGTCCGCCTCTCACAAGTACTACCGAATGCTGTTGCACGTTGTGCCCTGCCGAGACAAATAACGATACTTTATCAGTTCCCGAAATCTCCATTGTAACAATTGCAAAGTTGAATCACACCTTCACCTGGAATATATGCCGTTACAACCCTATCGGAGCTCAACTTAACTCTCGCAATCTTCCGCTCGGCTGAATTGGGTTTCTTTGGCTTCATTACAGTGACTCTGAGACACACCGCCTTCATACAAGGCCTATTGCCCTGTGAGAGAGCGGGTGAAACCGGTTTGCGTGCTCGTTGATTTTTTCGGCATCCTCTAATAACCTGGTTGAACGTTGCCCATCGTCGGCTAAGTAGGTGTGGTGATGCTGAAGGCGTAATGGTAGCGGGTATTCTGGAGGCAAAGACTCGAGGTACAGATACTGACAGACTAGTGGCTACTGTGGGACGCCATAATGCGGTCCGTAGGACAAACATGATAATTTGGGATCAAAATGTTTATGAGCTGGAGATTGTGTCCAAAAAGTAAAAGCAGGTGTCGTGGAGTTTGCTTGATGCAATGAAATTCTCATGGGTATCATTCGGCTCGGCTGCCGAGAAAATATATCACGTGACTTTCCTGGCATTTATTATTGGCTCTCTACTGTAGACTACTTAAGTAGAGATTTTGGACTTGGTTCGATGTCGTCCGACTCTTACTGTGATGCTGACGCCTTCAATCCGCAATCCATTCCGGGTTGCTCCTAGCGAATCCCACCAACTGCACCACCCCATAATCATACTATATGCTAACAAATTCGGAGGACTCCGATACACCAAATCCTCCGGACTACAATTTCACACGAACATCAAAATGTGAAGTCGAACCACCAGGTGGTGCCCAAAAATCACCCCATCAACATAATAACCGGAGTGTTTGAAAGCAGCCAGAAGGCGGTGGGTCCAGAAGGGTTTTATATACGAGTTTGCACTCCCACGAATCTCTTGTTTCATTCCCATCATCATTCACCGTCACTCGGATACCAAATCAACTTTGTCCACTTCCCCCTATAGCCAGCAGCTTTTCTTCTGAAAAACCAAACCATGAACGCATCATCCCGCCTATTCTCCGCCATCATCAAGGCTGTCAAGCCCAACAGTCGTTTGTTCGAGGAAGCTCACTCGTTCTTCATCTACCCCAACAACAAGCCCAACCAACCGGTCCATTTGAAATTCTTCGCCCAGCGCTTCGGTCGAACAGCTGGAATGTAAGCTATCTATTTATCCACTTCTTCCCTGTCACTGACGATATGACGGTATCAATAGCTATATCCCACTCATGGCCTTCTTCTTTGGCTGGCCATTCGCCGCGAAGCTCCTCGTAACCAAGGCCGGTGGGCCATAGACGATTCAATAAGTTAATGCGTTAAAGTAGGATTCTATGGTGTTATGTTGTACAAAGCTTGGATAGAAAATGAACCTTCCTTTGGTCAGGTATATATTGATTATTTGTAACTGTTTTTCGGTGTTTGTTTTGCATTGGTTTTGGGGTTGTTCGCATGGTGGGGCTTCCGTGGTGAAAATCTAGTTAGTGGGACTCGAAATAAATCAGTACTCGTATAGAGTTGGACAATTTAAACGTTCACAATATTCTATGATTGCATTAGAAGCTGGGATATAAGGCGGTGGTATAGGAAATAACGAGGTACTGTAATGAAATGTGTGGGAAACAGTTTATTCCACTGCTGGGGGGTACTCGTCAAGACTAATGTATATCTCTACCGGCTTAGGTATATATTATACAACTACTTCATACCTAGAGCAGAAGCGCAGTACGAGAAGGTGCCAGCAGAAGTGTATTCAAGCACCAAAACCAGAACATTGGTGTCCATGAAATGCTGCACCCGCATGCCTATCTTTCGGAGACGAAAGAAAGGGACAATGACCTAACCGTTGGTACTCACAATACAGAATTCTACCATTGGCTCCTCTCACAACCCTACTTCTGGAGGTTCCTGACGATATTTCCAGTCTTCTCCTCAAGACCCTCGCGAATTCTGACCGAATCCAAACTCTGCGCCCATCTCCAGATACCCTCCAGCTCGTCATTCCAGCGATCCTTCATTGTCTCAATCAGGCTGGGCCGCGCTATATAAGGCTTGGAGTTCTCAGGGATAGTGGCGGGTTTCCGCAAGGCCTCAAGCCGCTCTCGGGACTCGCGGAGCGTGTGCGAATTATAGTGTGTGCGGTTCCGAATTTCGGCAACGGCTAGGTAGATAGTTGCCGAAGTGAGGACGGCGCCTCCGACCTGGATATACATTAGTCTTGCTGGCAGGAAGAAGAGAAGGAGGGATGTAGAACGAACGAAGCCGGCGAGTCGAGCCATTGGTATTACAGGGAGTTTGAAGTGTGATGTTTAAGCGGTAAGTGCTCAGTGGAAGATGCCGCCGAGATCCCTCCAAATTTTTGGCTTAAAACTAAACAACCACACACCACCGCTCCACCACGAAAATCCGCCGCGGCAGTCCCGTTCGTCTCAATTATGTACACCAAGTACCGCAAGCTCGGGCGCAAGTCCTCGCATCGTCAAGCCCTCCTTCGCAACCTTGTCACCTCGCTATTCATTCACGAGTCGATAGCCACCACATACCCAAAAGCGAAGGAAGCTCAGAGACTCGCCGAAAAGTGCATCACTCTCGCAAAAAAGAACACTGAGGCTTCGAGGTCAAGGACCGAACAGATCCTGTTTGTGCGTGATAATCTTGGGGGCGAGTAAGGGGAAGAATTTGTGAGATCTGACTACGAGACTACTACAGACACCTTTGGATACTGTCCCTAAGTTATTCGGTCCCATTGCAGAACGTTATAAAGAGAGACCCGGTGGATACACCCGCGTTCTACGGATAGAGCCGCTGAAGACGGATCAGGCGCCTTCAGCCATCCTCGAATTGGTGGATGGGCCCAAAGACATGAGATTTGCCATGACCGCGGCAACGATTGCGCGGTGTGCAGAGGAGGATAAGGACCTCACGGATTTGACTTTAACCAATATCAAGAAGGTTACGCAGTTCCGGAAAGATGGGGAGACCGCATTGGAGAAGATGGTAGCAATGTTCAAAAGCACCAAGCTTGTACAAAAATAGAGGTTGGCGGGATCCCATCAAACATCAAACAAATCGCACTTTGAAATATATGTATGAAAGAACTACAGTCTGTAGCCCTTGCAGCAGAAAAAATGATTTGATATCATTTATGAACCAGCACACACGCGAACGTTCAGTCCAACTCAGAACTGCGCGACCTTAATACCAGAAATCTGTTGTACATACGATGGTAATATTCTGCCAGCCGCAAGATGGTATAAAAGCTTAAACTAAGACGAACGCCGCTATAGCCATCAGCAAGATGCCAACATGCGTATTACTAACAACACGATTGCCTTCGGAAGCGGAGCTGGACGAAGAGCTAGGAGAACCAGTCCTACCCATCAGTCAGAACCACTGTGCCAACTATAGTTGATAATGTAGTACTCACGATGAAGACGAAGTGTATGCTGCCTTGGTCCTGGACGCCGTAGCAGTGGCAGAAGGAAGGGATTTAGCTGTGCGCAGAAGTGAGTATGCGTTCCAAGTCCGAGGCGCTCTGAAGAGATTAATCATACCGACATCATATCCATCACCCTCGCAAATAGACTTGAAGTAATTGACGGCGGTATCGAATTCTCCACTAATGCATCTGGCGGCAAGGCACTTTTGGGTCGAGGACGCGCCGCAGATAGTTTTCAAGTCGCTGACCTTTTCTTGCTCATTGACACACGCAAGAATGCAGGCCTATAACCATCAGCGCGGGCTTGATATGAGTGTCAGGGAACATACCGGAGGGGTAGTGGCCGAGACACTGCACACCAGGCCCACGACGAGAAGAGTGACCAGGAAGTAAAGCTTGAACATATTGAGTTGTGGAATATAATTAAGGTTAGAGAAAAGGGCGGATGTCGAAATAACGGCAGGCGAGCAAAAGAGCGACAATGAACGAACTGTAAAGAGTGGCTGAAGATTACTTCGAAAGACTGACGATAGGTGGATGTGTTTATTATTGGAATTTGAAGAGTTTAGGAGGTCGCCTCACAACAATCTTCGCGGTATGTAATTATGAATGATATCACGTTAGCTACATTAGCGCGCGCACCTTGCCCATTCGTTCACCCCTGACATGTGCTACGAAATGCCCATAACCTTATCTTCGGGTTTTCACGCACGTTTATATCGGTAGGTTAATATCAATTGTACAAACCTCCCGTTAATTAATGAGCACAGTTACGGTGCTTTTTTCTTTTCGATCGTTCTACTCTATGCCAGTTGATCTCTTTATTCTCCGGTCGTCTCGCGATAGTAATATATGCTCTTGTTTGCGCCAGCCGCAACAAATCCTTCCCCAATGCCTGATCCTCTGGGGATAGATTGTACGGTATGTACAGCAGCTGTGGCCTCGTTCTGGGTGGCTACACACGAAAAAGTATCCACTGACCAAACCTTCACTTTTCCATCGAATGATCTATTCCAAAGGTAAATCAGTAGCAATTAGGAACTAGTTAGCGCAATGAGCCCTACCCGCTGATCAAGTGGTCTCCAACCGGGTTCCAGGCCACGGAAAATACCCAACTAGAGTGACCGGTTAGGTTGGCAATCTGCTCTCCAGATACAACATCGAACAGCGCAATGACGGCGGAATTTCCGCACGCCGCGAGAAGCTTTCCACCAGGAGAGAACTTAACGCATCTGACCGGCTTGACGAGTCCTGGAAATAGAGATTAGAGAGAGTTGTAGCCGCAGGTACCAGTATTACCGTGGAGAGAATGATGAATCTTGGACGTGACGTTGTTGAAGATATATACACCACCATTCTCATGTCCGGAGGCAATGAGATTTCCATTGGGGGACAATAAGAGCATTAGAAACGTGATAAGATGGATAAGTAGATACGTACGACGTCTACAGTCATGCCGAAACTCCCTTTAGTCAAGTACTGGTTCAACATTTGTTGAGGTTTGGAAGTGTCCCAAACGTTGATCTTGCCATCACAAGTTGTCGCAAACAGTCTATCGCCTTGGGGAGACAACGCCAATGCCCAAGTTCCTTCAACTCCTGCAAATAACTGATCAGCTCTTGTTGCAGACTGTTGTTTGATATCGCCGCTTACCTTTCTGGCCCTTAATCCTGTGAATCTCCTCCAGTTTCTCTAGGTCCCACAAAACGATTTCTCCGCCAAAGCCAGCAGTTGCTGCTAGTTTTCCAGTAGTTATATTGACTGTTACATGGTGGGCTCCCAAAGTGTGAGCTCCAGGGAATTGGTGCAGCAAGGTATGATCTTGTGAACCGGTTTCCCACAGCTTGATGTTTGAATCACCAGAGGCAGTGATGACGTATGAAGGGGTTATGGCAAGGCCAAAGATGTCAAATGCATGGGCTTCCAGACGAAAATATCAGCAGGTTGATAGCCAATAACAGTGAGACAAGAGGATTGACCTTCCTCAGCAACATGCGCTGTGAGGTATTGTTTGGACTATTTCTTTACTGATTAGCAAGATTTTGCAATATATTGCCGCGAGTTCACGCACCATTGTTAAAGTAAAAGGATGGGAATGTTGTTTATATCTACGGTTGCGGGGGATGATGTGTGGACAAGGCTTGAACTGGGTTGAGCGCCTCTCCAAAACCAGTCACGTGCTGGAGTTCGAAGAAACGTCCATTGGTAGAAGTCGGTGTACGCAGTATCAACACTTGAGTTGACATTTATCTTGCTTGCTCTGACATAAAAGTACAATGCCTATTCCCTAGCGCAACTGTCCCCCAGCCCCGTACTAAGTATCTATACACACAAATCGCGCTGTGACCGCCAATTTGAATTCACAGTTCGCTGCCTATGCCTCCTGATTCCTTTCCTTGCCTAGCCACATATTCTTGATATCCTGCACACAGTGCTCGCATAGCACATGTGCCCGCTTCACCCTCCCACATGCCGAGCATTTGTTCAGTGCCGTAACATCCTTCAAGGCTTTACCCGCCAACTGCCGCATTCGCTTTCTCGAGTGACTCTGCTTCTTCTTTGGTACAGCGCGAAGGATTGACTCGAATATACCGGGAAGTAACGATGGAATGTTGAGATGTATGGCGAGAGGAACTGCAAAGGTGGGCATCGCAAGAGTCGGGAGGAAGGACTTGAACGAGTAGAAGGTACTCGACCGGGTAGCTGAGAGCGCCATCGCCATGACTTCTTGGAGTGTCTGCGGGAGAAGCGAGGAGAACGAGGAGGCAAATTGAATTGAATTGGATTGAATTGAATTGAATTGAATTAAATTAGGTTGAGCGAAGTGAGAGTGGAGTGGGATGGATTTGCAGCATTGACCAATTAGAGACGAGACTACTGAGCAACCCTGACCTCCAATTCTGATTCATTCCCCTTTTTCGCGTTCTCCCCAAGCGACACACACTCCTTCTTAGCTTTCCCCCATCTCATCGTCTTGCTGCGGAAAAAGGATTATTCTGCTACCGGACCTTGTATCTTCCCCTTCGTCGTTTATTAGTCCTTCTTCAATTTCATCTACCGCAATCCGCAATGGCCCAGACTGCTGTTTTCCCTCGAAGCCACGTCGGTTTCGACAGCATTACCTCTCAGATCGAGCGTAAGCTCTTGAAGCGTGGTTTTCAGTTTAACGTCATATGCGTTGGTATGTGCCCTTATCCAGATAGTGCTTATTTATTGTCGCCTGCTTGAGCTGACCTTGCTGTGAAGGCCAGACGGGACTTGGAAAGTCAACCCTCATCAATACTATCTTCGCCGCTCATCTCATCGATTCTAAAGGCCGTCTTACTCCAGATGAGCCCGTACGATCTACTACTGAGATCCAGACCGTTTCTCATAGTAAGTTACTATTATCGCGGAGCTGTGTAGCCTTTCTGAACTTTACATAGTCATCGAGGAGAATGGTGTCAGGCTCCGACTCAACATTGTCGATACCCCAGGCTACGGAGACCAGGTAAACAATGACAGGTGTTGGGACCCCATTGTGAAATATATCAAGGATCAGCACTCTGCCTACCTCCGAAAGGAACTTACCGCCCAACGAGAACGCTATATTCAGGATACACGTATCCACTGTTGCTTGTTTTTCATTCAGCCTTCGGGTCACGCGTAATGCCGCCAGTCTCTACGCCTCTTCCTCGCTAATTGTTGCAAATAGTCTTAAGCCCATAGATATCGTGGTCTTAAAGAAGCTCTCCGATGTCGTCAATGTTGTCCCCGTCATTGCGAAGTCGGACTCTCTCACCATGGAGGAGCGTGCTGCTTTCAAGGAGAGAATCAAGGAGGAGTTCGCCTTCCACAACCTGAAGATGTACCCCTACGATAACGACGAGCTGGATGAAGAGGAACGTGCGCTCAATGCTCAGATCAAGAATATCATTCCGTTCGCTGTGGTTGGATCCGAGAAATCCATCATTGTCGACGGTAAGCAAGTGCGGGGGCGCCAAAACAGGTGGGGTGTGATTAATGGTAAGTTGCATTTTTCTTACACCCGAAGTTTGAAGTGTTTGCGTGCGCGCTAATGCCCTTCATAGTCGAGAATGAGAGCCACTGCGAGTTCGTATACTTGCGAAACTTCCTCACGCGTACTCATCTCCAGGATCTTATTGAGACGACTTCGCAGATCCACTATGAGACATTCCGTGCTAAGCAGCTGCTTGCTCTAAAAGAGTCCAGCGCTGCGGGTGCAGGAAGTAGCAGACCCATCTCTCCTGCGGCCGACAGAGAACTCAGCAGGGGTTCACAGCAGAGGATGACGATGAACGGATACTAATAGAGTGGGTAATGGTAACAAGGTAGTGCGGGAAGATACGTGTGAGGGGATGAATTGGGAAATGAATGGCCTGTAGGGAGCATTTGTCGATTCTGCTTTTCGTTTTCGTTTGAAAGCATTTACCCATCTGCTGGTTCTAATATTTTGCGAGGTATTCTCATTCCCTTGTCGATTTTCTTTCATGGCTCCCTCCCTGCCTTGTCTGTTGGTTTCCCAGTTTCGCGACTGGTTTCGGTGTATTAAATCACATACCCCTTGTGTCTTTTGCTCTCTTCTATATTAAGAGTTTCTATGCTATCCTTTTTGTTCCATAAGTTTGCTTGGTTGGGCAGCGGGTGTTTCTCTGATCTCGATGCGTTGGTATGTAGTAAGCTGTAAATCTTAAACATGAGCATTAAAGCCCTCCTTCCCTTCAACCTCAACCACCTCGAATCGAGCAACTTTCAACCTACCGGCCATGCCATCGCTTATCTAGATACCAAAACTGAGAAGATGGCATGCATGGCGCTCTCGTGTCTTTCTCAATATGGAATATACCTCAACTATAGCGACTTTGCTCAACCGCCTCGATCATACACTCTATCATGACTTCCCGATCCTTTATCAGTCTCCTAACCTTGACTAGGGAATGAGGTGGCTTTGATTAGGAATGGCTTGTGTGGAAGCTAGGAGGTCGAGATTGCACTGATGGGTATGAGAAACCCTGGTGCTACTGCAGCGTAGGGGCTTATTTTGGTGGATTGTATCGAAGGAGTGGGCGATTGTGAAGAAAAATCTGCACGAGAAAAAGGCCGCAGTTCTAGTTCTTCGAACCGAAGATTTACTCAAATGACTCCTAAACACCTATCGGTTTCCCTGGAAAAGAGACTGATCTTTCCAATTAAATCTATGACTGATGCCTGCAATATAAACCCAAAACGAAACCAATCATTATAGGACAAGACAGCCAGCCGATCTACAAAGAAACAAAGTCAAATCGCTCCCGAGACGCCAAAGGACTCCTCCATAACACCGCAATAATCGATCAATTTCTCGCTCTTTTTGCATCGTTTCCACCTGTACCCCCCATGGCTCCTGCTTGCGGGTTTAATGGAGTACCTGAACTTGTACTCAAAGCGGCCCTAGCATTCCTACGGCATATCAATACGGGACCATGGTTGTTAATGTGAATGAGATCTACTAACCCTGTTGGCGTTGGATGTGAATCTAGCCCTCTCTTTGTACCGGCGAGTCCAGGAACTCGGAAACCGCCCGTACCTCGCCCGGGTGGCACACCGATCTGCCGATTCATAGCCATACTTGGATTCTGAAAGTTGGAGGGACTGAAGGCTCCAGCGCCGCTCTGTCCTTGTATCACCTTCCTGGGAATTGGAGACGATTTGGTGTGGTCGATTCCTGCGGACCTTGGGATGGTGGTAGGGCGGTGGGGATTAAAGGCCGAGGCCTGTTCTGGGATGGTGTCATTCTCCCCCTTCAGGTTCATAGCAGCTCTTCCAGAGAAGAAGGTTGTGGGCGGGTTATGTGGGACGTTTGCAGGCGTAGTTGTTTGGCCTTGTGGCTGAGGAGGCCTTGGGGGTGCTGATGTTGGTGTTTGCTGGGTAGTTGAGTTTTGTGGTTGGTGGTGAGGGGGAGAGGGTTTAGTGGCGTTGGCTTGCGGCCGCGAAGCTGGAGGTTGCATGTTTTGGCCGGAACGGTGAGGTGCGCTGGGCCCCAGTTGGGGCTGTGGTCCCTGCGGCCGCTGCATTGGTCTTGCCTGTTGACCTTGCGGGGGTTGACCTTGCTGTGTAGTAGAAGACATACCTGACTGAGGACGTAACGGGGCCGATATTGGGGGAGGGTACGCTCGTTGTACTGGTTGGCGTGGAGGTTGTTTGGTAGGAGATGATATTGAGGCCACTTGTTGGACGGCTAATCCATTCCGCCCACAGTTATTGAGCTGGTTTGAACTTTGAGCGGGCCCAGGCTTTGATGGCGTATTCATTGGGCTACTATGACCAGCGATAAGTATAAAGCAGAGTAGGCGGAAACGCAGGAAAGGGACATGCCTAAAATCCGTTGCAACCTCTTCTGATATTAGGTCGTCAAATACTGTATCATCTGCGCCGAATACCCCCAGCTCTTCAAATTCGTCCCCGCCATACTCGTCAAACGGCTCGGGGGATACTAGATACTGTTAGTTGTGCAAGTTTCCAGACCCAAACATGGACTTGTGTAGTACCATTTGCACGGCCAGACTCCGTTTGGTTTAATATCGGTGAGACCTCCTGTTTTATGGGTGGATGTGTACTTGGTTTTGTATTGGGCTGTTTTTCATCGCCGTGTCGATGTAGTCTTTTCTCATCAAAGACAGTCTATTGTAGCATCGTGAGCGACAGAGACCGTTACAGTGAAACAGGTATCGACTCACTGGCGGAGCTCTCACTCTGGCTATCTTCGCCAAATAGTCTTTATCGTAGAGGCAGTTCCCAAGTACATTTCCAAATGATCGTAGAGCCCTCTTCAGACCATCCGTGGTGCCTTCTTTCTTCGCCTTCTCGAACACTTGCGCTTTCTTTCCGTTGTCCATTTGTCCATATCCTACGTCTTCATGATAAGTCCCGTCCTTTAGAGTAACGCGAACAGTAACCGAGACTCCTATGCTCCATTTTCCGTCTTTGCCTTGATCGAGCTGTATAATCACACACTGTTATCAGCAAGGTACTCGCGGTCCAGGAAGGGGGTAGAGCCCACAAAATCGACCTCCATATTAGTGATACTGCTTGACCACCCATTAAACCCAAAAACTTGATTTGCAAGATTGATGCATTTATCGGCCTGAATGTAATGGACCTTTTTGCCTCCCGCTCCTGGTCTAGACGAGATGAATTCAGGTCCTAACTGTTGATCAAGCTTTGCTTGGAGAGTCGCAATTTCCCTGGCAGTGTATGCTGATATCTCTTTTTCTGCGAATGGATTTGCACCAGCTCCTGCCATTTTGTGTTGTTCTCCTGGAAGCATGGTGCGATGTGGCAGTCGTGCAGTAGTTCTATTGAAGAACGTCAAACACGTAGGAGCGGGGAGACGCGTCGAACGTGATCACACCTCATGCGTGGGCACACCTAACGCCCAACCAAGCAAGCCGCTAGCGGAGCGCCTTGCACACTAAGAAATTCCGGGATTTTTTTCAAAATTGCAACAACCACACAATCAAGAGAAGATCGGATGCTGCAGTATAACAGATAACTCCAAGGCCTACATGTCAATCCAAAAATCAAGTTAAGCAGACCAATTTTGAGTAAGATGAAATGTGAGTGAGAGTTCATAAGGCTGATGGGTTTTTGCTCAGCTTTTACTCTTCCTGTTTCATCACCAATTGTAAATAGAATCCTATCAGGGCATGTATGGTATGCTAGCTGTCACTTAATACTTGTCTTGGCAGATTTGGGCTAGTGGTTGTTGAAATAGGTACTATTTCTAGGTTGCAAAAGTGGGAGACCCTCTGCAATATCATAACTCAGGTAGTTTTTACCTAATTGGCATTTCACAGTATCTTGAAAATGCCAAGCTGGGTCTGAATAGTGTTTAAATATGCATAAGAGACTCTGGCAGTAAGGGCACAGAATGTCAAGTATAATTAATGGAGAAATTGAAAGGGGTAGTTAGTTTTCCTTGTTCTCCTCCTCACCCTGTACTATTCAACTTATAAGTTTATCAATTGTTGTTCATATTTCACCACCTATTATAGAGAGTAACTTTTCATCTGTTATTAGGATTTCCATTATGTTTTGTCAGGTTTTGAAAAAGATTGCAGATTAATTAAAATAGGTATATTTACAATTTACTCCAAGTACTATTGGCAAAAGTGCAAATCAACTACAGGCTGTGCTTCACACACATGTGCATAATAGAAATTTATTTGGGAGCGTAGAGATAAGTAGGCCGGGAGTGTGCTGTTGAGTGCAATTCAGAGTGTACTAGAGTATGAATTACTAGTGATAGCAACGGTTCCAGGGCATCACTTCAGGTCCGGGTCCTGGTCAGAACCGGACCATTGACAAATTGGCTGTCCGGGTTGTCAACACACCTGAACCATCAATTCGGGCATGGTTCAATGGAAATCTCCCAACCCGTCTGACTTGGGTAGGTTGTCAGCGGGTCGCCCAGTGGGTCCATTTGTAGATTTATATAATGTTCTTGTTTTTGCAGTTGGATAATAGTATATTATTAAAAGTTGGTATTCGACAGCCAATAATCTCTTTTTGCATGTTTTGCAGTCAGAGATATTGGTTATTTTGGAATCCGTGTGTTTCCTGTTATATGTTGTATTTTTGACTATAAAGGCAGTCAATAGTTCTGTTATAAGCTCATGTATCCACGCAAAGCCTTGATTACCGAATATGCAAGAACAAATATTGTTGACACTCTGTTGACACTCATCTTCAGGATGGGGCAGGGAGCGTGTCAGTTTTGTTTTTGGCTTTAAAGGCGGCCACTACCTCATTTTTGGATGTTTCCAAGCAATCACCTGTTAGATTATCAAGATCCAACACCAAAAATCATTGACACTCTGTTGACGCTCATTTGAAGGATGGGGCAGGGAGCGTGTCACTAATATTTTTGACTCAGAAGGCAGCCAATACATCGTCTATGAATGGCTGCAACCAATCGCCACTCAGGTTACCCAAGACGCACAGCCAAAAATCGTTGACGCTTCGATGAAGCTCATTTTCAGAATGAGGCAGTGACAGTGTCATTTGCTCCTTTGCCAAGAAAGGCTGCCACTACATTCGTTATGGATAGCACCGACCAAGTCACTGTTCAATTACCGTACTTATGAGAATAAAAATTGTTGACACTCCGATGACGCTCATTTTTAGGAGGTAGTAGCAATGTTGTCCCTAGCATTTTTACCTATAAAGAAAGCCAATAATGTGATTATGGATGTATGCCGTTGCACAGCCCTTGAATTATCCGAGATGCAAGACCAAAAATCAGTGATGCTCCATTGACACTCATTTTTAGGAAGTAGTAGTGATGTTGTCTCTAGCATTTTTGCCTATACAGGTGGCCAATATTGTGATTATGGGTGTATGCCATTGCACAGCCCTGGAATTATCCGAGATGCAAGACCAAAAATTATTGACGCTCCGTTTACGCTCATTTTCAGGAGGTGGTAGCGATATCGTTGCTGGCCTTTGTGCCCATAAAGGCAGCCAATACTGAGATTATGGCTTCACGCTGTCGCCCAGCCCAGTGATTATCCAAGATGCAAGACCAGAAATCGGTGACACTCCATTGATGCTCATTTGTAGGATGGGGCAACGAGCATGTCGCTTGCCTTTTTACATCCAAAGCCAGCCAATAACTCCTTTTTGGATCGATGTGACTATGGAACCCTTTGATTGCCGAAAGGATCAGACTAAAATCATTGATGCTCCAGTGATGCTCACCTTAGAGACTTACTAAGAGTCATTCGGTGCGCAATCATTTCGCAGAAAATTCATACAGTGATTATTGACAGCCAATATACCGTTTCAATGTATAATCATTTCCATCCAAAAGTATCAAGGCCTCTCAGTTACTGAGCCACCACTATTCATGTCATCCATCCAAGAAATAACGTAGCTCCATTGCGTTTTGGCGCTTTCAGCTGGCAGTTTACGGCCTACAGATCCATCTACTACTTTTGGACATATAGAGCGCGACTTCCTGATCTTTCTTTTTCCAGCTTGTTTTCCTCGATTCCCATGACATAGCATAAGCAATTTTCAAAATCTCGACTGTGTGCAGCAGGTCTGAGTGGAGACTTATGCAGTTGGCTGCATGGACTAATACAACATGATGGCTGCCATTCACCCGGGTTCAGACTGCACACTGACCGCTTCTTGTATGACTTCCATGTCATCACTGACTCAAATTTTGTTAGTAAATGTTGTCTCTATTTTAGGTTTTGGTTTCTAACATAACCGTAACAGGCAAGTCGATATCAAGTTTGCTGGCCATCGAGCAACCTGATTTGGAGTCTAGAACATTTGCATGGCCTGTACGACCCTTGCACACACACTGATCAAATATCATGTCTCACAATGTGGTCACTGAAATCAAGAAATAGCTGACAGGTAGCAAAATAGGTTTACAAATTGCGTTTACAAGAGATAGGGCGTCAAAACTAACTATTTGGATATCTATTCCTCCGGCGACGCGGGAGCCATCACCATATCTTCGTCCGTCTTGGATTTCTATATTGTAATTAACTAGGGATGCTATACCCAGGGGTAAAATCTTATGGGTTCATATCAGCAAAATGTATTTTAGTCACTGGAAGCCTCCAGGAGTGACTGAGAGGATGTGGAGTGTAAATTTAGATGAGTCAATTTCAGGACAGGGTCAGACTGTACGAGGGCATTCCGGCTGGCCTTTGGAGTAACTGGGATCTCTGATGACTGGTACAGGATTACCATGGGAGTGATTGTGATAAGTTTGAGAACACCTGGGAGCACCGGCGACAAGTCTGGGAGCGCCAACAACAAGCCTGGGAGCACCAGCGACAAGCCTGGAAGTACCTCGAATCACTGTAAAGCAGTCTGGGAAAACCGACATCTTTCGGAACGTTGCAGGTGCACCTGGAAATCATAGCTACTACTTATTGTTCAATGATTTTTAGAACTCAGTATCTATATAGCTATCCATCTACACACAGTATATCTGGACCGGCTGCAGGCGGAGCTTGACAGCAATTCGAGGTGTGCCTGAAAATGACGATCGAGTGAACTCAGAGATACACTCTGAGGCCGTGAGTGATCAAGTTTAGAGATGCACTTGCAGGCGGTAATCCACCCGATTTGAAGTTACACTTGAAGGCCATGATCGAATGAACTTGGAGATGCACTCCGAGATCACGTTCGAGCCAGTTTGGAGATGCACTTGGAGTCCATGATCGTGCGAAGTTGCAGGCCGTAATCTAGTGAGTTCTGAGATACACTTGGAGGCCGTAATCATGCGGGTTTGGAGATGCACTTGTAGGTGTTAATTGAGAGTATTTGGATATACACTAGGAGGCCGTGATCGAGTGAACTTAGAGATGCACCCCGAGATCGTGATCGAGCGAGTTTGGAGATGCACTTGTAGGCTGTAATTGAGCGAGTTTGCAGATGCACATGGAGTCTGTAATTGAGCGAGTTTGCAGATGCACTTGGAGGCGGTAATGAAGCATATTTGAGAATACACTTGGAGGCCATGATCGAGTGAACTTAGAGATGCACACCGAGATCGTGATCGAGCGAGTTTGGAGATGCACCTGCAGGCGGCAATCGACCGGATTTAGAGATACACTTGGAGGCCGTGATCGAGTGAACTTGGAGATGCACTCCAAGATCGTGATCGAGCAAGTTTGTAGATGCACTTGGAGGCCGTAATCGTGTGAGGTTGGATACACTTTGGAGGCCGTGATCAAGCGAGATTGGACGAGTACTTGAAGGCTGTCGATGGACGGCGTGCCAGGTGATGAGACTCTATTCATTAGTTAGTTGACTTGCAAACATGGGAATGTGACAAGGTGTGAAGCTCTTATGGAGAAGTGGCTGGTGGCAGTCGATCGTGTAGGGAGGCACGCCGGAAGCTGAAGCTACATTCAGGGGTCAACTCGTAATCATGAGTATGCAGGGAAGACAAACAATCTTGGGTGTATGCTGTATTTGGTGTATGCTGTACTTGGTGTATGCTTGTACTCAGTGTCAACTCATGATCATGGCATGGAGAGATAGAGAGGGATGACTTAACTTTGTGTTCTGCGATGATGGTAGAGTTGTGGATGAGAAAGAGAGATGGGGGATGAAGATGAGAACAATGTGGAGGATACGAGCAAATATGAGAAATCAGGGGTACAACTTGCCTGATTGGGTTGGGAAGACCTCATATCGGTGAAATTACACGGCAGATCAGAACTCATACCTGCCCTATCGGGGATGGTAAATTGACTCGCACACCAAATTCTCTTAAGTCGCAGTTTTTCAAGATGATTTCCCCCATCTCCTCTCATCTCTCTCTTTCTCGTCCTCAACTCTACCATCACCTAAGAACACAAAGCTAAGTCATCCCTCTCTATCTCTCCATGCCATGATCAAGAGTTAACACCGAGTACAGCATACACCGAGTACAGCATACACTGAGTACTGCATACACCGTGTACTGCATCATCCCATAATCAACTGTCTTCCCGCTCCCAGCCAGTCTTCTCATCCCTAGGCAGACGATGTTGTACTCAATTCTCCACATTCCCACAATTATGAGTTAACGAATGAATAGAGTCTCAGCTCCCATCACGCCTCCCACCTGCACTACCGCCTCCAAGTACCCCTCCAATCTCACTCGATCATGGCCTCCAAGTTCATCTCTGAACTCAGTTGATCACAGCCTCCAAGCGTATCTCCAAACTCGCACGATTACGGCCTCCCAGTTTACACGATTACGGCCTCCAAGTGCATCTCCAACCTCGCAGGATTAAGGTCTCTAAGTTCGCACGATTACAGCCTCCAGACTCGCATGATCACGGCCTTGGAGTCCATCTCTAAGGTCACTCGATCACATGGTGGTGACACGGTGGAGCTAGAAGACAGACTGCCCATCATCGTCACTCCGCCGCACCTCACATGGCATCCGAAGGGACTTCCTGAGAAGGAGTGATTCCGGCTCGAGGAGCATAGGAAGAGGGTGAGAGGATATGAACGGATACCCGGGCATGATGAACCACACACATTGCATGCACCTATGAACGCTTAGCAAGAGTGCGTGAGGAATCACAAATTGCGTGGATCTATGAAAGCTCGGCACGAGTGCGTGAGACCAAGAGCTGGGAAAGATAGAGTGTGTATTTTGTATAACGCGGTGATGTCAATCTACCCTGGAGTCTCCCAGATATATACTCCCCGTCGCTGAGTCCATCTCCGTTATCCCCGTATCTCCATATGTGTATATCTAGAGAGACTTAGATAATACATGCCATATCATTATGTAGCGAATCTTGTAACTGTAACAGACAAATATGATAAACCAAATGCCTTGTAGTTGTGGAACTCTAAGAAGTACTGCTGTTAGAATATGGCACCAAGTCTCCCACAGAGCTTGCGCTGAGGTCTTAGCTGCTCTCGAAGTCTCTCGCAGACCTGCACAGAGGTCTCAGCAGCTCCAATATTTGACTATCCTAATAGTCAAATCTCGTTGCATCCTGAATGCATCTCCATTACTGCAGGTGCTTGCTGGAGCACCTGCAAATGCTCCTGCAGAGTCTGAGAGCACATTGCAAAGCTCCAGGGGGGGCTGGGAGCATCTGGAAGTATTTAGAAGCACTGGTGAGGGCTAGCGGAGTGTCTGGGAGGTTTGCGTGTAGCTTCCGGACCGATTTACATCTTGCTGATGCAACAGGCTTCGCTTCCTGAATTGGTGTCGAATTGGGCGCTGCGTCGGGTGAGAAAACCGGTATGAATTTGTGTGACTGTGGTTTCTCCGAACCCAGCCTCATTTGACTACTTTCTGGTCGAGAAGTCACTGCCAGCATTTGCGATTGTCCGCAGACGATGTCCACCGTCTGCATACTAAGCTCTCGAAATGTCCTCAGGGATGGTGTGGCTGCAGTCATCTCTATTTGGGGCTTGACAACTACTGGAACCTTCAATTTGGCAGTCCCATACTTCATATCTCTCTCCCAGAAGTAGTTCGTTGCCTCCCCCCATCCCGGTTGCGTTAATTCGTCAAGCCTCCATCAGCAAAATGTATTTTAGTCTCTGGAAGACTCCAGGAGTGTCTGAGAGGATGTGGAGTGTAAACTTAGAAGCGTCAATTTCAGGAGAGTATCAGACCCT